>Ga0308021_10001643_pt1 | contig 10250 bp, 18 predicted proteins | sample Neamet351_FD_201296 | JGI IMG/M metagenome (GOLD analysis project Ga0308021, IMG submission 201296) | Marine microbial communities from water near the shore, Antarctic Ocean - #351 | ecosystem: Environmental > Aquatic > Marine > Unclassified | place: Southern Ocean | collected 2014-10-02
AGTCGATTGCCACGTTCAATAGCAGCTTTATTAAAATAGGTTGTAGACTTTAAACCTTTCCGTGCATTTAAAACTAACTGGCGTATATCCTCGGCTACAGTTCCAAATGCTCCTTGTTCTAAAACTAAAGGTGCTACTTTACTTGCACCCAACTCGGATGAATCATCGCTCCATTTCATTGATTTGATCCCCACTCACTAGATGTTGTAGCTACATTTTGCACGGCATAACAAGAATCAGTAATTGCACATCCTAAAAAGAGTGACAGTATCAAAGTTGCAAAGATGCCGAAGAGAACAATTGCTTCAAATAACAGGAGGAACAGTCCAACTAGTGTCAGACTAATTAGTCTGAACTGATAGAACTGAAAATTACCCATCATAATATATATTATGTGACTAACTTGTCCATAATAGTTTCTAAGTATATGTTTCATTTATATTACCCTTTTTAGTGGTTGGTTGCTGTTTACAAGTTTATCAATTTCACTTGCGGTTTCTGGTCCGAATTTTCGTATTCGGTTGACCAAGTTATAGACCGTTGATGCCCCCCAAGTTCCCCCTCTTTGGGTAGGATACATCACGGATTTAGCTTCAAGGTAATCAGCCATGTCTCGAAAAGTAAACCCTCTTCTAAGAAGGTCCAAGATTACAGGACGCATCATATCGGCAAAATAGTCGGCTTTGGATTGCACCATTTCGGTTGATGCAGACCGGGCTTTTGCCATGTTTTTATTGCCCCCAAGCTGCGTAATCGTCTTGCCCTCTTTAGTGATGTAAAATCCTTTCTCAGCTATCTCTTCATTGATACGAGCTAAAGCCTTTTTGGTACGCTCTTGTATTTTCTCACGTTCAAACTCCGCAAACATGGCTTTCATATGCAGTCGCATTTTATCCTCTGAGATCGTTGGATCATCGCAGCAAACAAACTTAACCTTGCCCTTCGCAACAACCTGATCGAAGAACTGGAGTGTTTCCCAAGCCTTACGACCAAAGCGGTCGAGCGTTGCAACAATAATGGTTCCCTTAACTGCCTTTGCATCTTTAATGCACTGGTGGAGCCCGGGACGCTCTCTGAGGGCTATAGAACCTGAGTACCCTGCGTCTTCGTACCAGTTTACTTTATGATCCCCACCATTGAGCCACTTTTCAATGATATAGCGGTTGTTGATCGTATCCTGTTTGTCAGTACTGACCCGGACATAAGCGAAATACTCTGTATCGTTATGTTCTTCTTCGGCTGTATCCCTAATTTTACGAGCCATATTCTTCCTCCCAATCATCTACATCCACAGATACTAGTAACATTTCCGCATCAACAATTTGCTGAGAAGGTTGGTTAACTGTGACTATGACATTGTAGCCCTTTTCGTGTTGTTCATCCGTATGATGTATTACGTCAATCACCAAATCGTCACTGCAAGTAATAAAAATTTCTTTGCCAGACTTGATGTCAAGTGCAGGAAACATGGTAGTTTCTTTGATTAATTTTTGTTTAAGTGTCATTTTAACCTCTCGTTTTCCCCTGTACTTTCTCAAAATGGTTGTCGAGATACTCTATGAGGTACTTCGCATAACCCACCAGAAAATCATACCCATCAAAGGTGAACTCATCCCTGCCCTCGCTGATGGCTTCTGCATAGCTGTCTTTAAGCCGTACCAAGCGATCCTTACTAAATGTGAGTGTTTCTGTGGTCATTATGTCTCCCTCTTTCAATATTCCGATTATTCTCTTCTATACAGATAGCACATTGATATCTTATGTTCAAGACATAAACCATACTTTTATTTAAACGGAGTGAAAATGTTAGTCCCCCTATACATACGAATCGAAGAAGATTTGCATAAGAAACTCAAGCAAGTTGCTGAAAATGAACGACGATCTATGGCAAGCCTTGCACAAGTGTTATTGAAACAATCTCTTGATAAACCTGAAACAAAAAGACGCAAAACGGTTGTAAACGACGTAAATGACGCTGTGGAACGGATGCTTCATGTGGAACATGGGCAATGAAGGAGATTGTATTCATTGCAACGGTGTTCATGGAATTTAATGAAGAGGCTCACTGTAATGCCTTTTATAAGAACTACAAATCATCCAATGATTTGATGGGCGGTCATACAGCGACGTGCTCTATGATTATTCGTTACAAAGACACCCTAGATTTATCTGTTGGCACCTTTGACCACGTTACACCGCCACCTCTTCCAAGACCTGATGCTATTACAAATATGAGGCAGTTATGAAAAAGATAATGTTAGCTGAACAGTTTAAACTAAAACCTATTCAAATTCGTTCTCGCAGTCTTGGTGGTGCCGTTCAAATGGGAAAGATCGAGGATGCAAGGCAGAAATTACTTGAAAAACTACGATTAATACAAATGAAAGAAAAGAAATTTTGCGAGTGTGAAAGAGAACCCCATTTGATTACCTGTGAGGAGTGCGGAGAACTCTACTGCACCAAATGTGAAGAGCATTTTGACTTATGTCCTTGCCTTGAGGTTGATGACGTATGAAACATATAACTCGCATTGAATCCGTTAAAGGAGATGATTATTACGCCACTCCTGTTGAAGCCACAGACGCTTTGCTCGGTGTTGAGAGTTTTAGTGGATCTATTTGGGAACCTTGCTGCGGTGAAGGTCACATATCAAAGAGATTAAAAGAGCAAGGATTTGATGTGGAAAGCACAGACCTTGTGGACCGAGGATTTGGTCAAAGTGGTGTTGATTGCTTGATGGAGCGAAACGTACGTCAGAATATCATTACCAATCCCCCTTTTAAGTTGGCAACGCAGATAGCAAGACAGTTTCAGTATTTAGCATCTGATAAAATAGCATTGCTTTTAAAGTTGAGCTTCCTAGAGGGTAAGGAGCGACAGGGATTGTTCTTAGATTTCCCCCCTGCCCGTGTTTGGGTGTTTAGTAAGCGAGTATCGTTAATGAAAAACGGAGAAAGCTATACAGGTGGCATGATGGCTCTTGCATGGTTTGTTTGGGAAAAAGGATTAAAGCAAGAACCAAGGGTCGGTTGGATATGAGGTTCAATAACAAATACAAGGCGATCAAAACAGAGGTGGATGGTATTGTCTTTGACTCAAAGAAGGAAGCAGCCCGGTATTCTGTATTAAAGATGATGGAAAAGGCAGGGCAAATCTCTCACCTTGAGCTTCAGCCCCAGTTTAAGGTTGAGATCAATGGCAAGAAGATATGCACATACCGAGCGGACTTTCAGTACATAGATAAGAAAATTCGGGGAATGGATGGTCAGTATGGAGCGATGGTTGTGGAAGATGTGAAGGGAATGAAAACGCCTGTGTATCGCTTAAAGAAGAAACTGGTGGAAGCAAGCTATCCCGGCACCGTTATTACAGAGACATAAAACATGAATGTTGTATATATGAGAGACAAAGACATCTTAGAAGAGCGAAAGAAAGCCCGTGATGAGATCACTAAGCCGGATGCAGAGTACAATACAGCAACAACAGAACGAGGTGCGCCGGGAGCCTACTTTGTTGCACCATCGAGAGCCATTGCGGATGCAAGGTTTAGGAACCATAGCTCCACGTTTCTCATGCTCTGCGCCCTTTCTCTCTATGCAAATCGGGCCGGGACATTGTTTCCCAATCAAAAGACAATCGCAGAGTTATTAGGGAAGACACAGCAAGCGGTCAGTCGGCAAATGAAGCTGCTCGAAGAGTGGGGATATGTGAAGAAGATCGGACAGCAGAACAGGTTAAGGAAGGTCGGGAGAAAGGGTGCCACATGGAGAATCATCTACGATCCCGGTGTCAGTGATGAAGAGTTAACAAGTAAATTAATGGGGGAAGTTGAGTACTTAGAAACTCAGGAAGCAAGTGAAACATTGAATAAGTTATCCACAGTTGCACAACATCAGGTTGTTAAACCTACTGCTAAAAAGAGACAGAAGACGCAGAGTAATACAACCTCTGGGGGTTGTATGAGTGAACAACAACGTGAGGTTGTAAGTAACGTACCAGTTAAGGAAGATACTGATACTAGAAGAATCTCAAAGGAAATGGTAAAATGGTACATAGAAACACTAGAGATACAACTAGGGACGAGAGGCCGATTCATCTGGGACGAGAGGCAAGAAGGTATCGCAGAAAGAATAGCATCGTCAGGTGTCACGATGCAACAGTGGAGACGAGAGATTATGAAGTCGATCCTGTGGCATAAGAAGGAAGAGCTCCGTCCACCTGAGTCGTTAGCTTTCTACACGAATGCTTTTAAACACAGTAAGCTAAGAGTTACAGACGCTAATAAGATACTAACAAAGGCTACAAACAAGAGTCGGATGCCGTGATGTTCAGAACCTAGATGTTCGTTATACACTTTGAACACAGTACAAATAAAGGGAGATAGCTAGGGCGTAGAAATAAAAAAAGAGGGGGGCCGCCCCTTACAAAAAAGGCACTTATGGGGGGCCCGGGCCTCGTGCGTATAGAGGGGTACTTCACAAAACTTTTTTCAACATTCAGGAGAGACAAATGGCGAGTTACAATAAAATTACAATAATGGGAAATTTGGGTCGCAGTCCAGAAATTAGGAATTTCCCCAGTGGTGGACGGTTAGCTGAATTGGCAGTGGCGACCACCGAGCGATGGAAGACAAAGGATGGCGAGAGGAAGGAGCGTACGGATTGGCATAAGGTTGTCATCAAGTCGGATGCTTTGGTTGGGATTGCTGAGAAGTATCTGGAGAAAGGGTCCACGGTTTTGATTGAGGGCACTATGACCATGCGGAAATATATGGGCAAGGATGGCACGAATAAAGTTGCTGCTGAGATTGTGATTGGGAATTACGGGGGATCACTGGTGATGTGCGATAAACCAAAAGATCAAGCGAGTCCAGGTGGTTCATTTTCTTCGCCATCTTTAACGCCGGATCGAGCAGCCGAGCCTGTGCCGAGCAATCATAATTTAGATGATGACATACCGTTTTAGGAAAGGGAAATGCAATGAGTAAAAAAATGCAAAGAGCGATTGCCGATGCAATATACGAAATAGCCTTTCAAATGGAAAAAAACAGGGAAAGCCAAGAACGTGTGAATGAGGAATGGCGAATGGAACGGCTCCATTTAGATCAAAAATACTACGGAGATAATATCGCTGAAGTTGTAGATTTGCATGACCATAAGGATGAACCAGACAAGGACCCGTCAAGTGAGTAGGATTAAAGGCTTTGGCGGGATACGTGAAATCAATCGTAGAATAAAAGGCTCGGACGTTATTGTTGATAACCGAGATGCTTTGGCAACAGAGTTGATTAATCTAGGAACAAGTCAGATTACAGATATTTTAACTTGGAATGATCAGGGTGAGGTAAAGGTCAAGGCATCTGCTGATATTCCCGACCATGCCCTTTCTGCGATAAAAAGAATTAGAGTGTTACCCGGCAATGGGATTGAGGTTGAAATGATTGACAAGGTGAGAGTTCTTCAAACGCTTGCCAAGTCAGCCGGACTTCTGGACCGAGAGCAAAACGCCAATCGACCGGCTGTTGTGGAAATACAAATGCTTGGCCCCGAAGGAGAGCCAAAAATAAAAAAGAAAGGGAAGATTAAATGAAACATAATTTTTACAATGATTTAAGAATTAAAAAAGGCAATGTGTATTTTTACCTTGAGGATGACGTAAAAGAATGGCTAATTGACGAGGCTTTTAAATTAAATAAATGTGAGATCGGTCTTGTCATTGCAAGTATTGTTAAAGATGCGTATGCGGAAGAAAGTAGTTCTTTATGACAAAAGAATTACCAACAGGCATGAAGTTAGATTTCCGTAATTCTCCACAAGTTTGGAAGTTTCTCAACGATAAATCTTTTGTACGAGGTCTTATGGGTCCGGTGGGATCGGGTAAATCTTATGCCTGTGCTGCTGAATTGTTTAAAATTGCTGTAAATCAAAAGCCCAGTATCCGTGATGGCATTAAATATTCAAGGTTTGCCATTGTCAGAAACTCGTATCCTATGCTTAAAACCACAACTCTGAAAACATGGTTAGAGTTATTTCCTGAAGACACTTGGGGTCCTGTAAAATACTCGCCACCAATCACGCATCACTTGAAACTACCAAGTCGGGATGGGGCTGCCGGGGTCAATATGGAAGTTATTTTCTTAGCCCTTGATCAACCCAAAGATGTACGAAAGCTCTTGTCATTGGAACTCACCGGGGCATGGGTGAATGAAGCAAGAGAACTTCCAAAAGCTGTAATTGATGGTTTAACTCATCGAGTGGGACGATATCCGACTAAAGCCGATGGTGGTGTAACATGGAGAGGGGTTATCATGGATACAAATCCTATGGATGATGACCATTATTGGTATAAACTTGCCGAAAAAGAAACGCCAAAAGGTGAGTTTGCGTGGAAATTCTTTCGTCAGCAAGGCGGTGTGCTTGAGGTTCCTCTGGATAAAGTTCCATCCGATATGCCGGAAGCGCAAGGGTTTATTCATGCAGCCGGAAAATGGTGGCAGACAAATCCAAAGGCTGAAAACTTGGCTAATCTTCCGGGCGGTTATTACGAACAGCTTTTAGGCGGTAAAAACCTCGATTGGATACGCTGTTATGCTGAAGGAAAGTACACCTATGTGCAAGAAGGACGCTCCGTTTGGCCTGAATATGACGATAATTTAATGTCGGCAGACCTTGAGCCAGAAAAAAATGTACCCATACAGATTGGACTTGACTTTGGATTGACCCCGGCTGCTGTCTTTGGACAGAGATTGCCCAATGGACGATGGCATATTCTCCATGAAATTGTTACTTTTGACATGGGCTTAGAACGATTTTGCCATATTTTAAAAGCCGAATTGGAAACACACTTTCCAAAAATGCCTGTAATGATTTGGGGCGATCCGGCCGGGTCACAAAGAGATGCAATATACGAAACAACCGCCTTTGATCACCTGAAAACACATGGATTAATGGCTCGCCCTACTGCATCAAACGATTTTAAAGTGAGAAGAGAAGCCCTCGCATCCCCAATGGGTAGACTTATTGAAGGAAAACCCGGCTTTCTAGTGAGTAAAACCTGTCTTAGACTGAGAAAATCACTAGCCGGGGGCTATCATTTCAAGCGAGTGAGCATTGGATCAGGCGTTGAACGCTTCAAAGATAGCCCAAATAAAAACGAACACTCCCATATCGGGGATGCAGCCGGGTATTTATGTCTAGGGGGCGGTGAACACAGACGATTGGTCCGAGGGTCAGATACATCTATAGCTCAAACAGTTTATGCCGGATTGGATTTTGATGTTTTCGCCTAGACAAATGGAAAAAGCGATGGGTCTGGACGGTATTTCCAACCGATTGTTGGAGTTTTCACCGCATCATCCACGTTTAATGACACTCCGAGAGATTGATCGACCTGTTTTTGAGAACAATAGCTTTGAATTTGTCAAAGAAGGACAGGCTTGGACAGGTATTTCTAAAGATAAACTCTATGTTTCCTTTGGGTTTCATGTTCTTTGGGCAGGAGTTGCCGAAGCATGGATGATTCCGGATGCAAATTTAGGTAAAAAACGGCACGTTTGGCACCGGGCAAGCCTCAAATGGTTTGATTTCATAGCCAAAGAATTGCTATTATGGCGGTTTCAAGCCCATGTTTGCTCCGACAATTCTCTCGCAGACAAGTGGATATCGTCTGTGCTATTTAAAAAGGAAGGAATTTGTAAAAGATATGGTCCCGATTGCAAGGACTATGCGATTTATGGAAGGTTATTTTAGCATTGGTGAATAAAACATCAGCCCCAAATCCTACTTTTACCTCGGCGACCGGAAATAAACTTGTCGATACAGGGAAATATTGGTCGATTGAAACGTCTGATGGGACCCAAATAAACACGGGTCGCACAAAACTTAAAGCAGCAAAGGGTGTTTTATCGGGTTTTGAAAATATAGAAACCGCTGTTGAGGGCGGTGCAACTCTTACTGACAATCCATTAACCGATATGGGAACAAACTACGGGACCACGCTTTCTAATGATCAGGATGTTGATTTAGGCAAAACAAAACAAGGGTTAGCCACAGGTCTTATGGACGAATACAGAGATTACTTTGGGGATATTGACGGAACATCCGATCAAGTTGCTCTGAATACCGGGTCATCTTCAACAAATGATACCCTTCAAAGTGATGGGACATCCAATGTCAGCGACGAAGCTGCTGCTCTTGCTGCCGGAAATGCTGCAACCGCTTCAACCTTTACCTCACCCTCTAATGCAAGTGCGGTCACAGGGGATGGTGATAGCGTTCAAGAGATTGTTGATTTCTCAGTCCTTGAGGGACAAGGATATTCGGATGAAGAAATGATCCAGAAAAAACAGGAAATGATTGCCGAAGCCGAACGACGCAAACAAATACGCCAGATGATATCTCGTAACAGATTGAGAAGATTTGGTGGTCAAAGACTTCTTATGTCACAAGATCGGTTTAGCCCCGGTATGGGCGTGTCTGATTTTGGAGCATCAACATCTGGTGTTCGTTTTAACCCAAGGGAAGGATAAGTTTATGCCAAAGGTGATGTATAAAACCAAGGATGGCATGAAAACCAAACACTTTGCTTACACGAAAAAAGGCGTTGAAGATGCTAAGTCGTTTGCCAAATCCACATCCGGTAAAATTGCTATGAAGTCTTACGGTAAAAAGAAATGAAATTAAAACCCGAAGAAGTTAAAAAGCGTTACGAGTTAGCAACTTCTCGAAAGGATCAGTGGCGTGGCATTTACGAAGATGCGTACCGTTACTGCTTGCCAAATAGAAATCTCTATGATGGAAACTATGAAGGTGAAACTGTAGGTTCAGATAAAATGTCGAGGGTTTTTGATAGCACCGCTATCCAATCCACACATCGGTTTGCTAATCGGCTTCAGTCCGGAATCTTTCCTCCCATGCGGAATTGGTGCCGATTAGCACCCGGGGAATCGGTCCCGGCAGAGCGAAAAATTGAAATACAACGTGTGCTTGATGACTATACAACCAAGATGTTTGGCGTTCTCAGGCAATCCAATTTTGATATGGCAATGGGAGAGTTTCTTCTTGAACTGGCAATAGGTACGTCTGTGATGCTGATACAGCCCGGAGATGAAGTGCAACCTATTCGTTTTACCTGTATACCCACTTTTACGGTGTGTTTTGAAGAAGGCCCTTTTGGTACCGTGGATAAAGTGTATCGAAAAATGAAGAAGCCTTTTAATGTTTTGGATCAGGAATTTCCAGATATTACAATACCAAACGAAATTGCTCAACGGTATCAAGACAAAGAAAACGATAAGATAACGCTGATTGAATCGACGTATTACGATAAAACAAAAGGTATTTATCACTATCAAATCATAGATGAATCCGGGCAACACGAATTGCTGCACAGAGAACTTACATCTTTTCCTTGGGTGATCTCGAGGTACATGGTTGCAGCCCAAGAAATCATGGGGCGAGGTGTGTGTTTGACTGCCCTGCCCGACATTAAAAGTTTAAACCGAGCCATAGAATTGACCCTTAAAAATGCGTCATTGTCCATTGGGGGAGTTTTTACGGCTGCTGACGACGGAATCTTGAATCCATCGACAATATCAATTTTACCGGGAGCAATCATACCTGTTGCGAGAAACGGCGGTCCTATGGGTCCAAGTCTTGCTCCACTTCCACGCTCCGGGGACCCTCAACTTTCACAAATTGTGGCGAACGATCTCAGAATGTCCATAAAGAAAATTTTACTTGATGAAGATTTACCGCCCGAAAACATGTCTGCCCGATCCGCAACTGAAATTAATGAAAAGACCCGCCAACTTGCCCAGAATTTGGGATCAAGTTTCGGTCGGCTTATCAATGAAACAATGTATCCTATTGTTCGCAGAACCTTAGAAACAATGGATCAAATGGGAATGATTGATCTGCCTCTCCGGGTGAATGGTTTGGAAGTAAAAGTTGTTCCTTCAGCCCCCCTCGCCCAAGCTCAAAACATGGCAAAAGTGCAAGAGGTGATGCAATTTGCACAGATCGCACAGGCAGCCGGTCCGGCAGGTCAGTTTGTTTTAAAACAAGAAGCAGTGTTGGATTATGTGGCTGAACAAATGGCTATACCTTCCGAGCTTATAACAACGCCAGAAGAGCGTGTGGAAATGCAAAAACAGGCTATGCAGCAAATGCAGCAACAAATGCAGATGCAACAGCAACAGATGGCTCAACAAGGGGGACAAGGTGGACCCAATTCTCAAGCACCATTACAAT
>Ga0308021_10001645_pt1 | contig 10246 bp, 3 predicted proteins | sample Neamet351_FD_201296 | JGI IMG/M metagenome (GOLD analysis project Ga0308021, IMG submission 201296) | Marine microbial communities from water near the shore, Antarctic Ocean - #351 | ecosystem: Environmental > Aquatic > Marine > Unclassified | place: Southern Ocean | collected 2014-10-02
AACAGCCCCAAAAGGTAGTGGTGAATACATAGGATTTGGTTCTGGGCCGAATCTACAGCCCTTTGGGGCTGATGGTTATCTTGGTGACAACGCTCAAAAGCTCACGGCAGATGAACTAATACCCCCAAACCTACTAGACGCAATATCTCGTATTGATACTACGGGTATGACTGAAGAGGAAATAAAAGCGGCAGTCGCCCGAGAGGTAAAAAACAATGCGTCAGGGAGGCAGAATAATCTTTTAGCTGACGCAAATGCTGCTTCCAAGCTTGTTAATAATACTGCTTCCGAGCTTGTTAATAATACTGCTCCCGAACAAAATATTAACAGAAGCGATGTTTCCGATCTTAGTGGTGTTGATCGGTTTCAATCCCTCTATGGCCCTAGTATAGATAGGGGAGATGGACTTGATACCCGTGTAAATAGACCTATAAATACACAAGGCGGGACTATGGTTCAAGCCTCTGACGGGCAGCGGTTAGATAGCCTAATGCGTTCTGGATTTGAAACAGTAGACAAATTTAGTGACCCCGAAGATGGCACACAACCTAATCTCTCTGATGACAATATACAATCTGTAAGCGGTGATGAAGGGGGCAACCAAGGCGGCGATCAGGGGGGAAAAAATCCTTCAAGGACAATAATAGATCCTCAAAAGGATTTAGCTCATTACTTTGAGAGTGAAGAACTTATACGTAGGGCTATTGAAAACGGTAGTCTCCCCATAGATCAACTTACTGATGAAATGCAACGGAAGTATAAAGTAGGGCCGTATGCAGAAACTCCCGAAGGAGAAACTCCCGAAGGAGAAACTCCCGAAGGAGAAACTCCCGAAGGAGAAACTCCCGAAGGTATAGTACTAACCCCAGAAGAAGAAATAAGAAAACAAGAGATACTTGATGGTACTTCAAGTGGCGACATAGATGTTACTACTCTAAGTAAAGAAGAGTTAGAAGCATTAGGTATAAACCCTGCAGACCTTAATCCTTCTCTTACAACCCAGATGAAAGAACGTCTTGGGGATATGGGACAGAAAGTAAAAGATGCGTTTGGAGAAGTTGTAGAGTTTGGTAAAGGCGTTTTTGAGGGGGCTACAACTTCTCCAGAAAAGATATTACAAGACGCTATTAACAACTCTTTAGGTACTCGTGTTGGTATTAAGTTAAACGAAGAAGGTATATATCAGTTTGAAATATTTATTGGGTTACCTATTCCGGGTTTAACGGGAGAAGGGCTTACAATAGATATAACTGATGGGAATGGGAATATCATTCTAGACGATAAGGCTAAAGCGGCTATTAAAAAAGTTTACGCTAAAGCAAAAGTCGCTATGGAAGAACTACCAGACAAGATTGAAGAAAAACTTGAAAAAGTATTTGGGGAGATTGAAGCAGAAGGCGGGGAAGTAGAGTCTGCCGAACAAGATGAAGAAGGTAATATATTAGTTAGGATCAAAGATGCAGCAGGTAAGATAATTACGAAGATATTGTCGCCTCTAGAAATAATTGGTGTCCCCACTGGAAGTAAAGCAATAGGTTCGGCAGTCGGTAAATCTCTGTCTGTATGGGGTATAGGAACTCTTTTATCTAGGAATAATGACGGTGGTGGCAGTCTAGAAGATATTGGGCAAGAAGGCCCGTTTGGTAGTGCCCCTGCTGGAGATGCCCCTCCCGGTGGTAGCCCTTTTGTAAGTGATGATGAGGATGCATCACCGGGAAAAAAACCACCGGAAGGAACACCACCGGAAGGAACACCACCGGAAGGAACACCACCGGAAGGAACAACGCCAGATAAGCTTCCAGATGATAACCCTTTGGTGTCAGGGACAGTTACTGATGTAGAAACCGGGGGTACCCTTTCTGACGTACTTACTGGCGGAGGGGTTAGCGATTCTGATTCTGTACCGGGAATAATTAGTGACCTACCTTCTCCAGAATCCCCATTAAATAGTAGCCCCTCTATACCACCAGATGGGGGAGATTCAGGTGACGGGGGTAATCCTTTTTTCTCTATACCGGGATCACCTCAACCGAGAAGAAGTAATACTGAGGAAGAGGAAGACGATGAGTTTGTACCCTTCTACTTTGGGCAGTTTGAAAATATATACAATCCTGTAGATGTAGTAGTAAATCCAGAAGCTAGAAAACAATTTAGGAAAGTTGGAATAGCCTCTCTTGGGGTACGAGATTCAGTAGTAGCAAGCTTACTAAAAGAAAACGACAAAACGCAAAGTACGTTAAATAAACTACAACAACAAGCGAGAAACATAGGGAAACCGAAAAACCAGATGAAAGCTGCAAGAGGTGGCCTTGTCCCATCTAGTTTTCCTGATAAACTTAATCGAATTATGGGGTATAAATAATGGGCTTTGCTGATGCAACACAAGTGCCGGGCGATTCACCAGAAGAAGAAAAAGACTCTGGATTTAATGCTAGGAAAGCTCTAGATATAATTGGTGCAGGTGCTGGATTTCTTTTAGGTAAGAATCAAGGAGCGCCCGGAGAAGGTGTCCAACTAGGATATCAAGGTGAAATACCTGATTACAATCTTATCCGAGAGCGGGTTCTAGATACTTCTGATCCTAATATGAGGCCGGGAGCAGCAGGGAAAAGGTATTTTTCTGATTACCGCTACATGCCTTCAAGTGATTCAGGTATTGCTGGAGTTAGACAAGACCTTTTTAACCAAGCAAATGTAGGGCCGAATAGTTTACGAGCGCAAAACTATACTAGACAAGGGCTAACTGAGCGCCCTGCCTTACAAGAAGGGGCGGGGCCAACAGGTATAAATACAGTAGTTGGCGCACCTTTTGACTATTCCCAACGGGGTGCAGCAAGGGGGGAAAGTAAATCCTACACTATGGATGATGTTACTGATTCCACTAAGGTACAGTACTATAATGACGGTACTATATATGTACCTAATTATGGATTCGTTAACCTCAATGACCCTGCAACAATGGCGCAATTTGCTGAAAGCCAACTACCGGGGTTAAGAGATGATCCTCCTGCTGGTGAAGGTGATCCTCCTGCTGGTGAAGGTGATCCTCCTGCTGGTGAAGGTGAAACTCCCGGTGAAGGTGATCCTCCTGCCGGTGAAGGTGAAACTCCCGGTGAAGGTGAAACTTCTCCTCCCGAAGGACTTGGAGTTCGACCTTTTGACAATACAGAACTTGGACAAGATGCGTTTGATATTATTAAAGCCGGTAACGGTGATACAGATGGTAATAACTACATATCGGCAGATGAATGGACTAATTGGACGTTTAATAAAGGCCCAACTGCAAGTAATTCTGAGGAGTGGGCTAGAAGAATAGAGGCTACAAGGGAGGCTGGAGGGCTGGACGCAAGTATTATGGACGCTATAAGTGCCCCAGATGCTAATGGTCTTACTATAGGTGCTAGGAACTTATATGCAGATAGTAACGATGCTTTCGCATTTGAATATAACGGGGGTACTAAGTACACCCCTATGGCGTTTCGGGAAGGTGGAAAACGAGCATTGTCTGCTGAAAATAGAACAGCAGTACAAGAAGCGGCACAGGCAATTATAGATGACCCCACTGCTAATATAAGTGGGACTATCATATCTTCTACTTATAACAGGTCTTATTTTGACTACTTACTAAACCTTGCAGGTAAAAAGTTTACTCCAAATGGTACAAAAGCAGGGGGGGCTATTTCTCTTGCAGGTGGGGGGTACTTAGGTGGTTCGACAGATGGAATGGCAGACCAAATCAATACCTCTATAGATGGTCAACAACCTGCAGCTTTAAGTGATGGTGAGTTTGTATTACCTGCAGATGTTGTAAGTCATTTAGGTAATGGTAATTCAGGTGCTGGAGCCGATATGTTGTACAGCATGATGTCAGATATACGAAAAGACAGAACAGGAACAACTAAACAAGGTACGCAAATAGATCCTAATAGCTATTTACCTAGTAGAGGAATTGCATAATGTCAGACACTTACCAATATAACCCCCAAGACCCTAGTAACCTTGGGTTTGAGTCAAACTTATCTGGGTACGTTGGGCCATACGTTACTGAAATGCTTGGTAAAGGTAAAGCCGCTGCTAACCAACCATACCAAGCTTACCAAGGGCCATTAACTGCAGGGGTAACGGATCTACAACAGCAAGCTTTTACTGGAATTGCGGGGTTAGGTGCCCCCGATGGTTCGGACGGGTCTATGAATATGGGTACCTATACCCCCGATTCAGTTACAGATACAGGGTTTGATATAAGTAAATATATGAACCCCTATTTAACTGGGGCAATGCAACCTCAAATAGACGCGGTAAACAGGCAAGCACAAGTATCACGCATGGCAAATGCGTCAAGGTTAACACAAGCAGGAGCTTATGGCGGGTCGCGCCAAGGTATAATGGATGCCGAACTTGACCGTAACGCGCTACAAGAAGTTTCTGGTATTACTGGAAAAGGCTATGCTGCTGCTTATGATCAGGGCATGGCACAGTTCAACAAAGAACAAGACGCTCAAAGATTAGCACAAAGTTTTGCTAATGATTACGGATTTGATGTATTCGGGGCGCAGCAAGCAGCGGGGGAAAGTGAGAGAGGTATACTAGGAGAGGGTATAAAAGCGGATTACGGGCAGTTTATCGAAGAGCGAGATAACCCGATGAAGCAAGCGCAATACATGCAGTCTCTATTGCAGGAGTTACCTTTAGAAGCTAGGCAAACTATGTATGCTCCTCCTGACTCTACTTCATCGGGTATATCTACCGCAGGTGGACTCCTAGATATATTAACGAAAATCTTTGCTAAATAAAAAGGATTAAGGATTATGTACACCGACCAAAATGACCCTTTGTCACAACAAATAAATGTGATGAACGAAGGGTTTAAGAAAAATCCTGCTCTAGCTCAGAAGACTGCGGCAATACCTCCCGAAACAATGGAAACACTCATTGCAAAAAGAGTTGTAAATGAGTTCGCTAGACAGAAACGTCAGCTACAAGAAGAATCATTTGTAGGTCGTGCCGGTGATCCAAATACTACAGTAAATGATAATTTAAAAACACAAGGTGTGCAGTTAGCCCAAGACGTTACTAATCTGGAAGCAGGTAGAGCTAAAGCGGCAGGTGATGTAGGTCGTAGGCAACAGATGGATCAGCAAAATGCGTTAAGTAAATTAGTTGCAGCTAATAGAAAACCCTCTCCCGGTGGTGGCATAGGGAACATTCTTAATAACCCTAACGCGGCACCTTCCCCTAACAGAGGAGGCGTACCTACTCTAGGGGCTAACAATATGAGGGGCATGCCCCCCGGAGGTATTACTCCTAACGCTCAACCAATGAGAGCCGCACAGGGTGGAGTTGTAAAGTTTGTCGAGGGTGGAAATGAAGAGTTAGAAACTGAAGAACAGACTCCTGCTGATAGAACATATGCACTTATTAACAAGCTTAGAGAAGATGAGAAAGCAGAAGCAAAAGCAGAAGCAGCTAGAATAACTGCATCTTTTGAGAAAGAAGAAAGAGGCGGAGTTTTTAGTAACGATGCTATACAACGCATGATAGATTTCGGAGGCGCAAGAACACTTTCAGAAGGTATAAGACAATCTTCTAGTGGGGCAAATATGAGAGAAGCTGCCGAACGTAAAGAGCTAAACGATGCTTTAGCAGCGGGACGGGAGGGGGGAAATAGGTTAAGTACCGCAGCTATGCAAGCGGCAATATCTTCTGGGCAGCTTAATTTACAGGAAGACAAATTAGCCCAAGAAGATGAGCAATTTAAGCTGGATCTAGAATATAAAAAGTTTAACTTTGATGAAACACAAAGACTTGCAATAGACAAACTAGATGTTAATGAAGCTCAATTTAAGCAGACACTAGCCGAAACAGTACAAGATAGAGAACTTAAAGAGAGAGTAGAAGCTAGTAAATTAGGCGTAGATAGAGCCTATAAAGAAGCAGTTGTAGCTTTAAGTAACCAAGAGAATAGAAACGATGCTAAAGGACTTGTTGTACGGTTAGCTGCAGAGAAAAATGAGTACATACAGATTATGCAAACTGTAATTTCAGATAGCGGCCTTGACCCAGATGAGCAAGAAATTGAGATGGTAAAGTTAGGTGAGGACTATACGGCTGCCATACTAGCACTATCAAAGGAGATTGAGCTAAAGCCGGGTACTGAGGTGCAAATGAAGGTTCAAGAAATGACTAACAAAGTAGTTAACGGTAAGAAACGTGGCGGCATTGCTTCCTTAGCAAGATAGAGTAGTAGCTTATGAGTGTTCAAGAATCTGAAATACCGGAATACGAGGAACCAACACCGGCTCAAGCTTACGATGTGCTTAATAAACGTAATAAGCGCGATAAAGGTGAGTTTTACCGTACGGTTAATTGGGCCTCTATAGAAGGCTCAGAAGATTTAAACGATTTAGAAAAAGCTCAAATAGAAAGGCGTGTTCAGCCAAATAGAGAAGAAACAAGAAAACTACGTAGAGAGAAAGTCGATGCTCCCGGTAATCTCGAAGCTGCTTTATCCCAAGGTATTAATAGAGCTGGGTTATATACGGGTCAAGTAGGGGAATTTATAGGTGAATCTACTGGTATAGAATCTTTAACGAATATTTCTAAAGAGCAAATAGCAGAAGAAACTGAACAGATTGAGGAAATGCAGGACTACAGAACGTCCCGCGAAGATATAGGACTAGGTAGTTTTGATGAAATTGGGGCAGGTATATCTTATTACTCCGAAGCTCTGTTAGAAACAGCTCCTATTATAGTAGCTGGCGTAGGAGCTACTCTTGGAGCCGCCTATGTCGCTCCGGCTTTAGGTATAACTGGGTTGGGAGCCGCTGTTTTAGCGGGTGGTGCCGGTGTTGCAAGTCAAGTGCCCTACTTCTTCGGGTCGAATATAACTAGAGGTAAAGAAACAGAAGAACTTGATTACGGTAAAGCGTTTTTAGCTTCTTTAGGACAGTCTACTCTATCTCAGATAACTAACTTAATTGGGTTAAAACTTCTTAGTAGTATTGGTAAGCCTGCAGCCGATAATTTTATGCGGAACATAGGTAAAGGCGGTGAAGGATTATTTACTAAACCTGCATCAAGACTAAAATCTGCAGGTAAAGGAGCTGCGTTTACAGGGGGTGTAGAAGGTTTAACTGAAGCAGGGCAAGCAGTCCTTGAACGGTGGCAAGCAGGTTTAGACGTTACTTCTCCTGAAGCTGTAAAAGAATACACTACGGCTCTAATAGATGGGGCTGTGCTAGGCAGCGTGATGGGAGGTACCGCAGGTCTTGCTGGCGTGGATGCCGGGTCTATGCAGCGGAAAGGCGAAGAAGAAGCTCTACGTAAAAAGAAAATAGAAGACCTAGATACAAAAATAAAAGAAGAAGTAAAAAGTTTAGGTGATGATATACCTGATTGGAGAGCCGAACAGGTAAGTAGAGAAGTACGTAGTGAAGCATACTTTAAAGATGCAAAAGATTACTACGATAAAGAAGTAGCTGCAGGTGCAGATCCTGAACAAGCAAAAGCTGATATAAGGCGTGAGCTAAATAGGGTTCTGCTTGTAGAACAAGATCGTGAAACAGCACCTACTACGCTACAGCCAAGAACTGAATCTTCATCTATGGCGGAGGTATCAACAGCTCAAGTTAATGAGTTTGTAGATAGTTTAGGTACTGAGGAAGTAAATACAAACCGTCCTAGTATAGAGCCTAAAGTACAACCTGTAGAGGTAGAACCTGAAGTAGAAGGTACAGTAACAGATGTACCAGAAAATACAGCAGAACCTGTAGAACAAGGAACAGGTGGTGCGGATACTGAAGTAGAAGGTACAGTAACAGATGTACCTGTAGAACAAAGTCTACAGGACAAATCAGCCAAGCGGATTAAGCTTGAAGCAACAGCAAAGGAGACACTGGAACGCATAGCGTTAGCGGATAAAGCACCTATTGAACAAGAGAAAAGACTCGATGCTAACGAACTTACTCAAGACCCCGATCAAGACCCTGCACCATTCGATGATGACCCTGCAGCTCAAATAACCGCTAAAGAATCTGCTGAAATAGATGCAGTTCGTACTCGAATACTTCCTGAACGGGAAGTGATAACTAAAGTGTTAGGTACTGAGAAAGTCAATGAGGAGACAGGTGAGGTACGTTTTGATACCCCTGTACCTGTAACGGATTTACTTAATGCAATACAAGAAAAGGAACCTAACCCCGTACAGAAAGAACTTACCAACACCCTAATTACTCGATATGAACAATTAAAAGAAGCGGGTGTTGAGATTACTAATGTTGTTGCAGGGGGCAAGCCTTATAGAGATGAACTTCGTACTTCGCCTCAAGATGAGTCTGGTGTAATAGCTGGCCTAGCAATCCCTTCTAAAAATCTTATATATCTAAATACTGATGAACAGGTACCTGAAGGACTATCTTCTGAAGTAACTCTTCACGAGGCAACACACGGGATACTAGTACCTACTGTTTTAATAGGTAGGCAAAACTTAGATACTGAGTTAGGTAAGACCGTTACCGAGTTAGATGATATTCAAGGAGTTATTCAAGAGCATCTTAATAAAGTACTAAAGCCACTAGACCCTTACGTTGTTATTGAAAATGGTGAAAAGATTTATAGAGATGTACCTACAGAGCTACTAGATACTCTAGCCCCGGTAGAAAGAAAGATTGTGGAAGGGGCAAACACATTTAAAAATGCTGATGAGACATTAGCTTGGACACGAAGCAACGATGGGGTACGAAAGTACCTAGAAGGTATAAAAGTACCTGAATATTCTCCTCTTAGAAAAGGTAACAAAATAAAAAACCTGTGGGAGGCTTTTGTTGATTGGGCTGCAAGGTTAATAAAAGCTGACCCCACTGCTTTAAGTAAAGTGCTTGATGTATCTGAACGACTGTTAAAAGTAAATGCTCAACAAGTAGCTCGTAAAATGCCGGGGGCAAGGAAGGAGGCCCAAGGTTTAGAGCAAGAGATTAAACTACGTAACGTTTTAAGTTTGTTTAAAAGGAAAAAATCTAAGCCCAAAGCTGAGACTAAAGTTGAGCCTAAAGTTGAGCCTAAAGCTAAGACTAAACCTAAGCCTAAGCCTAAGACTAAGACTAAGAAGCTTGTTGGGGTAGGAGATAAACCCGCTAGAACTAGTTTTGATAAAGCTTCTCAGGAGGCTATGGCAGAGAAGATATATGGGGTGCAAGTTAAGAATATTGAAGCCGATATGGAAGCTTCTAATAAAGTTACCAACAGCTTTAGACTTGATGAATCTGAAACACCAACGTTTTTAGGTAAAAAAGATTTAAACGCTATAACTAAGTTAATGAATAATATTGAAAAAACATTATTAGGGGGTGAAAACAACCTAACAAAAACTCCTGAAAGTGCTGCTTGGAATTATTTTAAAGGGTTCCAAAAACCTGAAAGCGCTTTAGGTGTATTAGCATGGGAGTTAGGTGTAGGAATAGATAATGCTCCTGCCTTCTCACGACCCACTAAAACAATAGTCGAAGAGAAAGGAGGGCCGAAAGCCTTAACAGAACTCCCTTCTGATAGATTATCTGCTTGGGAAGAAGCCTTTTTTACAGGTACTGGAGGAAATAATACTGAGTTATTTAGTACTTGGGTAAGCAACAATTTATCTAAAAGCACCAAAATTAATATACAGAACGCAGTTGAGGTTTTTAAACGCCGAAACGATAACCTTACCTCCTTACCTACTGCAACAACAAAAGTAGTTCAAAAAGATGATCCTTTTAGCTTTGCAGCTCAATCCCCTGTTAAATATATAGATCCAGATAGTATTGAAGGGCAAGAAATACTCAACAACACAGATTGGGACAAGAGAGACAGAGCTATAGCTGCAGCGAACATAGAGAGGGATATAAAAGAAGGAAGAGCTAAAAATCAAAAGGCCGTGTGGAAAAACTCTCGCAACATACAAAGAAACAAAGAGCTAGATGTCTTGGCTAGTAGGGAGATGAAAGAAGTAAACATAAGTCTAGCAGCCGGCAGAATAACAAAAGTAGAAGCAGAAGCGAAATTAAAAAGTATACAAACAGAGACAGCCAAACTAAAAAATAATGTAGGGAAACTTAAAGATTCAAAACTAACAAAAGCACAACAACAAGCAGAACTTGATACGTTAGAGATAGAGGCGAAAGGGTTAGCAGCGTTAGGAGATCTTGCCGAAATAGAAGGGTCTACGTTCCTTGATATTATGAACATTGCTGCGGGTAATGCGGATTCTAAACCT
>Ga0308021_10001648_pt1 | contig 10235 bp, 1 predicted proteins | sample Neamet351_FD_201296 | JGI IMG/M metagenome (GOLD analysis project Ga0308021, IMG submission 201296) | Marine microbial communities from water near the shore, Antarctic Ocean - #351 | ecosystem: Environmental > Aquatic > Marine > Unclassified | place: Southern Ocean | collected 2014-10-02
TGCGTACCTCGTAATAAAGTTTTTTTAATACGCTTTAAAAGCTTACCTCTTGGAATTCTATTATGCATAAAAGCGACGCATAAAAGGAGAGTGCTAAGTTACGCATAAAAGATTAACTTTTTAATAGTACTAAGAGCTGGTGCGCGATCAAATCCATGGTGTCCAGCCCTCGAACATCCTGCTCAGATTATCTTCGCTGGTGGCCTGTTGGATGAGGAGGTCGACCTGTTCTTGAACATTCAGCTTTGCCGATGGCGAGGCTGCGCCCTCCGCTGTCTGCGATGCGCAAGTTGCAATGCAGTCGGCTCTGCCTTCCAGCTTCCCCTTCACGCGGCGAACCAAGTTGAGCGCGTAGGAGCTGCGCTCCTGATCAAAATTCCTGCCCCAGCTTGAGGCTGATGCCGCCACTGCGCTCGAGGCCTCCTTCGCCTGCGCAGCTTTGGTGGTGCCCTGGCCGCCACGGGCACAAGCTGCCGGCGCCTCTTCAAGCTCCCCATCCGCCACAAGCGAGAGCGCAGCTTCCGAGATCCGAGCCAAGTTCTGTGCCATGCAACCACTCTGCTCGCAGATATCACCCATCTTGCTCAGGAAATCGCCGTGGGCAGCGTGAAGGTCGCGAACCAGCCCCTTCATCGCATCCACCGCCAGCGATACCTGCTCAGCCGTGCTCTCGGCATCCAATTTGGCAAGGTCGTACGCCGTAGCGCGCGGGGCTACGATCGCTGCCATCGAGGACTCGGCGCCGCGCAGGGCACCGAATTCACGCTGAAAGCCCGCCACATCCTCGCGAAACTGCGCAAGGCGCTTACCTGTCCGATTTGTCGAGGTGAGCTTCAGCATGCCCTCGACGACAGAGTCCACTTCGGCCTTCAATGTCTTGCCGCCAGCCCCGTACTTGGCCTTCCAATCGTCGGACGCGTCGAGCGCCTCTTGCACTGTGGCCCACACCTGCGGAAGGTGCAGTGCGATGGCCACCTCTGCCGCCGATTTGGCTTGCACCGCACGCTCGAGCGTGGAGAGACCTGCGTCAGTGCTGTCTGCATGAGCATCGGCCCCCAGCCCCTGATCACCCTGTGCCGGGTGCGCATCGACGGGATTCTGCTGGCCGGCAGGCTGGATGATCGCACGCAGCGTACGTTCGAACGACAGGACCATGGCTTTCCCACGGGTGTCCACCCCGTCGGCTGACGCGCTGAATCCACGCATAGCAACCAACGAACCCTCAGCGGCAAGCGCGCCGTCAACGTCGTCTGAGCATTGCTGCAGCACTCGTAGCACTGCGTCCCACCAGCCGCTTCGCTTATCCTGCGCAGCTGATTGCTCCGCCAGCGCAGACCTGAACTCGCCCGTGCGCGCACGCGAACAAGTACGGCGGAGGACCTGCACACCATCGCTGGCGACCTTGATGGCGCTGGCCTGGAGTTCCGAAGCACGTGAAATAAGCGCTCGCAGCATGTCGCGCGCAGACACAAGCGGCGTTGTCACATCGTCGCGGGGTGCAGTGAACGGCGTGCGCCCATTGTGCATCGCAAAGCGACGGAGGTATCCGTCGTTGAGCCACTGGAGGCAAGCTGTGTCGCGAGAAACGTGCGAGTGCAAATCGTCCAGCACTCCCGCCATGTGCGCCAGCGCGACCATCGGGCCAGTGGTATCCGTTGTACTCAGAGGCAGGAATTCGTGCAGCTGCCGCACGACCGAGTCAAAGGACGTCTTCGCTTCCACATGTTCGTCGGCCGCCAGTTTGCTGTTGAGGCCATGGACCGCGGCCTCCACCGCCGAGCCAAGGAACGTCGACAGTGCATGTTCCAGGTGAGCGGGCAGACGCTTCTGGAGACCCTGGGGCTTGGCATTGTTCTGGAGCATCCGAAGGATGGAGCGGATGAGATCAACTCTGCATTCAAGCATGTCAGTGCTGCCCGTGATCGAGTGCTGCGCGGATGCCGTCACACAAGCCGCGCGCAGAGCACAACATGCGGCCACGAAACTCTCCACCACCCCGCTGCACATTGCGATGAGCAAGCTCATTGCGTCTCCGGAGGCTGCGCTCTGGCAGAGATCGTCCCAAAGCTTTCGAGCAGCACCAGGCCCCTCCGCCCCTGCTGGCTTCAAGGCATCCGCGACCTTTGCATCGAGCACCGCGACTGCACGCCAAGCAGCCCGGGGATCGGCTCCGACGGCAAGCATGATATCGCTCAGCGAAGCACCAAATGTAGACACTGCGTCCTCAAACCCGCGTTCGACAGCCCGAATGGCCGCCGACATCTGCTGGGCAGATTGCCCCGCGTTATGAAGGCGACCCATTGTGTCGATGCATGACTGTGCTTTGTGTAGTTGCCCACCTCCAAACTCGAGCCGTACATCCCTGCCGGTGTCTGTGGGAGCATCGGTGGCGCTCGCCGCATCGTGTGCGAACGAGCATGCGGCCTCGCCTTCCTGGAGCAGTGCTGGAATCCAGGTTGCCCAGACGGCATACACAGAGTGCCTTTCGTACCCATCAAGAAGCCGAAGGCTCTCCAGATGCTGCCGGTAGCGCTCGATGGACGCGCACGCCACAGACAAAACAGAGGCACTGTCGCGTAGCACCGCGAGGGCTGCATTGTCCAGCCTTTCGCTAACAGTGGTCAGCTCGAGGATCTCGTGAGGCGTCGGCAGGGACGACGATGCAGCAGAGGCGCCGCCGCGCACAGAAGCATGGATCGCTGCAACGGTTGCGATGCAGCGCTGCAGCGGGTACCGCTGCACCGCGAGCTGATCCAGAGCCGTGGTTGCTTGGAGCGGGGCCCCGCCCTTCAAGTGTGCAACAAAGGTCGAGCATCTACCAAGCTGCGCAACACACTCTTGCTCAAACGCACGGAGGGCGCCAATGAGGCGGGTGTGCTCGGTTTGTGCGTCTTCGAGACCAAAACCGATCAGTCCCAACGAGGGATGGGGTGCCGCCTCGCGCAGATGCTGCGGCGTTTGCAGCTCCGCAGCAATTACATCTTGTGACGTGCTGGTGCACTGCTTGCAGAGGTCCGTGCCGGTGCGCAAGAGACCCTGTAAAGCTCCAAACGACTCGCACGTGGCCGCACAGGCCCGGTTCACGTGTCCTTTCAGCATGGCAACGCGCCCTGAAAGGACAGCAAGGTTCGCATTCGTTTCCATCATTTTGCGCTCCTCGTGATCGACGTGCTCTACCTCCCAGTCGACGAGCGGATCGTACACGAAAGCCTCGAGCAAGGTCACCAGCGTTTCTCGATGCCGGCGCATCACCCATAACGTCTGCTCGCTCGCAACGCGAAAGTGGCCTTCGACACCCGTGATGCCGAGCGCTTCTGTCATCATTTTCGTCAGACGAAATGGCACGAGCTCGGGAACTTTCAACTTCAGGCCACGGTCAAAGCACACGTTGTAGTCGATATGTACCACCTCGCCGGTGCGAGCATCGCACAAGATGTTGTCCAAATGACGATCGCCCAAACCGATCACATATCCAACGACACTCATCACGGCAACTGAGCGAGCGTACGCTGATTTTCGTGCCCACCAGTCTGCTGCACCGGAACTCCCATGCCACAGTTCCTTTTCCAGCAACCCACTCGGGGATTCATCTCGCAGTTCACGAAACACGGACTTCAGCACTTCACCGGGCCAGTCTTTGCGGCTGGAATCGGCCGCCACGCCACGATTCTTGAGCGCAGGCACAATTTTCGCTTGAAACTGGGCAGCAGGTGGAAGCACCCGGCGCTGGGGAACAGATTTGGTGGTGCCTTCCACCTTCTCTTCGCTTACAGCAGCAGGTGCAGGATCCGCAGCCGCAGCCGCAGCCACCGTTGCCGCATCAGTCACCAGGCGAAACAACGGGGTTGCATCGGCGACCCACTGTATCAAGCCAGAATGGCCTGACATGGGAATGACGGCGTAGTGGCGTGCGCGCAGACACCTCGGCACACTCGTGGTCTCTCGTGACAACAAGTCGTTGACAACACGCAGCAACTGCATGATGCGCTCGTCTAGGTGGAGGTCCTCGTTCCCCTTCAGGAGATAACTGTAGTTGTTGCCATCCGAGCCAACCATAACGAGCTTTTTGGGCCTCGTCTTCGTGCGCAGGACATCTATCTCCGGCACGAAGGCCTGGATCGTCACTGCCTCCTGGTCAGGCGGGCAGCTGACGCCAGGGATGGTCACGAGCCACGAGCCGCGCTCCGCAAGTGCCGGGCTGACCTGCGACAAGTCTAATGTTGTGCGGCTGTTTGCACGCCTAAGCGCCTGCGTTAGAGCCTTGAACTTATCCCCAACTTCCTGAGGCTGCCTTGGGTCTACAGGGCACTGCAACGCATAAAGCAGCTGCTCCACGAGCTCGCAATATGTTTCCTGGAATCGTGCTTCGTGCGGCGTCTCCGGTTGCCCTTGCGTCTCACGAACCGTGTTCCACCACGCCTGCAGCACAGAATACGGTTGGCGCATAACAGCCACGAAATTGTGCCGGGCAATAGCAACCTTCTCGTCTTCAGTCAGCGTCACGTTACTGGCTGCCCTTGTAACTTCTTCTGCAAGGGCCTTCAGGCGCCGCGAAACGTCGCTGGTCAACGAATGGATCAGTATGGAGAGCCGCTCGTCCCAGAGCCCGGTCATGCGCGTCATCTCATGCATCAAGCACTCGACTTCCGCGATAAGCTGCGGCTGCGATCGTTGCAATGCAGCTTTGACCCGCTCGATGCGGCCGGTCGCGTTGCCATCGCCTTCGCTGTGGGACGAGGGTGCTTCGGAGGGGACGCCGGCCACGGCGTGATAGACCAGGAGGCTCGGTTCGGCATCAGCAAGACGCAGCAATAATGCCTCCACTTGTTGCGCCACAAATGGCCGAGGGTGGCCAAGACGCGCGAGCAGCTGCGGAACTATCTGGCGCCACGGCGCAATAGGGGTCTCGCTAAGTCCATCGTCGAACTCTTGCCGCAGGAACGACCCAAATTTGACGAGCATTCGGAGCAGTCGAAGAGTGGAGTTCATCTGCATTGCTTCGTCTTCACAAGCAGTGCTCGCATCAACACTGGCGCCACTCCCGCCTGCTGCCCTGCTCAGTCGGAGATACCGAAAATATCCTGTGACCGCGAGGCGAACAAATGCCAGAACACGCGACCTGACGCGCTCGCGGATGTCGAGCAATGCATCGAGCGTATCTTCCGAATCGGAGCCGCATATCGCGCAGACCTGGGTGCGCACTTCCTCGCGACCCACTACCACCTCTCGGAAGCAAACAACATCACGCACAAGCAAGCGAACGGCCTCTTCTTGAGCCAAGATATCGCTGCAAGGGCAAGCTCTACTGACGATGGCGCCCACAGCTTCGTGCTCGGATTCATCCACCTTCTCTTCTCCCTGCGCAAAATTCACATCACGCACACCACGTTGGTAGCACCAACTGCTATATGCCGCCCAAGAGGACGCATCAAGTGGCGCAATGTGCGCAGCCGTAGCCAAACAGCGCCCTGACACCTCGTCCAGACGAGCGCTTGCGGATGTGCTTTGCGTGCTGCCCTCGAGAATACCAGCGTGCTCAAGGGCAACGATAGCGTCTGGCGAGCCCAGGTGCTCACGCTTTCCACGAAAATTCCGTGACAGCTGCAGTAAGACTTTCGCTTGCCACTCCGAGTCAGAGAAATGCTCGGGATCAAATTCGTGGTCGAATTCGTTCACGTGAAGCTGATGGCTGGCAAGCTGTGGCTGGGCACCTGACGACATGCCCGCGAGCAGCTGCCAGAGGTGCACCACAGCTTCCAATGGACGCCCATTGATCTCTAACAGCTTTGCATCTTCGTACAGTCGCCAGCGCTGTTGATGCGTGCCGTTGCTGGCGCAATCGGAGCGACGCAGCAAGTTTTGTGCCATCTGCGTATTGGAATGCTTGCGCGCCATTCCGGCAAGCTGCCGCACTGCTGCATTTGACTGCTGCATGGCAACGCCATTGCTGGTAGTAGCTTCCCGACGGTCGTGGATTCGGAGCAGCTCGCCCAGTGTTCCAATGCCGTGCGCAAAGCACTGCATCTCGGAGTCCGCGCCATCCTGCCCAGCGCAAGACACAGGGCAACCAGGTGCCCCAAACGCAGGTCTGTCCCCCATCTCAGCATCCACGAAATGCAAAGAGCACAGCAGCGGTTCAACCCACATGGGACTTGGTGCGTCCAGCGCAGCCACGGCAAGCGGACCCTCCAGCAACGACCTTGCATCGCTCAGGAGCTGCTTACCCCCATCCGCGCGCAGGATACCCTGGAGCCGGAGACGGTCGCTCAAGCGCATGCACGAGTGGATGTCTGCGACATCTGGCATCACACAGTCAGGCACGAGATGCGCGGCGCTACTGCGTGCAGCGTCCAGCCCATCCACTTCGAGGAGCGCCCTCGCTCTGAGCCACATCGTGCCAAATTGCGGCTCAAGCACCGATATAAGTGGTCCGAGGTGCCTGTCTTTTAAGCCGCGCACCTTTGCGCGGGTATGCTCCAGCTCAGTGACCCACCCTTCGAGCGATGCCCAGTCCCCGAGGGCGAGGTAGCAATCGACGGATGAATTGACCAGGTGCTCAACACCAGTAGTCGTCAAGGACGTACCAAAAAGTGTCTTGCTTTGAGCATAGCTTTCTGCCCCCGCTGCTGAGCCAGGCCCAACCTCGGCAACAGCATCCCCCAGCGCGCGCATAGCAGCGCGGTACTCCTGGGTTGCCTCTTCGAAGCGCCCCTGCGATTGCAAGTACAAGCCGTACAGCCACGGCACCTTGTTGTCATCGCGCGAGCCACCTTGATTCACACGGGTCAAAAATGCAGTCGAGAATGTACACAGCCCCTTGATGGCGTCGCAGTCGCGCAAGAAACAAAGTGCACTGCACAGCGGGTGCAAGCAAGTGTCCAGCTCGTATCGAACCTGGTGTACAGAACTTGCACTGCTGGAGCTGAGCGCAGATCGTCGCACGTCTCGGAGGCGCAACACTGCATTCCTGATCGTCGGCCCAATGGCACCACACTGTGTGCTTGCGTTGAGAAGATGTGGGCGCATGCGATGCAGCCAATCGCCCACTACACGTTGATTTGCCTTGAAAAATTGGGTGCTCTGAGATAAGGACTTCGAGCCTGAAGGAGGCGTTTCGCGGCCCGCGCGCAACATTTCCCCTTCTAACCGTTCGCAAAATAGAAGCAAAAGTCGAAGCGGAGTAACACTAGGAGCTCGCACTCCCACCTCATACCTGCCAAATGGTGCCGACATACCCTTAGTGACACGCTCCACCCCGGTGAATGTTTGTGCCGGGGTTCCAAAGTGCGTGCGAAGCCTGCTGGTGACACAAAAGCGAGCACACGCTGCTGCGCACCACGACAGCAGTGACACCTCGTCAGAGTGGCCAGCATCCGCACAGGAGGCATTGGTGGTGACGAGGTAGCAGTCCCTTATCCAGTGCAAACTGCTCGCCGTGTTCCCAATGATATAGTCCATCATGCGTTTGAACAAACTGGGTAGCATCGCCGATTTTGGCATCGGCAGCACGGACACACTGGACAGAAACCTATTCCTGCGCAGCGCGAACTTTTCCGGTGAACACCGATCCCACCGTCGTGCACCACCAGCGGCAAGACCCACTACTGCATCCATGCATATTGCTCGCACAGCAGGGGTGGAGTCGCCCAAGGTTAATTGGAGCGCCTCGAACAAAAACCGCGCCTCCTCGCTGGAAAAAAGCAAGCCGGGGTGCCCAGCAACTGCACTAAGCACGCATGCAGCAGCAGAACGCAGCACATCAGGGCAGTCTGCACCAATACCGCTAACCATAGCTGCCACTAGCTCTGTGGTCGCTGTAGGAAGCGGGAGGTCACCACGTCGCAACTCCTCGAGTGCCATTTCAGCCGCGCGCAAGCGCAGCGTCACAGGGAAGGAGTGATCCTCGCTCGCGCCCCAGATGACTAACACAAGCTTCCACAGCTGCGAGGCCGCAAGGCGCTGAGCCCCCATGTGCGAAAATTCCCCATGCGCTTTCTCCTCTGTAGTACCCTCATCATGCGACGCGCCAGTGGCAGACTGCATCGCTGCTACCCATTCCGAGCTCACTGCAGGAGCAAGGCCCGAGGGCAGCAGATGCACGCGCGCAGCATGCCACACGACGAGCATGGCAAGGCTCACCGTCGGAGGCGCGCGCCCAGGCCATTGTGACAGCAGCTCGACCACGGGTCTCAGCCCGAAGCAGAGCTCGGCACACAGCTCCGGGTCAGCGCTGCGCTGGGCAGCCACCCTCAGCACCGACAAATCAAAGACGAGGAGGGTCTCGACGTCCGACTGCGTCAGCTCAGCATCGCCCATTCCACTCGCCAGTGCGAGGGGGGCACCGCCTGCATCGCCAACAGAGCGCTGGCCACGCAAAGCACCAACCAAAGTCTGCACCTCAGCAAGGAGGGCCACACGCGCGGTGCACCCCAGGCACACTGACGAGACGTAGAGCTCCAAAACACGCGAGAGCACAGCGGCGTCAACACAAAGGCGTAGCCTGCGCAGCGGCGACCAGGACCAGCCCTGTGGCACACAGGACGACGGATAGCACCCTTGTAGCAGCGCCTGCCCGTGGTGCTGCGTGAGGTTACCAGCCGCCCTCTCGAAGGCGTGAGCATGGGTGTCCAGCGCGGCACAGGTCGCAGTGTACGACTGTAGCGGTGTCGTCGCACGCTCCCACAGCAGCACACGAGCGAGCTCGCCATACAGCTGTGCAGACAAGCCACACGGCAACGATGCCAGCGCTATGACGCACTCATGGAATTCTTCGCTGCGCGCCGTGTCTGCGGGCCGGAGTTGCAGAAGTACTGCAAGCAGCCGCTGGCCCAGTGGCATGCCCCCTGCAGCAGGCTCAGCGTCCGTGTGCTCGTGCTCATGCCGGCCAAGCAGCTGCCCCGGGAGCGTGCGCGCAATTGCGGCAGCGCAGCGCACCATCGGTAGCTGGCAGGCCAGGGAAGCGTCCGCCTGCGCTCTTTCTATCTCCAAGTCCACGTCGCCACAGATGCTGAAAAGCAGGTCCACCGTGTAAGCACTGTTCGTGCACCACAGCACACCCATGTCGGCAAACATGGCACAAATCGCGTCCACTCCGCTCGCTCCCCAGTCGCTGCCTTGCGGTTGCAAGCTCCACCCGAGGAGCAAGTCCGTCAGTGCCGGCAGGTGCGGGAGCACGGCGCGCGGGTGGTGGACGGCGATGCTGCCAACCATGCCGCACAGCGCCGGAAGCAGCGCGCCACCGCGCTCGAGGTCGTGGAGCAAGCGCATGCCGTGCAGCAACGCATGGGCCGCCGCCTGCGCCTGCACTGGCACGGGCATGTGCGCAGCGTTCTCGCCCAGCAGGTGGTGCACGGCGCGCACCAGGAGCGCTTGCGGCCCGGGGTGCTGCACCTGGTGCAGCCGGTGGAACATGCTCTCGATGAAACGATCCGGCTGAATCACGCCCAGCAAGCCCAGCGATGCCGCCGCGCGGCGCCCCAGCTCCACATCCCCGTCCGGCAGCAGCAGGCCCGCCAGGGAGACCAGGAGGTGGTCGAACGCCAGCAGCACCTGCTCCTGGTCGTGCGCGCGAGAGAGCTGCGCATCGAGCCGCTCAAGCGCGCCGATACGACGCGATCTGCCGAGCGCACGATTCGCCGCTGTCGAAATGAAGCCGTCGATCGCGGACAGCCATTCTTGCTGCATGCTCTAGCTAGCCTTCGTCTCTGATCGCGGGGCGACCACCAGCGATGATTACCTCCAAGCCAAACAGTAAGTGATCGAAGAGATACGTTTTCCTGCGGACCTTCCTGCGGAACCAAGTCGCAGACCCTGCTCCCCGCTCGCTCGCATGCACAGCAACAATGACGACACAGCATTTTTCGTAGCCCCATGCAATAAAGCAGCACACCGCTTCACTGTCATTCACGGTGAAAGTACGACGCGGCGACACGAAAACTTAGATGGCGCGAATGAGGGCGTTCTTCCTCTTTGCGACGCTCGCGCTGGTCGTGAACAACGTTGCTTCCGCCGCCGACGATGTGGACGAGCTGCTCGACGAGGTGGAGGAGCCGAAGGAGAAGAAGGAGGAGCCGAAGGAGAAGAAGGACAAGATCAAGCGTGAGATGGACGGCAGCACCAGTGAGTCGATGCAACCGCGGCTGCCTTCACTTGCCTCGCCCGTGCCCCCCCCCACCCTCAACACACACAAACTGACAGCACCCGCGCCCCTCGCCCCGCGCCCCTACCAGACCAAC
>Ga0308021_10001650_pt1 | contig 10228 bp, 18 predicted proteins | sample Neamet351_FD_201296 | JGI IMG/M metagenome (GOLD analysis project Ga0308021, IMG submission 201296) | Marine microbial communities from water near the shore, Antarctic Ocean - #351 | ecosystem: Environmental > Aquatic > Marine > Unclassified | place: Southern Ocean | collected 2014-10-02
ATAGTAGCGCAATGTACCACTTGAGTTCTTGGGGTAGCTGGAGTGCACAACGTCGTTTGGTATATAATTTTTGTGGTGAAAGGTCATACCCTTTTTGGAATTTGGTTTCTTACAAACATAACAAACACCACCATAATACCTTTCGGCAAGCTCCAATTTAATTGCCTTAATTTCATCTACTAATGTCAAGTACCTGCTCACTCTTTTTTTCTTTTTGTCTAAAGTCCTCTATTATATTTTTTAACATAATTACCTCTGATTGAAGATCCAGAATATGCTGGGCAACATCTATTGATCTTATGTGTGAGGAATGTGATATAACTAATTCATGTATGCCATCATAACTTTTGAATTGTTCCTTTTTGATTTCCATGTTAATCACCCATGGTTGTGATACATCCCTTGCTTGTCTTTCTTTTCCTCAGCACGTCTTGTGTTGTCATTGCGTATCGCTTTGTATTTGAAATACTTTGCGTTAAGTGATTTTTTTGTCGGGTGTTCCTTATAGTCATCCTCTTGCTGATAAGAACCAAGTCTGTGTCTTAGGCCATAACGATAGCGTTGATGCTCTTCCTTTCCCCACTTTGCACCGACGTTTCCCTTGCTCGTCCCCACATAAACCGGACGCTTTTCTTTATTATACAGAGTATAGTTACCAGCAGAGTTTGGCGTCTTAGCCAGATTATCCTTCGTTAATTTGTATACCCTTCCAGGTTTAAGCCAGGTCATAAAAATAAAATAAAGTATCTACTATTTAAATACTACTTTTATGTCCCTATCAGTCGTGATTGTATTACACGTTGTACAGATAGATATTCTTGGGTCCTGGTGTACACAGTTAACTCTATAGCTTAATTTGAACACTCTTTTTTTACACGTATTACATACAGGGTACTTTGGTGGTCTTATTGCTGCCGCTACCCTAACACCTCCACCCCTTGCTATGATATTACTTGGGTATTCCTCTGGGTGTTTTATAGTTGCACACTTTCCACAAAGTTGCCATTTTTGCCAGCACTTATCTTGATGATACTTTGTAGCCTTCTTACATAATTTACAACGCATAATCTATATACTTCCTTACCTTGGCACTTGATTTTGTCCTGGCTCTTGCCCTTGTTCTGCATCCACAGCACTTACAAAATACTCCAGGGTTATTTACTTTTAAAAACATCTTCTCACATATTGCACAATACACATGCAGTCCAAGTGAGTATCGTTGTTTCTTAACGTTACGGTCTTTTGCACATAACTGTTTACATATAAACATTATATGTAATGTTCCCTCATATGTTCTGGTAATGCATGCACCGTTTTGTTGCATACCTTGCACCATACATTGTTTCTTTGTACTTTAAAATCCATTTATTTAAATGTCCTACGTTCTCTTTTTTTAATATCCTCATTGCTAAACTTAAATGACCTGTGATGTCTGACGCCCAGGTAATGGCACTTGGCACATTGCTGTGACATCTGCCAACAGTGTGCGTGAGTTGTGACACTTGATGAGGCAGTGACACCACAACTCTTGCACCTCATTGATATATGTCAAATCCCTTGTCTATGTTTGACGGATCAATTCCATAGTCTTCAATGCTTTGATATGTCCAATCAATGTTTTTATCACTTTCATATTTTTCTATCTTGTATAACAAAACCGCTATGATACTACTCATCGTGACATATGGTATCATTAGACATAAGGTAAAAAATGCTGGTTCCCAACCAGTCAACCCAGGACCTTCTTTTCAGATATGAATCTTTCCTGTTCTTCCAATTCATATTGAATGTATACATCAAGTGGTTTGTCAGCATCGTGTATTTGTTGATGACATTTGTGATGTACCCAGGCTATGGCCTCCGGGTAATATCTGATGTGATGTTTGATCATCGGGTTCTCCAGAGTCTCGGTGAATGGTTTAAGACACACCATGCATCTGTCCGTTGAGTTGACAAAAGGTGTTTCCTCACAGATCATCTATTGTCACCAGATCCTGCTATGACTCCGCGTTCTTTACGGTCAGTCAGTTTCTGAATGTTGGTCACTGCAATCTCTTCCATATCGATGTTGTAACGTTTGCCTACTTGTGCAACATACCATAGTACATCTCCTAACTCTTTGATGAGTATGCTTCTGTCTATGTTTCCTTCATCTCTTAGAAATCGTTTTCGTAACCCAGCTACTTCTCCAGCCTCTTCCACCAATCCAAGAAAGTAGTAATTGATTGGATGGCCCAGGTCTGTTTCATCTGCTAGTTTGTTATATGTTTCGAAGTTCATTTATCTAAACCAAGTCGTCTTTGTAATACTGTTATTTATAGATTGCGCAATGCAGTTTTTTAACTGATCCTCTGAGTGATCAAAAGTTTTTTCTCCACAAATTTCGCAAGCGTAATCCCCTTCCGGGGATGGGGTTGTAGGGGAAGGGGTTTCTGGTTCCTTGCTCATTATGTTCTACCTGCTTTATATTTTGATGAGTAGTAAGATGTTCTTCCTGTATTATAATTACCTAATGATGCGTTCTTCCATTTACTGTTACATGCCATGCATGATATTGTATCAGGATATTTTTGTTCCAGTGATCCGTTTTGACATGCTGAACAGATCATTGTTTATCCACGTCTTCCTCGTCGTCTGTCAGCCATGCCCATTCTGCTCGTTCCACAGGTAAGGGTCATATCTTTAAGTATATAAATATTTGTTAAGAAAAAATTAGTCACTTTTATCTTCGTGACTCCTATTGAATTTGTCTTGTTCATCATCACTGATTCTTGGTTTGACATTCTTGCCTTTCCATTTCATTGCCATTATGGCTCCGATGAATCCTATCGAGACAATGAGTGCGGATATAAGTTCTGTGATCATTTTATTACCATCTCTCTTTCAATGTCAATGAGGTGTTCATAACACTCAAAACACATATACTCTTGTTCTCCTGTTGGTGTCCAGAATGGTCTGTCTGGGTCACCCTTCCAAGATCCTCCACAGTCATCACAATCAAAAGTTAAAACTCTTTCATTGATTTTGTTTTCTGTAAGATTCATGTGTTTGCATTTTATCAAAGATGCTGCCATCTCCTCCTCATATTTGCCAATATATTTTTTACATATATTGCATGGTATATGATCTAACACAGTTTCTGTTAGCGTTGCGACAAACTCGACTTCCTTAGTTATGCCACGTGCGTCAGTCATTGGTACTTTGTATGGATGAAATCCATATGTAACAATTTCCTTATAGCCTTCTATCTTTTTTGCTTTTCCTATTTCTCTCATAATTATATGTTTGGCACTCCATCATTTTTAAGACTCCTTGCTAATACTTCTAGCATTGAGTTTCCTTGATCTGTTAACAGATATTCATAATTAACTCCATCATATTTAACAAATTTTAATTGTTTAAGAACTACAACATCTTCAAACCATATGTAATTTTTCCTTGGCTCTGCACCAAACATGGAGTGCTTTCCTAACACACCAATCAGTGACAAATACATTCTATACCCCTCTTCAGTTATATGTCCATTTTTTGTAACATATCTTAATTCACTTGCATATGTGAAACTTGAAAAGTATGATGATGAGTCTCTTTTTTTCCATCCTACCATTAGTTAAATCTCCGATGTAATTTTATCAGAATGTTTGGAGCAAAGAATCCAGGGTGTTCATTCATCGTGCATTCGGCACATGTCTGATACTTTACATAGCATCTTACTTTCATGGCCTCCTTAACACTCTGATGACATGTCTTGCATCTCATGCATCTTCCTCGGTGCATTTATCTTTGTTGTAACAAAGTATGCATTTAGGGATACCCCTACATAATATTTGTTCCACATTACTTGTAAAACATTTTTGACATAATCCTTTCATTGCTTTCTACTCCTTGTTTTTTTCTTTTTATAAGTCTTTGCTTTTGGCTTCTCTTGTCCAAAGCCAATGCCTGCGTTTGCCATATCCATTTTCACTGGTTCACCTGCCATGCTTCCAAGGCCTTGCATCAGTTGTGAGATGCCTGCACCTACCTGCACGACTGTCTTGATGACACCGTCCATTTTCTCTTGTCCGGTTTTCTTTGGCTTTTGCTCTACCGGTTGTGCACCATTGTTTGAAATGAAAATGTTCAGGGTCTGCCATACTTCGTATCCTTTTGCTGTTACCATTGTATTGATACCATCACTGTTTACTACCTCTACCAACAGTCCTGACTTTATCATCTTGTTATATGATGCTTTTAATTCATCGGCTTTCATTGCTTGAACTCCGAGTAATCTTTTGCTTTTAATTGTTTCAACATATCTTTAATTCTATTTCTAATGGTCACTTCAGTTATGCCTGCTGCCATTGCTATGGTTCTTTGAGTATAGTCCCATCCCTTTAGACAGCAGCAATAATACAGTGATGCTGCAGCAAGACCTACCGGGTCCTTGCCTTCCTTTCCATCCAACTCTGAAAGCAGTTTGATTGCCTTTTGTTGGGTCGTCACATTGATTGGCGGAATACAGTTTGATCCGATTCTTGATATGTAATCAATGGGTGACATTATGTTTGGTTTTATATCCAATGTCTTAATTATTAATCTGTAGTATGCGCTGATGTCACTTCTCCTTGCATAGCATGCACTGGTAAAGTCAGTCAGTGTTTTATTAACTCCAAGTTCTCTGCAAGCAGCATAAAGACATGCCGCTGAGAATACTGTTGTTGTTCTACCTCTCATCATTTTATAGGCCTCACATTCTCTAAATATTTCTGCACCACGTTGTTTTACATTCTCCATAATACCAAGTACCTGACACAGTCTTGTTATTTCAGTATGTGCAATGTTAAGTGTTTTCTTACCGTTTGATTTTTGACGCTTGTCCCATATGGTTATTCTTTTAACCATATCTTTTGCATCACCCTTTAGATATGATCCAGATGCATCCCTGTTTGTTGTTGCAATGATTGTACTTGATACCATCATTCTGTTTTCTGGAGGACCTGTTCTACCAGTACCTTTTGTACCAATATCATAATCCCATGAATCATCAGCAAACTTCTCTGCCCATACAACACCACATTTACTGCAGACTCTTTCGTGTTCTGTAGTAACCAATGTAGCATTACATCGTCCACATATTTTATCCTTTGATTCTCTATCCATTCCTATAACCATTTTTATCGTAAGTAATTCATATATATAAAGTTAACTGATTTGGAGCTTCAGCAAGAGATCGCTATCTTCATCTGCTTGAGACCTTCGAGAACAATTACGTTTTCTTTGTACGCCCCTGGTTAAATTTTCATTAACCATGTTAACCGTATACGAGTTAACTGTCATTTTATAAATTTTAAAACTATTATACAGCCTATTATTGTAATGCCTATAAACTCTGCTATCAGTTCACCGTTTAATTTATATGCCCACATGGGAAAAATAAAAGCCAGTGAAACACAAGTGAACAATCCTAATACTCTAAACATGGCTACCAACTAATTTGTGGGTTCCAGTTTGAGTTATTAGTTTCTTTCATTTTATGTTTCACTTTCTTTTTTGGTTTGTAAGCAGATTGCTTATCTTTTGTTGCTGCGGCATCTAGGATGTCTATAACCTTATCAAGGTTTGACCGTTTCTTTACCTTGAAGTTATTGAACTTCTTATGCTTTGCTTTTTCTTTTCCGAACATTTTTAGGACTCTTTTTTGTTTTCTTTGGTTTTGCTTTAGGGGCTGTTGCCAATGATTTCTTGGCCTGTGTTGATTGTCTTAATACAACCCTGTCTTGATCCACTGCAACTGTGTCGTAATGGATGTTTCCAAACTGATTGCCGAACAGTATATTATTCAGATCTACTAAATGAATATACGTCATTCGACCGTCACACAATGCCATGGCACCGCCAAGACCATCATAATTGAATTTGATAATCTCTACCAATTCCCAATCATAAGGATACTGCGTGCTCAAAAAATCGTCCCAACCTTTCCATTCTGTTCTGTAGAACAGATCCGGAACTGCCGGCATATCTTTCATGTCTTTCATATTGAGCGTAAGTTGTAATGAAAAGAAAAGTTATACATACTTTAACTTCATCACTGCACTGGCACCGGATGCCTTTGCCTTGCCGGTACTGTTGTTAAATTTTATTTCAAACACTATCGGATTCATGTCCTTGTCAAATCCCTCAAACTTCCAATGGTCCGTCTTGACAACTTCCCTGGTCTTTGAGTCGGTGACATGTATTGGCACACCATCTTTTTTATCCTGTTTACAATAATGTATTTCCGTGTCGTTCATCTTAATGTTGTAGATAGTTTATGTTCTTCACTGTCTTGTCATAGCAAGCAGTACACGAACCACACTGGTTGCCGTGTGACGGATCTGAATACACCGGGCAGTCGAGTCCTTTTGTCTTGCCCATCTTGTCCTTTGTTATGACAACGCTTGTGGTCATGCCTTTTAGTTTTATTGGTTTGCCGTCTACCATGAATGCCGAAACTCTTACGTTTAGATTCTTTGGTAACTTCTCACCATTCTTTACAAACTCCTTCATTAGTTTTATTTCCTTTGTCGGAAGCCAGTGAGTAATTGTTGGTGTCATCTTTGCAATCTCTATTATCTTTCTAAAGTGTTGCATTGACTGCAGGTCCCCTGAGTCATGCCAACGAAATATTGTCAGCAGTTCTTTGGCAATACGTTTATTGTTTAAAGTGTATATCATTGCATCAACCCAGTATGGCTCGTTTAATATCTTGTCCATTCTTTTGTTAAGACATGCTTGCACGTCAGGAAATATGTATCTACCTTTCCTTGCATAGCAGTGTTCGCATACAGATCCCTTTACCTTGTGCAACTTGCCTCCCTGGTTGCAGTCAAGTGCAGAAGTACTGTAACCATATGTCTCCATCTTTCCCGGTTTGGAAAGGCTTACGATATATGGCTGTGCTTGTTTGATTGATTCAAAATCCTTGTAGATCTTCATCATTTGAAATATTGCTTTTTTATTCATTATCATCATTTGTAATAGTTGTAGTCCTGTATACTTTCTTGGATTCGTTTTTCCATGTCCTGATCATATCCAATGTCTGCTCATAGGTATATCGTTTGGACTTCATTATGTCCATCATGTAATGATGAACGCTGGCACCTGGCTCCCATACCTCTTCAAATACATGTCTGATAAAATCTCTACTATTCATTATAAGTTTCCAATAGTTCTGTTAATGCCTTGCGAGCTCTTTTAATTTTAAGTTTTCTGTATCTGTCAAGGTGATAGCATTTCTCTGAACAGAACATTCTTTCACTTTTGTCAAGCTGTTCTTTTGTGAAATTCTTTTTACAGTGATTGCATTGTTTGTTTTTGTTTGGATTATCTTTTCTGTATCTTTCCTTTGACATCAGTGACGATCTTTTCTTTCTACATTTTTCACTGCATATTAATCTGATTCCATTTGCTTTGTCTTGAACAAAAATACTTGCATGGCATACGACACATGTAAGGTATAGAGGTAATCTGTTTGAGACATCTTTTTTACACTTTACACATAATGCAGTTTTATAAGATCTTCCACCAACTGTTTGGTTTCTACAGTTTCTTGCTATGCATTGTTCACTCATCTAATACTTTCCTTCCAAGCATTGAGTTAATAAATTTATGACTGAAGGCACGTTTTCTTTGGAGGTTGGACATTGTCTTTACAATAATTACTTTTATAATCATCTGTGTCTCCTCACGTGCAAGTTCTTCACGCAGTTCCTTGTTTGTGAATTTATGGGTTTGATCTTTTAGTTCCTGTGACACTTCGTGTTCTATCATAAGAATAAAGTTTTCGAATCTTATTGATTCCTTGTCTAGTCCCATTCAGATATCTCCTGTTCATATTTCAGTTTGCCATCTACTTTTACAATGTTTGGATGTCCCAGGTTATAGTTTACTAAAACTGCTTCACCGTTGTCATCTACCATTGCCTTCCATCCAGCCTGCTGGTTTACTGAAGCCATTGAATAAAACTGGCCATTTATTTCTATTGGCTGTTGGTGTGTGTTATGTCCATGCATAGATTCGTCAACTTCATCCTTATATACAAACATTCTTTTTGTACCGTCTGACTCCTCTCTCTCGACAAGTTGATCATCTGTGTATCCAAGTGACTTTGCCTTTGATCGTAGAAACAACTGTGGGAACATCTTTTGGTATTCGTAGTTGTAATAATAATGTGGCTCGTCATACTCGTCCAGTATTGCTGCCATTCCATCATTGTAATCATTCTCTGTTGGAACATCTTCCGCCTCGTATAACTTTACAAGATAGTCAGTCATTGCCTTTCTACATTCCCAGTGAGTATGATTGTACTTTCTGAACATCCAGTTAAACTTGCTTGTTATGAAAGACAGTGTATCCTTTTCCATCTCTGTCCATTTTGGTGTATGCTGTAACATTCCCAAGAACATAAACTCAGACTTGTCTTGTCTGTTTGGTGTCATTAGTAATGATCCATGTATAAGTTCCTTTGGCATGAACAGTGTCATACCTGGTACGTCATCTATCATTGATAACTTTATCAGTGTATCTGGCAACAATTTAATTGAATACCATTTGTCAAAGAATCTAATTATGTCGCGGTCAGTACAATCACTGAAGTTTATGTATGAGTATGTTACCGATCCTCTGTCATCCTGTACATCCTCAACATGGTTGAGTGCTTCTGTTGGATAGTCTTTTCCAGTGTTTGAATTTCTTTCACTGTTGTCTCTTTTGAGAATCAATCTTCCTGCTACACTTGCAGCCTTTATTTTTGCAAGGAATATACTGAATGATGGAAACAACTTTGCTCCTTTCTTTGCGGCAACAAGTCCTATCTTGTTTCTTGTTAGCAAGCCTGAGTAATATTTTCCACATGATGAACTGTCACATGGTGTGCCACGTATGTCGTGATAATCCATCAGGTCATCTAGGTAATACAATCCACCCGGGTATAGGTTGTTTAATACATCCGGATCGTTTGTTGTGAGTTTGGTGTTGTTCCATTCTCCGTCTCTTACCAGGATACCTGTAACACTTCCTTTTCCTCCGACTGTGACTGTCTTGATGCTTTGAATCTTGTTGTCCTTCTTGAATTGTTTGGCATCCCTTACAGGCATTCCGTGTGTATCGTTAATGAATCTTGGTGCGTCCCATGGTCCGACGAACTGTTCAAACTTAACCTTCTCTTCGACTACTCCGTCTGCATAGTATGTTGCATATCCTATTTTTTTATAGTGCAAGCATATTGCATCAAAGGTTCCTTTGTGTAATGACGAATGATAGAACACGTTGTTGGTCTGTGCAAATATGGTTAGCAGTGACTCGTTTCTTTTTTGAATGCCGTCAACACTTCTAAATTTTACAGGTTCTCTCATCTTCTGAATAAACTCATGTGTCAACGGGTTTAGTTTGTCGTCCACACTGTATCCGTCAAGTACCCATCTTTTGTCAGATGTTACATACTCTTCGAATGTCTTGATATCTATATCCTTGATAAAGTCATCACATAACTTTTCAATCTTTGCCTGGAAGTATCTTGATGCAACCTCGTTGACTTCGTCTCTGTCAGGCTTTGGTACTTCCTGCAATTTTGCATTGCCTTTGGAATCCTCACCGGCAATCTTTTCTTTCTTTATGTTTAGATATGTTGAGAAGCCCGTGTTGTAATCTACATCTATCGGAACTCTGCACAGGTAGTTGTGATTAGCAGCACGTCCCTGTGTAGAGATGTATAGTTCCATCTCTTCATTGTTTACAATCTCGACAAATTTATCAGACGTTTGTTTTGCAACATGATCCTTGAATCTCATGGTTGCATCATATTTTGTATATGAATCCTGGTCCGTGTTGTTGTATGTTGAAATAGTCTGTTCACCTTCCGAGTTGTTTATTTCTAATATTGTAACAACCGGATAGTTGACAGCAATTCTATTTACCATGTCAATCAATGATCTGATACTGACATGTTCCTTTAGGAATATTTCTGTCTTGGTGCCAGGACCTTCCAGTGTTCTGTTTGCAATAAACTCTGACTCGTCAGTGTTACGTGTCATGAATGTAAATCTTTCATCTGTCTTTCTATCCCATGACTCCACGATGCATGCAGTTGCAATTCTAAAGAATGATATTGCACCCAAGCCAAACATTCCAGATCTTGTATTGTTTGTTTTCTTGTCTACTGTTGAAAAACCAAACGACATAAAGTTGTCAGAGAATATGGTTTTAT
>Ga0308021_10001653_pt1 | contig 10220 bp, 4 predicted proteins | sample Neamet351_FD_201296 | JGI IMG/M metagenome (GOLD analysis project Ga0308021, IMG submission 201296) | Marine microbial communities from water near the shore, Antarctic Ocean - #351 | ecosystem: Environmental > Aquatic > Marine > Unclassified | place: Southern Ocean | collected 2014-10-02
TGGCGCGGGCGCGGCGGCGGCGGCGGGGGGCGCCCTCACGCCGCCGCCGCCGCTCGTGGGCGTGTCGGAGCATGGCTACGGGCGCAGCACTTCCGCAGCCAACTCCGCGGCCAACAGCAGCAGCTCGCTGTCGGAGGCTCTGTCTGCGGCGCAGCCTCAGCAGGAGCAGGGGCAGCGGCAGCGGCAGCCGGGTTGCTCGCCGGTGCTAACGGTGGGTTCCGGGCGCTTCTCGCCGCTGTGCATCCCCGGCGCCAACGGCGCCATCAGCAACGGCAGCGTGCACGGCGTCGCGGCGCGGCAGGCGGAGGAGGAGGAGGAGGAGCTGGCGGCGGCGGACACTGAGAGCGTGGCGAGCGGCGGCGCTCGCTCGTCGCAGAGCTCGTGGGCCGCCGACGGGCGCGGCGGCGCGGTGGAGCAGCAGCGCGTCGGGCGGCCGGGGTCGCTGCGCGGGCGGTTCCGCGTGTTGGGCGTGCTGGAGATGTTCACGGGCACGGAGTACGACGGCGAGCATGCGGTGGCCGGCGGGCGCAGGGAGCAGTTCAGCTCCACCTCAAGCGCCGCCGCCGCGCGCGGGAGCCGCGCCGAGTGCTCGTTCGAGCTGCGCGCGGTGGAGATGGCGCCCGTGCCGCCCGGGCAGCAGCAGTACGGCTACCGGTCGCCGCCGCGCCGGCGCGGCAGCGGCAGCAGCCCGCGCCGCGCGGCGAACTCGCCGCTGCTCTTCGGCTGCGGCGGCGCGGAGACCTTCAGCTGCATGGGCATGGGCGCGGCGAACGGCGCGGCGGATGCGTGGGTCGAGCGCGCCGCGAGCCAGGAGAGCATGGACTACGACAGCGACGAGGGCGCGCGCTACGACGACGAGGACGAAGAGGACGCGGCGGGCGGCAAGTACGGCGGCCGCATGTGGCGCGAGGTCGGGCAGCCGCTGACGCTGAAGCTGCGCGCCGCGACGCCGCAGCAGAAGGATGAGTGGCTGCGAGCGTTCCGCTCTGGGCTGGCGCAGGCGGGGCGCCGCGACCGCGAGCACAGTCAGGCGCTGCAGGCGGCACGCGAGGAGCGGCGCTCGGTGGGCGGCGGCGGCGGCGACGGCAGCGGCGGCACGCCGGAGAAGCAGAAGCTGCGTGCGGGGGGGCAGCGGGGGCAGCGAGACGACCAGGACGGGCCGGGACCGTCGCCGCTGCGCGCCGGGCCGCCGGCCGGGCTGCGCTCTGCGATGGCGCGCAAGCAGCTGGGCGGGGGCGGGACGCCGCGGCCGACGGCCCTGCGGCCGGGCGACTGGAAGCCAAAGCTACAGCCGCAGCCGCAGCGGTCGCAGGACGCGAAGGGCAGGGCCGCGCCGCGTGGCGGCGGCGGCGGCGGCGGAGGCGGAGGCGGCGGCAGCGGCGGCAGCAGTGCGAGCTGTTTTGGCGGGCGCGGGCGGCCGGACAGCGAAGACGAGGGCGGCGGCGGCGGCGACGCGGCGCCCCTCGCCGAGAAGGCATTCACCATGAAAGACTTCCGCGTGCTGCGGCTGCTCGGAAAGGGCACCTTCGGCACCGTGGTGCTGGCGGAGCGCTGCGACGGTGCGGGGCGGCCGCCGCCGCCGAGCAAGGCGGCGGGCGGGCCAGGGGCGACCGCGCGGAGGGACAGCGCGCTGGGCAACCCCGAGCGTTACTTCGCCGTGAAGATCCTCTCCAAGCAGGAGATGACCACGTACACCAAGAAGCACACGGCGCAGGAGCGGCAGATCATGGCGCAGGTGGCGCACCCGCTCATCGCCTCGCTCAAGTTCGCCTTCCAGAGCGCCGAGAGGCTCTACCTCGGCATGGAGTACCTGCAGGCCGGCGACCTCTTCCACCACCTGCGCCGCGCGCGCCGCGAGCGGAAGGAGGCGGCGGCGGCGGCGGCGGCGGCGGCGGCGGCGCGCGGTCTGCCCGCCCCCAACACGCTGCACCACACCTTCGGCGGGCTGGGCGTGGAGCGCGCGCGCTTCTACAGCGCGGAGGTGGCCTGCGCCATCGCGCACCTGCACTCGCTGAACATCGCCTACCGAGACCTCAAGCCCTCCAACGTCATGCTCGACCACCGCGGCCACGTGCGCCTCGTGGACTTCGGCCTCTGCAAGCGCGACGTGCTGGGCGGCGCCAACGCCAGCGCGCGCACCTTCGTCGGCACGGGCATGTACGTGGCGCCCGAGGTGATCACGACCTCCGCCGCCAACAAGCGCGCGCAGCAGCTGCGCAACAGCGGCGGCAGCGGCGGCCGCGGCAACTACTCGTACGGCCACGCGTGCGACTGGTGGTCGCTCGGCATCGTGTTGTACGAGATGCTGGTGGGCGAGACGCCATTCTACCACCAGGACACGCGCCTCATGTTCGCCGCCATCATCCACAAGCCAGCGGAGCGCTACATCGAGCGGCACGCAGCGCTGCTGTACGACGCGCCGCCGCTGCTGCGCGGGCTGCTGGAGAAGGTGAGCGGAGAGGGGCGGCTGCGCGATCTGCCGCGCCGCCGCCGCCGCTGCCGCCGCCGCCGCCGCTGCGCGACCCCATTCTATCCCATTCTCACCACCGCCGCCATCTTTGTCTCTCTCCCCCCCTCCCGCCTGCCCGCTGCAGAACCCTCGCCACCGGCTGGGCGCGATGCAGGAAGAGGAGGAGCGCACGGCAGCGCGGCAGACCACGGCCAAGGGCGAGCAGGCGAACAGCAGCGGCAAGGTGCCGCCTGCGCTGCGCAACATTGGGCTGTGGGCGCCGCTGGCGCCGCACTGGGAGCTGCTCGAGCGCGGCGTGCTGCCGCCGCCGTGGCTGCCGAACTGCGACGAGCAGGAGACGCCGGTGGATCTGAGCCTCGGCTACGTCGACAGGTGAGCCGCCACGCATGCGCGGCTGCGCAGCGCGCCCTCGCCCGCCCAATCGATCGCTCTCGCCCGCCCAATCGCTCTCGCCCGTCTCGCCCTCACCATCGCCCTTGCGCCACCCTCCCTCCCCCTTCCCAGCGAGTTCGCGGATGTGACGCACTCGCAGGTAAACGCCACCTCCACGGCGGCCTCCGCGCACATGCAGGCGCCCAGCGCGCGCTTGTCCGTCGGCGGTTCGCGGCACAGCGCCAGCTTTGCCAAGCAGCGCGCGACTGCGAGCCGGAACGGAAGCCAGGCGAGCCGCGCGTCGAGCAGCGCCAGCCAGGCGGGGGGCATCGTAGGGCGGGCGGGGAGCCACACGCGTGCGCATTCCAACCCGCAGCCGCCGCCGGGGACTGCCAGCGCGAGCGGCACGCAGCGCGCCGAGACGGCGGCGGCGGAGCTCAAGCTCGCGCAGCTGCAGTCGGGGAGGACGACGCCGCCGGCAGCTGGCGGGGTGACGCCCCCGGTGGGCAGCCCGGCCGGTGCGGCGGGCGGCGGGCCGAAGGCGGGTGGCACCCCGAAGGCGGCGGCGGGGGCGGCGACGAAGACGGCGGCGAGCCCAGCGCGGCCCAAGCTGCAACTCAGGCGGCCTCCGTCGGCGGGCGACGAGGCGTTCGCAAACTTCACGTTCATGGCCGAGAACCTGGACGGCGAGGGGGGCGCGGGGGAGGGGCCCCACGGCGACCACTACGGCGCTGCCGAGTTTGCCGCCGGCGCCGTGCCGTGCATCGACAGCGAGGACCGCCGCGACATGCTGGAGGGCAAGCGTCAGCGCGGGGACATCACGCCGCACGAGTACGAGGTGCTGAAGCGGCGCGAGGAGGAGGCGCGCGTGATGCAGCGCGAGATGCTGCAGCGCGAGATGTTCGGCCAGGGCGAGGGCGCGCAGGCGGGGGTGAGCGGCACGCTGCTCAGCGAGCTGCACCAGCTGAGCCGCAACACCGACGTGCAAGTCTACGGCCACCGCTGATTCAGCGCAGCTGTGCGCGCGTGCTTATAGACGTTACTTAGTAAACAATGTGATCTGTGATCTGTGATCGCTCCGAAGCAATTTTCCCAACCCCAAAGCAAGACCAAAACTCGTTCACGGCCGGGCCTCGTCTCGAGTCTCGAGTATCGCCGTCGTCGGCTCACACACGCGGCAGCTCTACTGTACAAGCTGTGAGTGAGCGGAGGGCAAGCATGCTCCCCGCACAGCCAAGGATGCCAGCGCGGTCATCATCGCATGCGAGGCTGCTGCCGTCGTCGCGGCCGCTGGCGTCGCTGCTGGCAGTCTCGCTCCTGGTGGCGAGTCTGGCGGTGCGTCAGTCGCGCGCCGATGGGCAGTGCTCCCCCTTCGCGGATTGCGAAAGCTGCAACGGCGACGCCACGTGCTCGTGGTGCGGCGCCCCAGCCGGCTGCCAGGACGCCGTCGGCGGCGAGTGCGACTCTTGGGCACTGCGCTGCGGTGCCGCGCCGGCGACGGCGCCACCGGCCTTCTTCTTCGCGCCGCCGGGTGCGGCGGCGGCCGGCGTCCCGCCGGCGTGGGGCGCGCAAGCGCAGGCGCGCGCGACGCAGGGGCGGCAGCAGAACTGCCTCGACTGCTTCGGCCTGAGCACGGGGCCGTGCAAGAGCTCCTCGTACGGCAGCGTGGTGGGCATCACGCTGTGCGCGCCCGTGCTGTCGCACGACAGCTGCCCGCCCGGCTACAGCGCCTGCTTCGACCGCCGGCCCGCGCCGTTCTCCTACGCGCCCGACGGCGCCGTGCTGCGCCTGGGCGTGCGTGTGCGCCCGCGGCTGCGGCCAGTGGCCAACCGCACCAACGGCGCCGGCCCGCTGCGTCTCTTCGGTATCCGACCCCCGCTGCCGCGGGGGCTGTGGCTCAACGAGAGCAGCGGCGCCATCGGCGGCCGGCCGCTCGCCCTGCTGGCCCCCACACGCTTCACCGTCTTCGGCTCCAACAAGGGCGGCTCGAGCGAGGGCACGCTCGTGCTCGCCGTCGCTGCCACCACCAAGCCCACGCCCGCCCCCCTCGTCTACCTCGAGGGCTTACCCGTGCGCGTGCGGGGCGGCTTCACGCAGCACCCCACCGCCGCGCCCACGCCCGCGCCCACGCTCGCGCCGAGCGTGAGCGTGTGGGATGAGGGCGTGCTGGCGCCCCTGCACCACGGCAGCGGCGCCATCCGGCTGGACAAGCAGTTCCGGCAGTGCGAGGGCTGCGTGGGCTTCAGCGGCCCGTGCGCGCGGCCGCTGCGGGGGCTGGGGCTCAGCGATGGGCGGGCGGGGGGGGCGCCGGCGGCGCGGCTGTGCGGGGCCTTCGAGGACGAGGTGCAGCGCCGCTGCGCGACGGGCTTCGCGCGCTGCTTGGCGCCGCCTCGGGCGCTCACATACGGGGTGCCTTCGATCGCGCATGATATGGGCGGCGGCAGCGGCGGCGGCTTCGCCGAGCGGCGCTGCGAGCGCAGCAGCCTCGATATCCAGCGCGAGGCGAAGGCGGAGGCGGCGCGGGCGGCGGCGGCGGCGGCCGCCGCGACCGCCGCCGCCGCCAAAGCCGGCGTTGGCGGCGGGGCTTCTACGCCGGCGACGCCGGCGGCGGCGGCGTCGACGGGCGGCGCGGCGCGGCTGTGTTTGGTGCTTCACGTAGCGCGGGCGATGACTCCGCTGCGGCCCGTCATGGCGGGTGTCGACGCGAGCGGCGCGGGGGGGCGCATCACGCGGTATAGCGTGCGACCGCCGCTGCCGACCGGGCTGTCGATCGACAACCGCACCGGCACCGTGAGCGGCACGCCCGCGGCGCCCAGCGTGCTCAAGATCACGCAGGCCATCAGCGCGGCGCGCACCGCCAAGCTCAAGCGGCTGGGCGTCTCCTTCAAGAGGGTGACCGTCCTGCAGCACGACTGGAAGTTCGAGGGGGGCGCCAGCTTCGCGGTGCGGCCGCTGAGCACGTGGCCGGACTTTGTGGGCCAGTCGCGCAGCTTCTCGCTCACGGCGTGGGTGAAGACGACGACGGGCGGCGCGATCATCGCCAAGACGACGCCGGGCGCTGGGCGCTGGGTGGCGCACGCGCGCGCTCTGTACATCGCGCCCGTCGCGGGCGCGGGCGGCGTGAACAACCAGGGTGGCAGCGCCGACGGCTCGCTGCAGTTCCGCGTGGGCGGCGTGGGCGGGCTGCACGGGCGCAGCGTCGTGACGGACGGGCTGTGGCACCACCTGGCGCTGACGTACGACGCGTCGGCGCAGCGCTACGCGCTCTGGGTGGACGGCGCGCGCGAGGCGCAGCGCGTGCTGGCGGAGGCGGGCACCATCGAGTGGACGGACGAGGGGCCTGACCGCGAGTCCTTCATCGTCAAGCTCGGCTTCGGCAACATCAACTTCCCGAAGCCGTCGGCGCTGCACGGGCAGGTGCGCGACGTCAGCGTGTGGCGGCGGCGGCTCAGCGCAAAGGAGCTGCGCGTGCTGGCCGAGGCGCTGCCGCTGGAGCGCACGCCCACGGTGTTCACGGTCGTCGGGTCCAACACCGGCGGCGAGGTGCGCGCGCAGCTGCAGTTCATCATCCAGGCGCCGGTCACGACGACCACGGCGGCGCCAGCCGGCCCGCAGGCGACGCTGCTCGTGCGCACCCGCAAGGACGACTGCGGCGACTGCATCGGGCTCCAGGGCCCGTGCGAGACGGCCCTCAAGTTCTCGGGCAGCCAGCTGGCGCTCTGCTCCGCATTCATGTCCGCCGGCTCGATGGCGCGCCTGGACCCGGCCGTGCTGGCGCGGGCGAGGGCGGCAGGCAGCACGGCGCGCGTGTGCCCGCCCAACTACGCGCCGTGCTTCTTGCCGCTGCGGCTGCTGCCGTTCAACCTCAGCAACGCGACCGGGGGGGTGCTGGCCGCGGCTGGCAACAGCACTGCACCCGGCGTCTGCGGCGGCGGCGGCGGTGGCGGTGGCAGCGGCGGCAGCGGCAGCGGCGCGCATGCGAAGAGCGCCAAGCTGCAGCAGCTGGAGGCGGCCCTCCGGGCGATGCGGCGCGGCGGGCGGGCGAAGGCCGCGGGCGATGTCGCGCGGCACATTCGGCTGCAGAGGGCGGCCGAGGGCCGCGCAGCCGTGGGCGCGCCGGTACTCACATTCCGCGTGGGCACCGCCGCGCGGCTGCCCCCGCCCGCGCACCGCGGCAGCGCGCCGCGCGGCTTCCGCGTGCACCCACCGCTTCCGGTGGGTCTGGTGCTGGACGCCGCCACGGGAGGCATCAGCGGGACGCCGCAGCGTGTCGCGGCGTGCACCGTGTACAACGTGCAGGCTGCGAACGTGCTCGGGAGCGCTTCCGTGAATGTGAGCATGGCAGTGCTGGGCCGCCGCACCACGCGTGCGCCCACGCCCAAGCCAACCGAGTCCGTGCCGGAACAGCCCGTGGCGCACAAGCCAGGCGACTGCACCGGCTGCCAGGGGCTTCAGGGGCCGTGCTCGCGCCTGTACGCTGGGGGCGAGGTTCGCATCTGCTCGCGATTCGACCCGAAGCACCCGAACCGCTGCGCCCGGGGCTACACCCGATGCGTGCCGCTGAAGCCGGCGAGCCCACGGCTGTACTTCCTGCCGCCGCCGCCTCCGAACGCGACCTCGTCGCAGCCGCGGCCGCAGCTGGCGCAGCCACTGGCGAGCGTGCCGACGCACCGCGAGCAGCCGGCGGATGGGGCGCCCGAGGGCGGGGTGGTGGTGGTGGCGACGCTGCGGCTGCGCCAGGGACGCGCGATGCGCGCCGTGGTGCTGCGTGGCGGTGCCACCGGGGGCATGCCAGCCAGCTTTTCCGTGGCGCCCGCGCTGCCGCCGGGCCTCGCGCTGAACGGCAGCAGCGGGCTGTTGAGCGGCACGCCGGCCGACGCGCTGCCGCAGCCGGGCGGCCGCTTCACGCTGACGGCAGCGAATGCGGGCGGCTCTGCGACAGCCATGCTGGCCCTTGTTGTGGCGAGCAATGCATCGTCCAGCAGCAACGACACCAGCAGCAGCGGCAGCAGCACGCCAGCCCGCGTGGCAGTGATCTGCAAGGGCTGCATCGGCAAGCCCGGCGCGTGCGAGAAAGTCATGTTCGGCCTCAAGATGTGCTCGGCGCTGCGCAAGAATGCGGGTGGTGGGGCCACGTGCGCCGTTGGCTACCTGCCGTGCCAAGCGAAGGTGGCGTCCACTGCGGGCGCTTTCGCCGACGTGGACCTGCGCGGCTGTAGCCGCTGCCTGTCGCAGCACGCGCCCTGCGCCCGGCGCTTCGCTGGGCAGGTCTTCTGCGGCGCGGCGGACGCGCAGGGCGGCTGCCCGCACGCCTCCGTCGACTGCGCGGCGCACACGGCGGGGGTCGCGAAGCTCGAGCAGGGCACCAGCGCGGCCGGCGCGGCCGGCGCAGCCGGCGCAGCCGGCGCAGCCGGCGGCGCCAGCGGCACCAGCGGCGCCAGCAGCAGCAGCGGCGGCGCCAGCGGCAGCGGCAGCGGCAGCAGCAATCGCGGCCCGGGCCTGGGCGTTCAGGCGGGCTGTAAGACATGCTTGGGCGAGACGGCACCGTGCCTCACGCTGCGCGGCGCCAAGGCGCTCTGCGACTTCACCGACGCCAGCGGCGCCTGCCCCGACGGCGCCACGCTGTGCCAGAAGCCCAGCAAGGCCACGTGCCTGACGCTGCAGCTGAAGGGGAAGACGACGGTGGTGGTGCCCGCGGACTTCCCTTACGCCGACGAGGGCGCGAGCGTGGGCGCAGCGACGGATGGCAGCGCGGACGGCGCCACCGTGAGCTCGGAGGGCAACACCGTGAACGACGCGGATCGCTACGCCTCCGCGGGCTCCTGTCTGCAGGTGCAGCAGCGCATCGAGGCGGAGGGACGCGCGGCGAGCAGCGGCTTCTACCTGATCACGGTCAAGCACACGGCGCAGCCCGGCACTGCGCTCGCGGGCGCCGCCAGCTTCCAGCGTCTGCGCGTCTGGTGCGACATGGCGTCGGACGGCGGCGGCTACACGGCCTTCGCGATCCGCGGTGGGCGGCGCACGGCGAAGGTGTCCGACGCCAACGGCTGCCAGGAGTACGGGCTGCAGCTCGCCGTGCCGCGCACAGAGGCGCACCTGGCCGCGCTGCTCGCGCGCTTCGGCAAGCGCTACTTCGCCGTCTTCCCCGGCGTGTACGGCCTGGGCGCCGGCAACTGGAGCAGCCAGCCCATGAACAGCGGCACGCCGAGCGTGGCGCGCGACTGGAAGGCGGTGGACGGGGGCAAGTGGTTCATGCGCGCGCGCGCGGCGGGCGACCAGCCCGCCGGCGCGTACCAGCCGGGCTGCTGGCTGCGGATGACGGGCTGGGCGCCGGACGACGCGCGCATCCGCGTCGACAAGTGCGCGGCCTCGGCCGACGACTACCTCTGCTCCACCAACGACAAGGTGCGGGCGTGCGCGCAAGCCAGCACGGGAAGCCAGCACGGGTCTCGTGCTGCCCCAATCGGGTGCTGCCCGGTCGCGCTCTGCTTCTGCCACCGCCCGCCCCCGCGCCCACACGCCGCCCGCTCGTCCGTGCCTCTCCCTTACCCCTCTTTCCTCTCCCCCCCCCGCGGTCGCCACAGGGCGGGCGCGGCACCGATCCGGCTGACACTATCCCTTCCGATCCGGCCGCCGCGGCCACCGCGTCGAGCGGCGCCGTCGCGGGCACGTATGTCATCACGTACCACGCACGCAGCGCCGATGGTGGCCTCAAGGAGTGCAGCTCTGTGTCGCGCACCGTCATCGTCAAAGGTAACAAGCTTGCGCGCACCAAGCGCTCTCCCAGGAGAAGAACGCGGCTGCTCCTGCGCTGACCCGCGTTCTGCCTTGTCCTCGCCCTGCTGCTCCGCGCTGGTTGTGCTCGCTCCTCAGGCAAGGGCGAGCGCCGGCTGCTGGCCACCCCCAGTGCTGCTGCTACTGCTGCTGCTGCTGCTGTTGCGGCTGCTGCTGACGTTGAGTACTTTGGTGGGCTGGGCGGAGGCGCGGACGAGAGCGGCGTTGTCGAGCATGATCCGTCGCCGATCTACGCTGCTGCCACGGGGCGGCATCTTCGTGACACGACATCGAGGAGCGTGTCGAGATCTTCTTCGGTCATGGCGCCGGTGATGGTGGTCGGAGCAGCTGCGCTGCTTGCTGTGGTGGCGGTGGTGGCGCTCGTGGCCCAGCGCCGAGAGATCGTTCAGCGACAGTAAAGTTTTATATATATAACTGCGATGCGACATGCGACGCCGCAGGATGAGGCGGCGCGCGCTGGGCACTGGGCAGCACCCCGCGCCTTCAATCCTGCTTCTTCGTCCCCTTGCCGCCAACGCAGTGCTGCCGGCGCAGTTGGCGCACATACCCGTCCAGCGTGTCGCCGAAGGCGTCGAGCGTGAAG
>Ga0308021_10001659_pt1 | contig 10188 bp, 8 predicted proteins | sample Neamet351_FD_201296 | JGI IMG/M metagenome (GOLD analysis project Ga0308021, IMG submission 201296) | Marine microbial communities from water near the shore, Antarctic Ocean - #351 | ecosystem: Environmental > Aquatic > Marine > Unclassified | place: Southern Ocean | collected 2014-10-02
GCAAAATCGCCTAAAAGAAAATGGTGCCGAAGTTTGGCAATGGTTTGAAGAAGGCGCATATTTCTACATTTGTGGCGACAAGCAAAGGATGGCAAAGGATGTTCATCGTGCTTTGATAGAGATTGCAATGGAACATGGTGGCATGTCTGAAGAGGATGCCACCTTCTTCATTGAGAAAACTATGATGAGAGAGCAGAAGCGTTACCTACGTGACGTATATTGATCATTACTTTTCGCCAATGACTTCAAGCGATAGTTGCAGTTAGAGGTTTTATGGCGCATGAGATTTTGATGCTTGGCACAGGCAATGCATTCTTGCCACATGGCCGTCATCACTCATTTTGCTGTATTGACCGGAAGCACATCATCGATGCACCACCGACTGCTTTGGCCAGTTTGAGAAGAGCTGGAATTGCTGTTTCAGAAATTGAAACAATCTTCGTGACCCATGTTCATGGCGACCATGTATTTGGTTTCCCTTTCCTATTATTAGAACGCAGATATATTTCAGATAGAGAGATGGTAAAACCGTTGACTATTGTTGGTTCTAAATTGGTAAAGGAGAGATTGTGGCAACTTTGTCAATTAGCCTACCCAGGTTCTTTAGAAGAAATATTTCAAACAATAAATTGGGTTGAAGAAAATACTGGGACAGTTAATGATTGGACATTTGAGAGATTCAGAGTAAAACATGATGCCTCTGTAGACCCTCACGGCTATCGCCTAGAGCACTCATCAGGTGCAAATTTAGTCCATAGTGGTGATACTGGGCCTTGCGAGGCCCTATATGACGCGATAGAGCGATCTAGTATTGCAATTATTGAAATGGGAATTCCGGAATGGGTCCAGAGTGAAGAGCATCACAAACCATCACACATCGAGGCACTATCCCATCAAGTTCCTAAGACTAAATTACTACTGACACACACATATCTTGACATGAAGGATTCTCAATATGATGTATTGATGAGTAACGAGTACCCTCAGTTTTCTAGCAATGTCACTCACGCCCATGACGGTATCAGTTTAATCTGGAACGGTAATACTTGGAATTAATCTCGTATTCCTATAACTAATGAAACAATTTGTAATCTGTTTCCTCGAGTGGAAATGATGGTGTAGAAAAAATACTGGAAAATGGAACGGATTTATTCAAGCTGTTATCTCGGGAAAATAATTTTCAACAGAACATTTTTGATGGAAAGCGGAAATAAAATTGTGTTATTTTTTCCGAAAACGGGTGATTCCAATTGGGAGTTAATATACTAGCATTAAATTCTATTTAATAATCAAATCCAGTGATAATTTTTGCATTGGTGGGCAGGCCTATAAGGGGGCCTCGGACTCACGAATTATATCGCGCTTCTGCCCCCTCGGCAAAAGGCACGAATACAAACCGGAGATGCAACTATGTCAGACAATATCTTCGACGATATTATCAACAGAAAAACTCTATTTGTAAATAAGGATTTGTTGAGAGACAATCACACTCCTAATGAACTGCCACATCGTACCAAAGAAATCAAAGCACTTTCTATGAATTTGGTTGAAGCCCTCAATGGAAATATCCCATCTAACATGACCCTATATGGAGTGACAGGGGCAGGTAAAACTGCAGTCGCATCTTACGTCTGTAATCAATTGGAAACCAAGGGGTCTAGAATCGGCCGAAATGTCAATACAATTATGGTGAACTGCAGGCAAATCGACACCCAATATCGAGTATTGGCTCACATTGGAAACTCCCTAACCGAGTCATACGAAATCGATGAGATCCCATTCACTGGTTGGCCAGTGGATCGAGTATTCAGCGAATTGGTCAAAAGAATGGATTCGAAGGGTGGAGTGTTTATCATCGTACTCGATGAAATCGACCATCTTGTCAAAAAGGCAGGAGATGATCTATTGTACAATTTGACAAATCTTAATCAATCTTTGAAAAATTCCAGATCTTGTGTCATCGGAATATCAAATGATTTGAAGTTCACTGAATTCCTTGACCCTCGTGTTCGTTCTCGCCTAGGCCAATTAGATGTCATCTTCAATCCATATGATGCCTCTCAATTACAAGACATCCTACGACAACGTGCTGCAACTTCAATCAAACAGGGAGTTCTGAACGATGGCGTTGTTCAATTATGTTCTGCGCTAGCCGCTCAAGAACATGGTGATGCTCGTTGTGCCCTTGAATTGTTGAGGGTTTCAACTGAAAAGGCCGATGAAGAAGGTAAAAACTCGGTCATGATAAAGCACGTGCGCGTTGCTCAATCTCAAATTGAAGCTGACCAAATTACACCGGTCATCTCATCACTTCCAAAACAACAAAAATTGGTTTTGGCCGCAATCCTAATCAATGAAAAGTATGGTTTGAAAAATATTGAAACTGGCCAAGTTCAAGACATCTATGCGCAAGTATGTTTGTCGGTCGGACAAAATGCACTGACTCAGAGAAGAGTTAGAATGCTCATCTCAAATCTAGACATGCTCGGGCTAATTACTGCCCGTGTAATAAGTCGTGGCAGAATGGGTAGAACAAAGGAAATAAATTCATGTATTCCATCTAATGTTGAACCCATGATTCTCATGGGAGAGGCAGAACCAGAAATGGTGGGAATCTTTGATAAAAACTATCGCCATCAATCACGTCTGTGATTTTGCCACCGGCTGTTTCCACCAGCAAGTATTGTTGATTTGTCGCTGGAAGTTCTTATTTTCGATTCGGTGTTCTTATATCCGCATGGTAGGTGGCCACAGACATGAGCAGTGAACAAGGTGACAAACAAAGTGGAATTATTTCCATGATTACCGACCCTTCAAGATGTACCGCTAATTGGTTCATCGGTCTTTCAATGTGGGGGATACTCTTAGCTGTCCTCAACATCCTAGGATTTGCTCACCCTAGTTACCATTACTCTTGGTCAGGATTGTTTTCTTTCGAAATGACTAATCTTGCTTATGAAGCGAAATCTGATTCTGTGCAAATTGTAGCATCTGATGCTGTTTTCATCGCTTTTTGCTCAATGTTAATGTTCTTTGGATTAAACTCATATGCAAAAACTGAAGATGGGGTCGCAGGGTTTTTCAAGGGATTATTTGTAAATGATACTTGGACTGCACTTGCTTCAATTGAAGAGGGTGGTATCCAACGTACTCTTGCTGCTTGGTCTACATTGTTTGGATTCGCTTTCTACGCCTATTTTGGAATTAATCACATGGGATGGATGGACCCTGGAGTCTATGCAGTAAGTATTGCATTGATCGCTTTTGGATTCGCATTGAATCATGCTTCCCGTGTACCGGAAGGCGAAGATAACCTAGACTGAGTTGAAACTCCAATCTAGTTTGATGTTTAGAAACGTCATCTAAGTAGTGTGGCTATAACCGATACTCCTTGATTATTGATTTAATTGCCGATAAGTGTCGCACAAGTTTAAGCGTTCCATATCACTACAGACATTTGGTGAGATATTGAAAGAAATGAATTCTTCAATCAAAATTATTATTGTCAGTTGTTTGATTTTAGCTCTAATGTTGCCTAGTGCTGCTAGTTCTGAACTGATATTGCCCACAGATACCAACAAATTCGTTATTGATGAAGCTGGTGTGTTGAGTCAGGCCGATGAGGACCTATTGACCGTAGACCTGCAATGGTTGGCTGATGAATGGGGAACTGATATTGTAGTTGTAATAATCGAATCAACTGCTCATTATCAATCAAATGATGATACTGACAATGAATCAACTAACGATACTTCTAATCAAACGTCCGACAACAATACCAACGATACCGGTAATGACACAACTAACGGTACTGGCAATGAAACAACTAACCAAACCATTGATGAGCCAATGATGGAATTAAAAGAGTTCTCAGAGGCATTATTCGATGAGTGGAAAGTGGGCAACCAAACATGGCAAGATGGGATTTTGCTCGTTCTCTCAATTAATCAATCCAGTAATGATTCAAACTGGTGGTTTATAACGGGTAACTTTTGGGAAGAATATTGGGTTTTTAACGGCATTGGAGCTGAATCTGATGCCAGTAACGATGCTGGCAACTGGACAGAATTACTTCTCACCATTACAGATGATCTCGTCACTGCTGTTGATGATTTCTGGTATGAAAATGATGGCTATGTTTACCCACCAGGAGAACAAAGTAATACCATATCTACTAATTTTGATGATTGGGAATGGGGCAATATAATTCCGATCGTCGGATGCTTTGCAGTAGGTGGAGTATTTTTATTGATTTTGCTACTAGTTCGTGGCGGAAATGGCGGCGGCAGATATTATGGTGGTGGCGGCGGTGGCTGGTACAACAGATGGGGTAACAATAACGGTGGATATGGATACAATAATGGAGGCCATGGACACCATGGACACAATGATGGCCATGGACAATCTCACACCCCACCTGCACCTAGTAGGAAATCTAGTGGCGGAAGTTCACGTGGTGGAAGTTCTCGCGGCGGAGGAAGTTCAAGAGGCTCTTCTGGCGGAAGTTCTCGCGGTGGAGGAAGTTCAAGAGGCTCGTCTGGCGGCGGTTCTCGTGGCGGTGGTTCTCGCGGTGGCGGTGGCGGCGGCGGCGGTTCTCGTGGCGGTGGCGGCGGCGGTTCTCGTGGCGGCGGCGGAAGACGCCGTTGAAAGTTCAACAAATCTCAATACAGATATTTGCCGGCAGTGAAATTTAACCTGTATAGAACCACATTAGCAGAGAAACGGTTAAATTGAATAATTTGGAGGTCTTTAATGAAAAATGATAGACTCATATTTCTTTGGGCCGAGTTAGCCGAAGTTGTAAGAACTAACTGCTCAACTATGAATCTAGTTTGTGATGAGCCAGGTGATCTGAGAATAGAAACGATGCAAGGGCGTCCTTTCGTTACTGTTAGAATCCAAAAAGAACATGTGGGTTTGTACGTCTTGCCTTTGTATTATCATCCAGATATTCTCCCTTTAGCATTATATCCACGCAAATCGGGAAAAAGCACATTGAAGTTTAACAAAGGTCAAGAATTACTAGAGCCCGACATTAAGCAACTTTTGCAGCGCTGCCAAGCCCTCATTGGAGCCTACTGAACTAACGTGAATAAAAAATAAAATAAAAAACCTATCCAAATCAAGAGCAAGGGATATGACCAGTAGCCTAGGCATGGGCCAGCAATATATTCAATGACCGTTTTTACCGCGAATCGCATCAGATACACCCAATAGGATACCCTGCCATAATGCAATAGACCAACTAAAGGTTAATCTTCTCACTTTGAAGATAGCAATAAGAATCCTTCTCGGACTACTTCTAATCGCTCCACGATTGACCACTCCCAGTGGACCTCTCCACAGTACTAACTCATGGGCGAGCAGTAATGCTAGCGAGATTAGAAGGAATCTTGTCTGCCACCAATGCTTGGCTACTAGCCAAGAATATTCTGGATTGAGATAAAAATTGTAAATGAAAGGCAATCCCGAGATTATTGCTGCTACCCATAATGGAGCTATTGCAAGTACCATCTTCGAAGAACCGATGAAATCAAAACCAGGACCAACTCGTTTTCTTCTCGGGTATTTACGAACGATTCTCAAATGGCCGCGAGCATCTCTTCGCCTCTTGGCAAGGAATCGCTTTTGTCCGGTTTCAGCAACATGGCTTACAATCGCATCTGGGGCATAGACAATAGTTCCACCCGACTCAATTAGTTTTAGACTGACCTCCATGTCTTCTGCATGATACCACAATGGATCAAAACTTCCAACATTGAGCAAGGCTTCACGATTAAACATTGAGCACGGACCATTTGCAAGCGATGTGCGACGTGGACGTGAACGGTATTTTTGTGCAACCTCAACTGAGCGAACTAGACTCACTACATCTTCTGCTGACTCGAAAATCGTTCTCCCTGTAACCGCTACGACTTTTTCATTGGCACTAACCGGGTTTGATTCTGCGACTAAATTTGAAATCCAGTCCCTCTCCGGACGAACATCAATATCAGTAATTGCCACCCATTCTCCTTGGGCGTGTTCAACAGCTAATCTTCGACCAGCAGATAATCCAAGTGCGTTTTGGGACATTACCCGGACTGGAATCCCATTTTCACCTTCAGGGTCGTGCCACTTGTGCAATGCCTCGCAGGATTGGTCGGATGAACCATCGTCTACAGCAATTATCTCTAAGGGCCGATAGGACTGATTGAGCAAGGCTTCTAGACAACCATCAATCCATTGTACCCCATCTCGGACACAAACTGTAATTGTAACAAGCATATTAGCACCTCCATTACATTATCTCAAACATCGCTAGTAAATCCCTGCATCTCTCTTTTGCAGCAACATCTGTGACCCTCATTACAACTCCTAGACCAGGTTGGCCATACAATACAACCGTTCCCAATGGTGCCACTAAGTGAATCAATATTGGCGCTAAATCTTCTTCTCCATCTACTTCGATAACTACTGATTCATCTGCATAAATCGCATTTTCTATGGCGACCCTAAGCGAAGGAGTCAAAAATCCAGGAGGGTTAATCGCTGTCAGAGTATGAGCGAATACGCTTGTATTTACGCAATCCTTTTCCGCCAATTTCTCCCTCTTGGTTAGGCCATCAATTATTGCAATCTCTGGAGTGAGTCCTATATCGAGCAGAGTTTTTACAGTCACATCACCAACAGCAACTATCGTTCCACGAGGATTTGGCAATGCATCTAGAGTTGCAAGCATTGCAATTTCGGGATCATCTTCTGGACCCATGAATAATTCTCCCATCGGTATTTTTAATTCGTTATCCAATGATTTTACCATTTTCAAAGTCGATTCTAATTGCTCGACACTTATCCATGAATGACCATCTTGGTCAATTATTCCATTACGGATTCTGGTTGAGGAAACGATTCCTCCAGCCCCATCCATCAGATGAGGGATTTCTATGATGTGGAGTGGTTCTAATTTGTCGTTTATTCTCATTTCATTAATTATTTCGCACATTGCGCGGGTTTCAACTGTCGCCACAATAGCATCTGCACTCGGGTGAGTCGGCGCTGGTCCCATTTCATCATCCAATTCATGGATTGTCACGGGGCAATCGCCATATTCATCAGCCCATGCTAGAATCGATTCTAATCTGGTATCAAATGATTGAACGTAAGGAGATTTGATAGAAGCCATATTGTCGTTGGTCAAATGGACCTCGACGCGCACACTGTTGCGACAAGCACCTTCCAATAGCAATTTGTGGCCTGCGTGGAAGCGGTCAAATGTTCCACCGACTAAGCAACAGCGGTTGGTCGCTTTATCTTCCACAAACTAATGTGAAAAAACAAAGCCTTTGAGTGCATCGCAAGTATTTACCCTAAATGGATGCTTTCCGATAGAGGAGGGGGGGGTTACGACAGTGCGATTAAAGCACTATTCGAGAAATCGGAATTGATTCAATACTTGTTCAGAGATTCTGTGCCTGTAGTGATAAGACCGTTGTTATCGATAATGATAGCAGTGCCTTCGATCCATTCTGGGCAATTAGAGGAAACCCAATTACGAGTTGCCCATTCACAAATATCGTATCCGCCTGAAAGGATTCCAGAGCGCTTGATATATCCAACTTTGACAATGTCTTTATCTTTTGACAGAACATTACCAAGTTGTTGACTGGTAGTGCCATGTCGCATTGTGCTATTTATGTGCTCAAGAATTTCTGCTGTGTTACGTGGGCGGTCACCTAAGAACTTCTTGATCTTCTCTCTGATTCTTGTTGTTTTCATTTGTTTTTCCCTCCTGTAAATTGACCGATTCGCTTTGGGTGATGGCCAATATCCTCAATGACCGAGGCCACTCATATAACCATTCTCCCAACTTTGACTGATATGGTTACGGTTGAATACATAATTCAGTGCAATTCCCGCACTACATTATGTAATAAGTAAGTAAGAATGGACTCCTCCAGTGGAAATGTGTAACTTAATGTAATAAGTTAGCCTAACAAGGGGCAAAGAATATGTAAGAGGGGCCACTGTGCCAAGTTTAGGTGACATGTTGTGTCTAAAGGACGTATTCGCAGCGGATATCAACGCCGAATATTAGACTGGTTGAGCGATGGCGGAGGGACTGTCTCAGAGATCAGCGAACAATTAGAGTTGAGAATGCCGCACGCATCTCTTGCTTTGAGGCAGCTGCGTGAAAGTGGAGATATAATCAGAGAAGACCAGTCCGGAATTAGAGGCGCAGTACATCGTATGACCACCGTAGGATTGGAACGTCTACAGCAAGATTCAGTACACAGAATTAGCAAATATGTCAAACAGATTCCCCCCCATGGTGAAATGATTTTACTATCGCGCGATGACTCTACACTGCTATTTGGTTATGTGAATAACTCACCCCCTCCGCTGATTCATCTACCAAATGAAGTAAATTTGAGAGAACTTACACTCCCCGACGATTCCAATGGAAATGAGGGGGGGCGTTGGGCTGTCACAAGAGGAAATAGTATTATTTGGTTCGATATAGACACCCTACAACAAGTAGACCCACCCGTAAAAACCGATACTGGGACATTGGTTGACTGGTCACAGCAAAGCCGAAAAATTGGATTGGTCAGTGCAAGACTTTTAGAAAATTCAAAGCCATGGAATATTACTGAAGGGACATGGCTGAAATCGCCCATCACTCACTCACAGTTGCCTCCAATCCTAGGCAATGGCGAGTATGTATTGGGACTAACTCCCGACGACATAGAAATCTCACCACCCCTTGGCATCCACGGGCACTTTTCCTCGCACCTTTTGCGTGGTTTAGCCCTATCCACTTTATCCAAGGATGCAATTGTAATCGGGGAATTAAGAGAATTCGAATCCACACGAGTACTACCGGTTGAACTTCTCAGAGAATGGTTGATTCACAAGCACCCTCGATTAGATATCAACCGATTAGATGAAAAATGGAACTTACTCCATCAATATTACACAACCAATAATGGTTCAAGTCCTTCGATTTCAATGAAGAGAGAACTATTGGCGGACTTTGGAGAAGTCGAATGGAGCGAGAATAGTGTTCAACGGATTGAATTAAGTGGTGTTTCCGAAAATGGCGGAATTTGCATCTACAACTGGGTGCTATCCCAATCAACACAATTTGTCGGCGAATGGAATTGGCCAATTCAAAGCAATCTAACCCTTCTGAAGAGAGTAATGGCAAGTGGTAATTGTAGAATAATAATTACTACCAAGGGCGAATTTTCTGAATTGACAAAATCCAATTTACTTTTATTCAAAGGCGATGGAATGGCTCGAGTTAATTTGCAAATCGAGAGAGGAATATTCTTACCGCTTTCATTAGCCGGCAATAAGCGAACTTCAAAATCACCCCACAGCAGCAGATTAGTACCTGCAAATGCTGATGAACTTAACCTGTTTTTAGATGGGAGTAAAATAGAAACCGCTTTTTCAGTTGAGAAGGATGTAGAAACTAGTTCGCAAATTTGGAAAGCGATTGATTCCCTTCCAGATGGTGATGCCGATTATGCAAACTCAATTGAAAGAAAAAATCCTCTTGCTGCTTGGATATCATCTCCAAAACAAGATAGGTTACGCTGCTGGCAACGTATTTCTAGTGAACTGGAAACTGGTTGGGCCGATCTTTTGCCGATTGAACTATGCGATGACCAACTATTGATTACCGCCAGTGAAAAGGCGGGTAGTGGTTGGAGAGAAGATGCCATTAATCATTTGAAATCGAATTTCATACGCCACAATCAATCTATTATTGAAGTGGAACATCTTCTCAAAGATAAAAAAACAAAATCCTTTTTGGCGGCAGCAATTCTGCTCTCCAGTGAAACATTCCCTCTAGAATTGCATGAAATCATTTCCGATTCATGTAAGATTTGGTTGGATGCCCCTCATTACAGTTGCGAGGTATTGGAAGCAATGTTCCCTTTGGGAAAAGCTCTGGACGAGGAAAGGATGCAGTTGGCCGTGAAATGTGCAAAGGCATCTCGCTCCCACCCGAGAGATTCCGTACTAGCGGTTTGGGGAGAGTTGTTACTGAGACTGGATAGTGGTGTTGCTGTATCAATCGATTTAGTGCGTAAAGCACTACAGATATTACCACATACATGGTGGTCGGCATGGTCTGCTGAATGGTTACAAATGCAATTATCTGCTTCATCGTCACGCCACTGGTTATCTGAAAAT
>Ga0308021_10001660_pt1 | contig 10181 bp, 12 predicted proteins | sample Neamet351_FD_201296 | JGI IMG/M metagenome (GOLD analysis project Ga0308021, IMG submission 201296) | Marine microbial communities from water near the shore, Antarctic Ocean - #351 | ecosystem: Environmental > Aquatic > Marine > Unclassified | place: Southern Ocean | collected 2014-10-02
CATCGACGCGGTCAGTGAATCAGATAAATTTTATCAGGTTGTTATAGCCCTAGACGGCGCAGATTCGTTGGAAGATGGACTAAGAATGTATCGGGTTATGAAGTAACCGTATGTTTCATTTCGACCCTCTTAATTGGAAATAGTGTAGGCATACAATAGTGGAGGGTACAATCAGGCAATTTTATTTAAGCGCAGGCTGCAAAGTACGATCTGCAGCTCTGTGATGCGGATGTAGAAATAATAGGTCCTCGATGGATATATCAAGCAAACGCAGCGGCACTGCTCCTGCCGTAATCTGGATGATTATGGCTCTCGCCGGGTTCTCACTGCTGGCGGTAGTCAGCCGCGAGTTGACAGTACAGATGGGTACGCTGGACATCTTTGTTATTGGGTCTCGTGGGTGTACTGGTGATACTGCAGCCAGGAACAGCGGTGATTAATCCGGCCAGTCTTATTATGTTGATCGGTGCTTTGGGTTTAGGGGTGAATGTTATTACCACTCGCAAACTGACCCTACTGCTAGAAGGCCATAGGCAGACTTACCTACTGATCCTGTTCTTCATGACGGGAATACAGGGCCTGTTCTCGTTCCTGGCGCTCCTGTCAGACGTGTCACTGCCCAAAGAGCCTGAACTGTGGCGTTTGCTGGCTGTCGCAGCCGTAACAGCCCTGTCAGCGCATTACTGCCTCAGCAGAGCCCTCTCCCTGGCGGATGCGGCGGTGGTAATGCCTATCGACTATCTACGCCTCCCTTTGATAATGCTTGTGGCCTGGTGGCTCTATGGAGAGGTGGCGGGTCTTTCTCTAATGATTGGGGCAGTTCTGATCATCACCGCGAATGCTGTGGGGCTATATGTGGAGACCTCGAGAGTTAAGAAACAGGCGCTGAGTTGAACCCAGAGGAGTAGGAGTACGCGTATGTGCCTAATCAGAAAATCTCTCCAGGCTTCAATCTTAAGCTAGGGGTTGAAGTTCCGAACTTCAGAGGCGGACCACTCCAAAAATAGGCCAGAAGTGTCTGGTGCACCCCTTGTTAGAAAATCCGTGAATAATCTTTTTCCGGTAATCGTATGCACCTGCGCCTAGTATTGATTATAGTGGGGGCCCTGTATCTTATCTGTACGAGCCCATGCCCACCCAACAGCCCATAAGTCAGCGACTCCAATGGCTCGATGAAACCTCATTACAATGCGATGGCGTTACCCTTCGATTAATGCCCGGAATGAGTATCGATGCATCAACTGATGATGTCATTTCTTTGTTCAAGGACTCTGACTTTGTGCATAACTACATGCGATGTCTCGCCGGCCACAAATTCAGAAATATGGTGGAAATTGGAGTTAAACATGGAGGCTCTGCCATTTTTTTCTGGCATTTATTAGCGTTGGAAAAACTGTCCTGTATTGAGCTGAATGAGTCTGCACCCGTCCTTAGTCGATACATCGACCGACACAAACTGGGCGATGGCATCCACACCCATTTCGGCGTCGATCAGGCAGACAAAGAACGCCTTCAATCAATTTTCGCCAGGGACTTTGCAGGAGAACTTATTGATTTGGTGGTAGACGATGCATCCCATATCTATACGCCGTCCCTAGCCAGCTTCGAAGTAACGTTTCCGCTGATTCGCCCCGGCGGTCTATACATCCTCGAGGATTGGAGGGCATCGCTGCTTTCAGTGCAACAGGCCAAGAGCGCTGAATCTGAGCCGCCGCTGCACGACCTTGTGCATGAGATACTACATTTCGCCACGGTCAATCCACATATCATTCCATCGGTAAGATGCTATAAACAATTCGTCATTGTTGAGCGCGGTGAAGGCGCACTCCCCAGCGATAATTTCTCTCTGGCAAAAATCAGCGAGTACTTCACGCCAGCCCAGCGGTAGCACCTACCGATTAGAAAGAATGCCTTGAGTTTTCACCTTGATGTGCTGAGAAGCCTCTAACCGTGCTAAAGCGGATATACAAATACCCAACGATACCGCCAATACGATCAAAAGCTTTTTCATCTTTTTTTTACTTCTGACTTTTGCTCAATAGACCCATTTTTTCAGGTCTGTTAGTCAGTAGATATTTGGGGAATTTTCGTCTCTCTTTTGGGTCGGTCAGAAATAAGCTAAGAGACTGATAAATATACGAAAATATGGTCGGGACGGCAGGATTTGAACCTGCGACCACTACACCCCCAGTGTAGTGCGCTACCAGACTGCGCTACGCCCCGAAAAGAGATTGCTCACGCCATGGACAGGCGTTGCGAGGGCGGCATTATACTCAATACCGCGAGGGATACAAACCTGAATCAGGCGGGTTGCAGAACTTTTAAGACGTCTTCCAATTCTTCGATAGTTTCGCGAAGCACGGCTTTAACATCTTGCCCGCCATTGACACCACCTTCGTCGACCATGCGCAGTCTGGCGCCGCCAATTGTATAACCTTGGTCATACAGCAAGCTGCGAATCTGGCGGATAGTCAGAACATCTTCACGTTGATAGTAGCGGCGATTACCGCGGCGCTTGACCGGTTTTAATTGAGGAAACTCTTGTTCCCAGTAACGCAGGACATGTGGCTTAACGGCGCAAAGTTCGCTTACTTCTCCGATGGTAAAATAGCGCTTCCCCGGGATAACAGGAAGTTCGTTGTTATGACTCGGTTCCAGCATACTCTTCCACTCTGGCCTTTAGCTTTTGCCCGGGTCTGAATGTGACAACCCTGCGTGCGGATATGGGGATCTCTTCGCCGGTTTTGGGGTTTCGCCCTGGGCGCTGACTTTTATCGCGCAAGTCGAAATTTCCGAAGCCGGATAGCTTCACTTGCTCATTACCCTGCAAGGAAGAACGTATCTCTTCAAAAAAGAGTTCGACTACCTCTTTAGCTTCGCGTTTGTTGAGCCCAAGCTCTTCGAACAAGCGCTCAGCCATTTCAGATTTTGTAAGAGCGGTCATTTCCTATTTACCTAGTTTCTAAGCTCGGCATTATACTTTTTCCCCAGTAGATCAATAACTTGCTCCACTGTTAGATTTACATCTTCGTCGCTTAGAGTGCGTGATTGATCGCGGAAAGTCAAACCTAGTGCAAGGCTTTTTCTTTTAGGATCAATACCTTTGCCCTCATAGACATCAAACAGCCTTAAGTCCGTGAGGTAGCTGCCTGCAACCGAACGAACATTGTCCATAAGCTCCGCCGACGCCACTGATTTATCCACTATCACCGCCAAATCGCGTCTAACTTCTGGAAACTTGGACAATTCACCAAAGGTGGGCAAATTTCCTTTCAGCATGACTTCCAGCTCTACCTCACAGACATATACAGGTGCATTAAGGCCCAGGTCAGCGACCACCGTAGGGTGCAGGGCGCCAAGGTAGCCCACTTCCTTGCCGTCATGATAAATCGAAGCGGTCTGTCCCGGGTGAAGTGCAGCGCGTTGGCTCACCCTGAATTCAAAACTAGCAGGATTGCGCGTCAGTGAAATCAAGCTCTCCACGTCACCCTTTAGGTCATAAAAGTCTGCCGCCCCCTTGCCCATGGCCCAGCTTTCGGTATAGCGCTGGCCAGTCGCCACAATCGCAAGTGTCCGTGTCTGCTTAAGACCTTTAGTCCCAGATCCATCGGGCCCAGGAACAAAACGCAAACCCGTCTCGAACAGGCGCACTCGTGGCTGCTGTCGATTAGTGTTACGCAACACAGCCGTTACCAGACCCGGAATGAGACTGGTACGCATGACGGCCATATCCGCAGAAATAGGATTACTCAGAGCGACCGGATTAATCTTTGGGTCAAAAATCTGCTGTAATTTGGGCTCAATAAACGAATAAGTAATCGCCTCTCTATACCCTCGGGCACTCAGGTGTCGACGCAAATAGCGTGGCGACAATTCGGTTTCAGGCTGCGTAGGAATAGCAAGGTCCGCATGGATATGGCTTACGGGAAGTCGATTATAGCCGTACACTCGCGCCAGCTCCTCGAGCAGGTCAGCCTCTATGGTTATGTCAAAGCGCCAACTGGGCACGCAACAGCTCCAGCCTTCGTCGGTGGTAGTTACCCCCAGACCCAGCCCCGTAAGAATTCGTTCCACTTCGCTAGCGTCGAGCTTTAAGCCGAGCATTTTCTCAATGCGCGCAGCTCGCAGCACCACATCGGCAAGTATGGGTAAGTGTGCCTCAGAAACCGCTTCATGCAGTGGACCTGCCTCGCCGCCAACAATGTCTACTAGCAACGCACTTGCGCGTTCAATGGCTTCGCACTGGAGCTTAAAATCAACACCGCGCTCATAGCGATGAGACGCATCGGTGTGCAAACCATAGGAGCGCGCTTTCCCCGCCATTAGTACCGGGGTAAAGAAAGCCGACTCCAGAAAGATATTAGCCGTATCCGCGCCAACGGCAGATGCCTGCCCACCCATAATGCCGGCTAGGGCAACTGGCCCATTGTGGTCTGCGATGACCATACTGTCCGGCTTCAGTTCTACGCTTTGTCCATCCAACAATTCTAGTTTTTCGCCAGACGTCGCCATGCGAACAACTATCCCACCGTGCAGCTTATCGAAATCAAAAGCATGCATGGGCTGGCCCATTTCCAACAGAACGTAATTGGTAACATCTACCACAGCGTCAATAGAGCGAACGCCACTGCGCCGCAGCTTCTCTTGCATCCACAGGGGACTGGTACAAGAGACATCGACACCCTTAATAATCCGCCCTACATAACGCGGGCAGTGATCACCAGCAGCAAGTTCGATCGGAAAGGTATCGTCTATGCTGGAGCTAACCTTATCGTAGCTAAGCGCCTTGACGGGTATGTCATTGAGCAGCCCTACTTCCCGGGCAATACCCATAACACTAAGGCAGTCGGCCCGGTTGGGCGTGAGGTCAACTTCAATAACTGTGTCATCTAATTGCAAATAGTCACGAATATCGCAGCCCACTGGTGCATCCGCAGCCAGTTCCATTAAACCACCGGACTCATCGGAGAGGCCTAATTCCTGCTCAGCACATAACATGCCCTGAGACTCCAAACCGCGCAGCTTGGCTTTCTTGATTTTGAAATCTCCGGGAAGCACCGCCCCGATAACGGCTAGGGGGGCTTTCAAACCAACTCGTGCATTGGGTGCGCCACACACAATCTGTACAGTTTCACTACCGGTGGCCACCTGACAAACACGCAGCTTGTCGGCGTCAGGGTGTTGTTCAGCGCTGATAATTTCTGCCACGATAACGCCGCTAAATTCACCCGCCACAGCTTCAATGGAGTCTACTTCCAAACCCGCCATAGTAATCTGATGGGCCAGCGCCTCGGTTGTCAGGCTGGGGCTCACCCATTCACGCAGCCATTGCTCACTAATATTCACTTAAAATTGCTCCAAAAAACGCAAATCATTGTCGAAGTAGAGGCGCAAATCGTTCACGCCATAGCGCAGCATAGCCAGCCGCTCTACGCCCATACCGAAAGCAAAGCCTGCATATTTTTCTGTATCTATATTTGAATACTCAAATACTCGGGGGTGCACCATGCCGCAGCCCATAATTTCTAGCCAGCCCGTATTGGAGCAAACTCGACAGCCTTCACCACCACAGTTAACACACTGAATGTCCACCTCTGCAGAGGGCTCAGTAAAAGGAAAGTAGGAGGGCCTGAAGCGAACTTGCAGCTCCCTCTCAAAGAATGCTCGCAGAAAGTCTTCCACCAAGCCCTTCAAGTCGGCAAAACTCGAATGCTCGTCAATTAGCAAACCTTCCACTTGGTGAAACATAGGCGTGTGGGTCAAATCAGAATCACAGCGGTAGACTCGACCCGGGCAAATAATGCGCAATGGCGGTTTTTGCGTTTCCATCACTCTCACCTGTACGGGCGAAGTGTGGGTGCGCAGCACCGTAGTCTCGTCGATATAGAATGTGTCGTGCATGGCACGTGCCGGATGGTGTGCGGGAATATTGAGCGCTTCAAAATTGTGATAGTCATCCTCGATTTCTGGGCCTTCTACCACATCGAAACCGATGGTACTGAAAAAATCTTCTATGCGCTCGATGGTGCGTGTCACCGGGTGAATACCGCCCGTGCTCTGACCGCGTCCGGGCAAGGTCACATCAATCGTTTCAGTTACAAGCTGTGTTTCAACCGCCGCTGACTCCAGTGATGATTTTCGCTCGCCAATAATTCCCTGCAATTCCTGCTTAATGACATTAATTTGCGCGCCCGCCTTTGGGCGCTCCTCGGCGGACAATTTGCCCAGTCCCTTAAGCAATGCCGTTATTTGTCCCTTTTTGCCCAGAAAATCGACACGCAGCTGCTCAAGTGTCGCGTTATCTTCCGCGGCCGATATAGCGTCTTTCGCTTCCTGAGCCAATGCGTTCAGGTTTTCCATTGAGCTTTTTCACTCCCTATAAATAATAAAAGGGAAAGAGCGAGGCCCTTTCCCTTTGTTATGTTACCAGTAGCTAGCGAACCGCAAAAGCGGTGAGGGTGGGCTTTAAGCCAATGCGGCTTTCGCTTGCTCCACGATCGCTGTAAAAGCTGGCTTATCATGCACCGCCAGATCTGCCAACACACGGCGATCCAGGGCGATCTCAGCCTTCTTCAGGCCATTGATCAAACGGCTATAGCTGAGCCCATTAGCACGTGACTGGGCATTGATACGAGTGATCCACAGCGCGCGAAACTGACGTTTGCGCTGACGGCGGTCACGGTATGCATACTGGCCAGCCTTAGTAACAGCTTGCTTGGCAACACGAAAGATACGGCTACGGGCTCCATAGTAACCCTTAGCTTGCTTTAATATTTTCTTGTGACGGCGATGCGCCACAACTCCACGTTTTACTCGAGGCATAGTTTTCTCCTTTTAAATGGGTAACCGGTTACTTGGCCCGCAATAGGCGGTCAATAAGCACTTTGTCGTTGTCGTGAACAATAGATGTTCCTCGCAACTGACGCTTACGCTTGGTTGTCATTTTAGTCAGGATATGACTCTTGTTTGCGCTCTTGCGCTTGTAGCCAGCTGCCGTTTTCTTGAAACGTTTAGCAGCCCCACTGTGAACTTTTGCTTTAGACATAATCAAATACTCCGCATTTGAAAGTTAATAAATAGAAACTAGGGCATTCACGGGCCGCTAGTTCTTCTTTTTAGGGGCGATAACCATAGTGAGCTGTCGGCCTTCCATTTTCGGGAATTGCTCGACACTACCCAACTCGGCCAGATCAGCTTCTACTCGTTTGAGTAGCTCCATGCCAATTTCCTGGTGAGCCATTTCACGACCGCGAAAACGCAGCGTAACTTTGGCCTTATCGCCATTTTCGAGGAAACGTACCAGGTTGCGTAGTTTTACCTGATAGTCACCCACCTCCGTCCCTGGACGAAATTTCATTTCTTTAACTTGTGTTCTCTTCGCTTTCTTTTTCTGCGCAGCCTTTTGCTTCTTGGCTTCAAACACATGTTTACCGTAGTCCATAACCTTGCAGACTGCGGGATCAGAATCAGCTATAAGCACTAAATCCATACCTGCGGCTTCTGCCGCTGCCAATGCCTGGCTCAGGGGTACTACACCAACCTGCTCGCCTTCGGCGCCGACCAGACGAACTGGATCTGACGTTATTTGTTCATTGGTAATGGCCTTCTTTGAGCCACCTTTACCGCTTTCTCTCTTAATGCTGATTCTCCGTTAGGTTTATTTTTAAATCACAAATCAGTGCGACCGCGTCTAGCTACATCGTCTGTAAGGAGGGCGCTGAACGCCGCGAGATCCATGGATCCAAGGTCCTCACCACGACGGGCACGCACGGCCACAGTCTGTGATTCCACTTCTTTGTCCCCTACCACTAATAGGTACGGAACTTTCTGAATTGTGTGCTGGCGGATTTTAAAGCCGATTTTCTCATTTCTCAAGTCCGAATCGACCCTAAAGCCATTGTTTTTTAAGCAATCTTCCACTTTTTTGGCATATTCGGCCTGTTTGTCCGTAATATTGAGCACAACAGCCTGTTGCGGTGCCAACCAAGTGGGAAAAACGCCTTCATAATTCTCGATCAGAATCCCGATAAATCGTTCGAAAGAACCAAGAATTGCCCGGTGTAACATCACCGGCACCTGACGTGAACCGTCCTCGGCCACATACTGCGCATCGAGTCGTCCAGGCATGGAGAAATCGACTTGAATCGTGCCCAACTGCCACACTCTGCCAATGCAATCCTTCAGGGAAAATTCGATTTTAGGGCCATAGAATGCTCCTTCGCCCGGAAGCTTCTGCCAGGTCAGTTGCTGCGCGTTCAAAGCATCTTCTAGGGATTTTTCCGCCCTATCCCAATCCTCCTCCGAGCCAACACGCTTCTCGGGCCGAGTTGACAGGCGATATATAACTTCCGAGAAGCCAAAATCCTCATAAACTTCGTGCAGAAAATCGATAAATGAAGACACTTCCGGCTGAATCTGCTCTTCTGTGCAAAAAATATGCGCATCATCCTGAGTAAAAGAACGTACTCGCATGATGCCATGCAGCGATCCCGATGGCTCATTACGGTGACAGCTGCCAAATTCAGCGAGACGCAGTGGCAAATCACGATAGGACTTTAAACCCTGGTTAAACACCTGCACATGGCAGGGGCAGTTCATCGGCTTAACCGCAAATTCCCTTTCATCAGCTTTGAGCACAAACATGTCGTCGCTGAACTTGTCCGCGTGGCCAGACTTCTCCCATAGGGACATATCGACCAACTGGGGGGTATTAATTTCCCGATAGTCATGAGTACGCTGAGCGTCCCGCATATATTGTTCAATGACTTGATAAATAGTCCAGCCATCGGGATGCCAGAAAACCATTCCGGGCGCTTCTACCTGGGTGTGAAACAGACCCAACTTTTTGCCAATTTTACGGTGATCACGCTTTTCCGCTTCTTCAATGCGGTGCATGTATTGCTTAAGCTGCTTCTTATTAGCCCATGCAGTCCCATAGATGCGCTGCAGCATTTCATTATTGGAATCGCCGCGCCAATAAGCACCCGCCACCTTAGTCAACTTGAAGGCTTTGAGCTTACCGGTGCTGGGAACATGTGGCCCGCGGCACAAATCGAGCCAGGCACCCTGTTGGTAAATAGAGATATCCTCGTTCTCAGGCAGTTCTTCAACAATCTGCACTTTGTAGCGCTCGCCCATATTGCGAAAAATTTCTACAGCCTTCTCACGCGTACAGACAATGCGTTCTATGGGCAAATCGTCAGCAACAATTTCTTCCATGCGCTGCTCGATTTTCTCGAGGTCTTCGGGGGCGAAATTATTGGCTGTGGCGAAGTCGTAGAAAAAGCCATCTTCGATAACCGGGCCAATAGTCACCTGTACGCCGGGAAATAATTGCTGTGTCGCCATGGCCATCAAATGCGCGGTGGAGTGCCTAATGACTTCCAACCCCTCTTCATCTCTATCAGTGATAATCGCCAGAGACGCATCGGTCGCTATGAGATGAGACGTATCCACAATGTCGCCATTAACCACACCGGCGAGCGCGGCCTTAGCCAAGCCGGGGCCAATATCGGCGGCAACATTGTGCACAGAAACGGGAGCGTCAAAAGAACGCTGACTGCCGTCGGGCAGAGTTATAACAGGCATGAGCTTTCCTTTAGCCAGTGGTGGCCCTTACTAAAGGCCACATGAGTCAATGAATACGCGGCCTCCAGAGGATATAGCCACTTTTAGTCGCAGTTGTAGTCTCAGGATGTTCTGGGGGTAAATGCTTGTACTGCTGAATCCCTGTCTGCGGAACGCATTCTGCCTGAACAGGGGAAACATTAATAGAGGGACTATGACCATCGCGATCGAAGAGCTTGCTGCAGAACGTAATATTTATCGGAATTTGGTGGCTTTTGCGCCCGCCATGGACGAGCGTGATTGGGTCGGCCAGGTAGAGATATTTAAGCTGTGGCTAGAGCTGAAACCAGAAGAAAGTAATCAATGCTGTATGTCAGTAATGGCGGTTACCACATACCGTAATGGCCCCCCTGGAAGCAGCGCATCGAAGGGATAACAAGTCACCAGAATTAATGCGCTACTTTCACTGTTTAATGACAAATAAGGGTTCTGATCGATATCAACCACATGCATATCACTCACCCGATAGCTCACATTCTCTCCACTTGGCAACTGCATCCTCAACAAAGTATTCAGTTCTATGTCACGTAGAAATTCGAAGTGGGTATCCCTGT
>Ga0308021_10001662_pt1 | contig 10178 bp, 6 predicted proteins | sample Neamet351_FD_201296 | JGI IMG/M metagenome (GOLD analysis project Ga0308021, IMG submission 201296) | Marine microbial communities from water near the shore, Antarctic Ocean - #351 | ecosystem: Environmental > Aquatic > Marine > Unclassified | place: Southern Ocean | collected 2014-10-02
ATATAGTAACTCCTAGTCTTGACGAGCAGATGTGGACGCGCAACCAGCAAGTAGACCGAGGCCAAGGCATTAGTAACGCTGGCATACCGTCAACTCCTATACAACCCGTACAAGCACAACCTGTTCCACAAGGACAAGCGCCACATCCTGGCCTTCAGGCAGTACCTGTACCACAGCAACAGCAACAACCGCAGACACAGCCACAGCCACAGCCTAACGCAGACGGCGGTATTGGTAATTTATCTAAAGAAGACCTAGAGCAGGCTAAAACTGGCGCGACAGAGATTGTTGAGCAGGCAGTAGTAGACCAGACAGACGACATCGACGACACTGCTCAAGCAGCAGAAGAGACAAAAGGCTGGTCAGAAGAGAATTTCAAAGGTGCAATTAAAGTAATTGACAGCTTACTAACTCAGACTAACCCAGAGTCAGCAGAATTTACATCTCTACAAAACAGAAGAGCTGATTTAATCAGAGTCTATGAAGGTCAGGCGGGCGACGCCCCTAAACCTAGAAAAGACAACTATCCCAATCAACTTGGTGGAATTAACCAGGTCTTTCACAACACTATCGACAAAGAAATAGGCGGTGGTTTTTTTGGAAGCGCTAAAAACAAACTAGCTCATGTAGTACTAGGCAGACATATGGAGCGATACACTAACCCTACCAACGTAACTCCAGAAATGCTGGCTGATACTAGACAGATGATTATCAGTAAGGCAGGACCTGAGATAGGTCGTCAGAAAACTGCACAGTTACTTAAAGAGTTCTCTACCTTCGCTTCGCAATTCAATCAGGAGCAAATTGCTGTCGAAGGCAAGAAGTTTGACGAGGAAGCTGAAAAGATTGCAGTTGACGATGACATGACTCCAATAGACAATCAGTTTAGCGACCTAGATAAGGAATACAACGTAGCTCAGGGTGAAGAGTCTATGTACGCAATGCAGCGTGAAGTTGATGCTGGTAAAAAGCAAGCGGTCAACCAGGCTCAGTATGAGAAGCTAAATAACGATATGAACGCCTCTAAATCGTCAGCTGGCGAAGCTCCTGCCCAAGATAACTACTTACAGATGTTGTCAGATAGGCACGCTGAGCAAGCTCAGGGCGACGCTATGATTAACCAGATGTCTGACTCTAAATCGACACAAGGGGAAGCTATGGCACAAGCTAACAAGCAGCAAAGAGATAATTACCTAGAGGAGATGTCAGGCATTGGTGGAGCATCACAGAGTTATACGCCAGAGCAAATCACCCAGCCGCCAGTTGCTGGCCAGGGTGTAGATAACGACCCACAGGGTAGAGAATCTATTGTAGATTCAATCATTAGAGAGGAGAAAGCAGCTCAGGTAGCTGGCGATGTGCAGCAGAGCATCAGGAATAGTGCTGACCAAGACTATGAAGACGAGCAAGCAGCAGTCGATTTAAAGTTGCTGCAAGAGAATCAAGCGGTAGAAGCTGAGCAACAAGCGACACTAGCAGCGGATACTGATAAGGGTGATTATGCCCGTATGGTGAAGCAGGCTAATGAAGCAGGTTTTACAGGTCCAGGCGCTATCCAGAAATATACAGACTCCTTAGAGCAAACTCCGGGTGCAGACGTTTATAACAACTCCCCTAAAACTGGGAAAGAGGCGGTTACGGCGACTACTGACATGAAGAAGGTAGCGACCGATAGTGCTATGAATGCGGACGGGACTATAAAGTCACCAGAAGAGCTAAGAAAAGTAGCGATGAAGTTTTACGAAGCAGGCAACGCTATCGAGAACAAGGATAACGCAGACAGAGACTGGGGACCTGCTATGATGCAGTTCGGCTTAACTCTAATGTCGACTCCAGGCAACCTACTGACAGGCATTGGTATTGCAGGTAAGGAAGCACTCAAGACTTGGCAGGCTATTAAGAAAGGTGACAAAGACGCAGCTACTACGAAGCACGAACTGGCACTCAAGTATGCTGAGCTAGCTGATACTAAGGCGAAAGACGCTGAAGACGCAAAAGAGAAGATGTACACTGAGTGGTACACTGACGATAAAGGGACAGTTAAAACGCGCCAAATCACAGGTAAGAAAACGGGTGATGAGCGTAATCGTGCAAGACTTAACAACATGTCTAAGCTACATACATCCGGAGATGTGTCTAAGATGTCTGAAAATCAGTCTATTGAATATATTAACGATTATGTGTCTGCACACACTCCTTTCAATAAACTAGATATCAACGGACGTACTTACAATGAGTCTGGTAAAGCGGCTCCTCTTGACATCCTCCAAGCGCTACGTAAGAAGTACCCTAATAACAACCAGTTAGGTGTTATTGAGGCTGACCTACGTAAGAGTAGACCTAAAGATAAGAAGCAAGCTGAGTTGTTTGGTAAGAAGGCTAGTATGAACTCACTCCTGTCTTCCTACGGGGACTTAATCAAATCAGTAGAGGGCTCGCAGCCTGCTAGTAACACATGGGCAGGTAATCTTGCAGTATCTGTAGATAAGCTAATAGCCCCTGTCACACAGTCTTGGAAACGCTCTGGACGTAATAACACAGGTGAGCTAGACACTACCTTTGACAGTGCTTTTGGCTCTTCTTTCGACAAAACCGTTACTGAGACAGTAGGTATGAAGTCGTTGGTTAGGACACTAGCTAGACAGAGACTTATGTCTCGGTTTGGTGAGAAGGGTCGCTCTATTTCTAACGAAGACATGCTACAAGAGGTACAGAACATCGCTAGTATGACAGGCGCTGGTTCAACTAAGAAGCAATTCCTAACAGGACTTAAAACTCTTCGCCGTGCCGATTTCAAGGACTACGGTAACCAGTGGTATTCTGCCTATGGAAACACCAAAGACTTTACAAAAAGTTTTACCGGTGCTAACGCAGAGCTCGCTTCTAGACTAGCCTATAACACAGAGGCTCCATTGCCCTCTGTCAGCAAACCCTCTACAATAACCCCTGATATTACTGCAGAAGTACAGCGACTTATGGGGATACATGGACAGGATAATGCATCAGTAGGTAGTGCGCTAATGAAGTACCTGAAAGGTCAAGGTAGGTCACAGAGTGATATTAACGCTATATTTAAAGAACTAAACTAATAGTAGAACAGGAGATTTATGGGACTTGGATTAACCACACAACAGCTAGAAGCTATAGGTGTAACTGCTCCAGCAGTTACTGAGGATTTTGGTACGTTCGATACTCGTAAGAGACACTCTGATGTAATCAGAGAAGGGCAGGACACCAATTTACTAGAAGACACTGGCGACTGGCTTGGTGATGTGTGGCAAAACAATATTACACAAGTCCCTGAAGAAGAGTCAGGCATTAGCAATACAGGTACTCCTGACGATATGCAAAGTGCTTTAGCTCATGTTCCGGGCGACTCTAAACCGTACGCTATCAAGCAAGCACTGAAAAACTTCTACCCAGAAGCAGTAGCCGGCGGCCACTCTTTCGACGTATTCCAAGATGAAAACTCAGGTAAGTTTGCGTACACTCACCCCAACACGGGTAAGCCTACATGGGTTGAGCCTCCTGGTATCGAAACTGGAGACTGGGGCGACGACGGTGCCGTAATGGCATTAGAAACACTGGGCTCAGGTGTAGGCGGTGCCGTAGGTCTTTACACAGGCGGTCCTGCTGGTATGTATGCGGGTGCCGCAATTGGCTCTGGTATTGCAACAGGCGGATACACTTACAACGAGATGTACGATTTACTAGAGCAGGGATACCTAGACCCCGATATCTATGGCACAGCCGCACATCCTAATGAGTCGGCTCTTCGTGGTGAGGTAGGAACGCAAGCGGCAATCTCAGCAGGCGGTAGTTTGGCGGGTGATACGCTCATGTATGCAGGTAAGAAAGGGTTTAAAAGCCTAGCGCAGACTAAAGCATTCAGAGCTAGATTCCCAAAGCAGGCGGATAAGTACCTAATACAAGACTCTTTAAACCAGGCTATTAAGATTCAAAAGAGTGCCGCCCCTCTGTTCTCAGAATCAGAATGGCCGTTACAAACAACAGCAAGCATCCTAAAAGCACTGGCTAGAAGACAGCGTATCGCACTAGGCGATACGGTATTAAGTACTACTGCCAACAAGGCAGCGGTAGAGGTCGAAGGGCAAGCAGCCTCTACAGCAGGTAAAGACACTATCGGTCACCAGGTCAACGATAATGCGGAGACTTTCGACAACATGGGCGAAGAGCAAGCAGCTGCTTTAGAGCAGCTGGGGCTTAACGATTCAGGGAGTCTTGATGCTATTAAGGTAGATAGGCTAGATAGAATATCTACTAACTTAGAGCAAATAGAATCGTCTGCTTTAGACTGGAAGAACGCGGACTTATTGCGTGAGAAGCACCAGCTTAGAATTGAGAATATTCATAAGCGTTACACAGGCATGCTTAAAGAGTCAGGTTTAGAGGAGAATGCAGTACGTACCCTCGGTGCGCAGTACTTAAAACAAGCTAATAACGATATTTATGGTTACTTAGGTGAGCGCCGTATCTACGATAGTGGGGAGTTCGGCAAGGATATAACACAGACGGCTAAAGATTTAAGTGCCGTAGTAGATGATTTTATTAAGTTTACCAGCGACCCTGCTAAAGCAAACTCTTCTATTAAGAGTGCCTTTGGTACCGCAGAAAGCCACTTAGACGCCCGTGTAAACCAGGCGTATTTAGATGTCCTAGGTAATGAGTTTAACCCAAACACTCCTCTTTTCGACGCATCGGAAATACAGGGGGATGTCTTAGCACAGGTACTTAAACTGCCTAAGCTATTCCCTGAACTATCTGGCGACACAGGTTTTATTAAGAACTTATATAGAAACCTATATGACGCAAAAGGCGTACCTCTTAAAATCAGCTGGAACACTCTAGATAAAGAGATTAAAACTCTTCGTTCTTTAAAACGTGCGGTATGGAACGCTCCTACAGATAAGATTAACAAGCAGACCCTGCTGGATATCGAGGAAGGACTATTAAACTGGAGGTACAATACTTTAAAGGGTACTCAGGGAGAGGATGACCTGGCTCGTTTAAACGACGCAGACAACCTAACTCGAAACGCACACGCCACCTTCGACAGTAAGGTTGTTAGTTCATTAGTAGGTGACAACTCCCCTGTAAAAGAAGAGAAATTATTCAGCTTACTTACAAGCAGCAACATCGGTAAGGAGGATGTCTACTACATAAAGAACCTAACAGACTCATATGTAGGTAATCCTGTTGGAGCAGCAGGACCTAGACAACTAAGCACTATTAGCAAGAACGACGGGCAAGATTTATACGACGCCATTAAAACTTCTTTTTACAACAACTACCGAAATAAAGTACTTAAAAAGACAAATCTAGGTGAGCCTATGCAGATAGCGGGCATAGACAAAAAAGTAATTATGTCTAAAGAAGCTGCTCATAACGACTGGATGGCCACTCACTCAGAGTACTTAAATAAATGGCTAGACCCTGAAGACGTAGCAATGTTCCAAAATGCAGGTGATTTATCAAGCAAGCTAGAAGCAGAATCACTAGTACTTAAAGACATCGCAGCTACGTCAGGTATGAAGAACCAGGACACTGTATTCCAAGCAACTTTTGGAGCAGGCCCTGAGAAATACGCTAAGACAGAGGATATCTGGCTGACTATGCACAACCCAGACGGTTCCCCTAAGCCCGGCGCTGAAGACTATATAGCTAAATATCAGAGAATGATTTTCAATGATATGAATGATAAAATCTTGATGACCAACCTGAAGCAAGACCCTAATATAACAGGCCATGCTTTTGTTGACTTCAAGAGTATTGATGAGTACCTCAGAAAGCATGATGACTCTATGATGCGATGGTTAGGTCCAGATAAGATGCGCGAAATCAAAGAAATCAGAGGCATGGCTGAACTGGCAACGACATGGCGTACGCGCCATATGGACGACTCCAATAACCAGCTATCTAAGATGATGAATGACGGTCTAAGAGCCTACGTTGGTATGTTCACCAGAACAGGTCGTATGCTGACAGCCGTGAAACGATTTAAAGGCCGTGACGAAGACACTGCTATTATGCAAAGTCTTCTGGACGGTGAGGTTGCCGCGAAGCGTATGAACCACTTAGAGCGTAGTCGTATTATGACTATGATGAACACTATCGGCCCTAAACCAGCCGGCAGAGCGCTGGAAAGAGATACAGTAGATGAGGAAAATATATCCGAGAACGTCAGCGGGGCACCTGCTCAGGCACCTGACTTTAACTTTAACTGGGATAAAATTAAAGGACTTAAAAATAACTTTAAGAACGGCGGTATCGTACATGATTACCAGCTGCCTACTTTAAATCGACCAGAATATGTGGATGACATGGTTCAGGGATATGCTGAAGGTGGTTACGTAACACAAGACCAGATGCAAGGCATGATGCAACAGATGAGTGGTGTACAGCCTACGCTACAAGCGACACCTGTCATTCCACCGTTACAAGAAGAAATGCCAAAAATGCCCGAGATGGGCATGGAAGGATTGACGGAGCTGGCTGAGCAACACGCGCCAATGATGACAAAGAAGCAAAAGGAGAAAGCCAAAGTTAAGGCTGTTAAAAAAGGAAACAAGCGCCGCGGTGCGGTGCCTCCTCCCACGACAGGTATTCTGTCTGGTTTTTAATTTATGGCTATAACGCGGTTATTTGTCTAATCTCCTTTTCACTGCGTATAGCCACCCTTATTTTAGAACGGAACTTGCTCGTCCTTGTCTTCGCCGATAGTCGAGCCTGTGCTACTACGGTAGTCCTGTATAGTAGTTTTAGGCGCTTCGTCCTTAGCGGTAAACGAAAGCGACATAAATGGAGCTCCCTTCTTACTGGTCTTAACCCAAGACGCTATCCAGTACTCAACCCCATCAATCTCGCATGAGCCAGAGTATAGTGGTGAGCGGTCTGATTTGAGCTCTTTGTTTTTAAACAAGACGCCCGACATGTTGTTATCGAAATCTGACATTATAATCTCCTTAAAATTGTTTCTAATTGTTCGCCAGTGGATAGGTGTATCCAACAGGCTTCTCGTAGTGTGCCGTACATGTTAGCCATACGCAAGTTGGACTCATCGTGCTTAGAACTAGCACGTTTATTCAACTCTATATCGACTGACGATAGGAACATTTCTGCTTCTTTTCCGGTCATATTAACTCCTTAAATAAATGCCCACCGAAGTGGGCGGTAAAACTTAGAACGGTATTGAGTCTTCGCTATCCGAAACACTGGCTACTGCAACTTCTTCACCCTCATTATAGTTAGCACTCTTAGAGCCACCTTTTACAGCGTCGTACAGCCCTTTCGCAGTCATGTATGCATCTTGGTCAGCAACAAAGCCATCCAATGTAAATGCAATACCTTTCCACGTACCATGGTCGTTAGACTCAGAGGTAGAGTTTAAGATTACTTGGTTAGCGAACATCGGAGGAGCAAACATACCATTTGCACCACTCACTCTAACCGAGTTCAACTGTGTCATTAACTTACGTGACGCTTTCACTTGACTCGATGCCATTGAAATAACAGCAGGGTCATATGTACCATCGTCATTGATAAGTATCACAGTTAACTCTCTTGTGTCAGCGGCTTGGTTACCGTTAGCGAAGTAGTCTTTACCGTCTTCGCCACGAGTAATACCAAGAGCCTTAGCTTCTATTGGTGTTAATTTACCTAAGAAACCACCGCCTTGCTCGCGAGGCGCCCATTCAATGTAACAGCGCTCGTAATACACAGGCAAGAACTTAATCGTGTCATATAGACGTTCTGTAGCGGTATTGTAAAACATACCTGCTTTAGCGCCATCTACGTAACCCGGATTGTCTTCATCTACCTGTGGTGACATCTTTTGCAAAGGACGAAGAAACGGCATCGCTTGGTCTGCCGCCTCAATGTTCTCTGTTCCCATACCTGCATCCTGTTCAAACGAACCGATGATTGCTAAGTTTTGCACGTCTTGCTCTTTTTTTGTCATTTTTGTTGTTGACATTTGTTACTCCTGTATTGTTATTTTTAGTTTTTATTTGATAATTGACTCTTGGTACAAAAAGATGCCCATGAGTTCTAGAGGAATATCCTCCCCTTGCGCTAGCTTTTCTTTGGCTAGCGATTTCAGCGACCCCGTGTTGATACTAATATCCTCATGGAAGTTGCTAAACCCGTTCTCAACTAGTAAGTTGATTAGTTCTTCTGCTCGTGAGTTCTCGCCTTTCTGAAACTCAACCACAACTGTATCTTTAATAAGGCTACCTGCCCCATGGTCTTTCAACCAATTGGCTACTTCTACCCTATTCTTTTTAGGTAAAGACGCTCGCATCTGGTCTTTAACACTGATAGATGAGCCGTTATCTAATGTAAACGACGCCATACCGACCGACTGCATCGCCTCTGGTAAGTCAACCTGTGAGATTTGGATATACTCCTTCTTCACACGCTTTACATCGTCTTCTAACTGACTCAACTCTTCTTTTTTAGACACTTGGTCTCTGGCAATATCTGATATCTTGTCGATATGTACTGTATCTACTGCTTCTTGAGTAGGTACATCCGCTTCGAACATTGCATCTAGGTTACTTTTTGGCATTGTTATTCTCCTTCTTTAAATTTTCACATCAATCGCATAGTAGCGACTTTCTTTTTTATCCCACGTCAGTATCTTAATGTTTCCGTGGTTAACTCTCGCGGCAATCGCACCAACTATCGCAATCGCGGCAGGCGCTCCCATCGCTAGGATATAGTCATCGTCTGAATAATCCTTTAAATCAACCTTCATCTTTCTTACAATCGGCGCAGTTGCGGCGGTTATATCACCCGGCGGTAGTAAGTATTCCAGTCGTCCATACCTAAGTGAATCACTCAAGTCTACAAATCTAAACGGCTGTTGACAAACGTACACGACGCCTTGTTTTTTGTCTCCCATGTTTCCCTTCTTCCAGTTATAAAATTCTTTAGTTCTGGTTGTAATATACCCTAATTAAACACTTAGTGCAAGTTTTTATGCGACAAATCCTGCAATATCTTTTAAAATAATGTCTGCTATGCTCTGCTTGTTCCTTAGAGCGGTAATAATCTTCTCATCTACTGTGTTGCGCGCCACAAGGTCACGATACACTACGTTGTTCTTCTGCCCGATACGCATCGCCCTGTCCTCAGACTGCAAGCGGTCTTCTAAAGAGTATGAGTTGGAGTAGTAAATGACGCTGGACGCCGCCGTTAGGGTTAGTCCAGTAGAGGCAGTCTTGTTTGCGACGAAATACTTAATAGTAGGGTTGTTTTGAAATTCGCTGACGTTCATGGTACGGTCATCTGAGCCAGTGGCTCCGTAATACGACACACACTCATGTCCCAGCATTTTCTGAATCTGTTCTATCTCATGAATAAATCGACACCATATAATCGTCTTCTCATCGTTATCCTCAAGAATATCTTTCAGTAGCTTCAACTTAACATCACCGCCCTTCACTTCGACGATGTCACCGTCCTCAGTGGTCATATAACCAGAGATTAGCTGTGAGAGTCGTAGTAGTTTAGTAATCGCCAGCTGAGCCGTTACGCGCCCTTCAGCGAGTTCCAGCATCACCTCTTCTTTAATCACTTTATATAGACGCTTTTGTTCTGGAGATAGCTCAAAGTAGACTTTCTCATAAATCTTATCTGGTAGGTCTAGACACTCCTCTTTAGTCACGCGATACGAGTGAGGTTTAATCAACTGCTGGAGTTCTTCTAAGTTACGAAAGCCCATCACCTGCGTGTACTGGCGTTGCTGAGCATGATTAATTTTCTTTTCTAGGATGGCAAAGTGAGCGCGAAACGCGACAAATGATTGAAAGCCTAGTATGTAAGGGTCTAGAAACGCAAACTGGCTATACGCGTCAAGCGGTGAGTTGGTAATAGGTGTACCTGTTGAGATTCTCTTGTACTTAACGTGCTTGCCTAGCTTTAAAACAGCCTTGGTGCGCTTGGCTTGAGGTGTCTTAAACTTCTGTGACTCATCCAGTATCAACATCGTACGAAACATATTGAGGTACTTAGTTAGGAACGTCATGCCTTTCTTGGTAATTACTGCCTCTACATTCATACATACGATTCGCAATCCCAACTTTAAATCGACAACGGCAGCCAGCGCATCTTTGTCCTCTTTTCGCATCGCGGAGTTCCACGCAGCGGATGCATAT
>Ga0308021_10001663_pt1 | contig 10176 bp, 6 predicted proteins | sample Neamet351_FD_201296 | JGI IMG/M metagenome (GOLD analysis project Ga0308021, IMG submission 201296) | Marine microbial communities from water near the shore, Antarctic Ocean - #351 | ecosystem: Environmental > Aquatic > Marine > Unclassified | place: Southern Ocean | collected 2014-10-02
TAATGTCAAATGGCTCATTAACTACTAGTAGTTTTTGGGGAACCTTAATAACTGCAGGTACTGGTTCATACGCTGATTTTGCTTTAATTGATTCTGGTACAACAAGAATAATGCACGTGCCAACTGGTACGAGAAATGTAGTTTTTGAATCAAAAATAGGAATCGGAAATACTAACCCATCAAGACCCCTTGATGTTACTTCAGATTCATCAGCAGTGGCTTTAAGATTAAGAGCAAGAACAAATAATGATTATTCGTTTATGCAATTTACTAATAATGCTGGTACAGGTCTTTGGTCAGAAATTTATGCTACAGGAGCTGCAAGTTCAGCAACAGCTTTACATTTTTCAGTTGGAACTGCTACTGTAGAAAAAATGAAATTAACGACTTCTTTAATGCAATTAACTACAGGTGCAGCAAATCAGGGTGTAATTCAAATGTCAACAGATGCAGCATATCAAATTAGGGGTGGTGGTAATTATGGTTATCTAAGTTTAGTTGGTCCTAGTTTAAGATTTGACACTAATGGTTCACAAAGAATGAAAATTGATAGTGGTGGAACAGTTGAAATTGGTGGCACTATACAAGCTAATGGAGGAATTAAATTAGGTGGAACCGCAACTGCTAATAAATTAGACTTTTACCAACAAGGAATTTGGACACCAACACTTAAATTTGGTGGTAACGAGGTTGGTATAACATATGGTGGTGTACCTCAATCTGTTTATAGAGGAGGACATTATGTTAAAATTGGTAATGTTGTTACTTTTTCTATGAGAATAATATTAACAAGTAAAGGAACTTCTACTGGTCAAGCTACTTTTACTGGATTACCTTATGATGTTGGATCATTAGCAGGTAATTATGGAAGCGCTATGTATACATTTGCAAATAATTTTGCTATTCCAGAAAGAGCATCAATAACTATGGATAGTGGTTCTTCAATTATAAGGTTGAGGTTTACTAATTCTAGTGGCAATTATGTTGATGTTACTAACGGAACCTTTAATAACAATAGTGATATTATATTAACAGGAACTTATATATCAGCATAAAATAAAACAAATAAATGGCAAACTTATCAAATATAAATGGCAAATTCGTTGTAGAACAAACAACAGGTTTTGTGGGAGTAGGAACAACGGATCCTAATTATCCTATTGAAGTATTAAATGCTTCTGCAGAAATAGCTTTAAATGCATCGGGTGGTTCAATATATAGATTAAAAAGCGATAGTACAGATGCTTTTAGAATAAATAAAAATGGTGTAGGTGATAGATTAATTATAGCTAGTGGTGGCGCAGCAACTTTTTCAGGAAGTATAGAGTTTACAGGTGGTCAAGTAAGGTTAATTGCAAATCAATTACAAAGTGGATTTAACGATGATGCAGACGACAGGGATTTTTGGATTAATTATCAAGGTTATAATGGTGGCCAAACAAGATATAGAGATTTTAGAGTTGGAGATGGTAAACAAAATCAAATTGCTTTTTTTGATGGTTCTACTAAAAATGTAACTTTTGCAGGAGATGTAACCTTGTCTGGAATACAAAAGAAAATTATATTTAACACCCCATTTAGATACATACAAGATGCAAGAAGTGGTGCAGATTATTTAACTATTGCACAAAATAGTTTTGCAGCAGGTATTCAATTAGGGTTTGACAACACGGTTGGTGGAGGTTTTGGACCAACAATGACTATTATTCCTTCAGGTGTTACTAATAATGCTGGAAAGGTCGGGATCGGGACGACTTCGCCTGTTACAAAATTGCATGTAGAAAGTTTAGGTGCGGGAGGTAATGACGGAACATGTGTGTATCTACACGGTGATACTCCAACTAATTTCCCAGTTATGAAAATTGCTAATGCTACAGGTGGTAATGCTACTGACACGCATGGTTTATTAATAAACAATACTGCTCCAGGTTCTGGTTTAAGAATAAATAATGGAGGTAACACGGCATTAATTGTAAAAGGAGACGGAAAGGTCGGGATCGGAAGATCAATACCAGATTATCAATTAGTAATTTCTAATAATAACGCTGAAGGAATTGAGCTTGGGCCAGGTTATGCTTCAGGAAATAACTTATGGCAAAATTACAATAGAACGAATGGTACTTATTTAATCGAAACACATTATGCTTCTAACTATAATTTTCTTACAGCTGGTGGAAATACAGGCAACGTCGGGATCGGAACGAGTTTAGCTAATGAAAAATTACAAGTCGCTGGTAAAACTATTATAAATTCAACAGGTAATTATACAAGCAATGCAGGTTCGCTTTCAGTAAATTCTAATAGTAACGCAAATGGTGGTATAGTAGATACTCATTCAAACGGAAATCATAGATATTACACGAGAGTTGCTCATGGAAACACAGGATCCTCCGCAGCTGGTTATTGGCATGTAAAAACTAATATAAATGTAAGTGCAAGTATTATGTTTTTAGCTAAATTTTATGGTTTTGTTTATGGTCAATCAGCAATAGTAGATCTCCAACACACGGGATATGCGTATACAGGTGGGTCAGTTATAGCTCAAGGAACAACAAACAATAGCAGTGTTGGTGGTATGTCTAGCGCTATATACCTAACCGCAGCTAATGAAGTGTGTTTTAGAATTGATTTAGGCGGAAGCACATATTATGCAGGACTTTGGATGGATGTTGGGTTTCAAAATCCTACAGGTGGTGCTACCAATCTTTTAATACAAGGTACAGCTTGGAGCACTACCGCAAACTACTATACTTAAAAATAAATAATAAATGGCAATAATATATTCATATCCTTTAAATACGCCAAAACCGGCAGACTTATTAATTGGAACTATAACATACGATGAATCAGATAATAATTCTCCTAAAAACAACCCTACTGTTAGTTTTACAGTACAAAGTTTATTAGATTTAGTAGGTGCAGGTGGTGGTAATCAAAATTTACAACAAGTAACAAATTTTGGTGCTACAACTAATAAGGTTATTACTATAACAAATGATATCAACGTCTCAGGAAGATATTATGATTCATCTGGTCAAGCCGGTGTAGCCGGTAGAATATTGTCTTCAACAAATGTAGGTACTCAATGGATAGATAATACTGCTCAAGGCATTACAAGTATAGGACTTTCCATGCCAGCTGCTTTTACTGTTGCCAACTCTCCAATAACAACTTTTGGAACATTAGCTGTTACTGCAAATGGAAATAATACACAATTTATAGATGGTAGTGGTAATTTACAATTAATTTCAAGTATTCCAAATTCATATACTTTACCCTTAGCTGCAAGTGGTACTCGTGGTGGTATACAAATAGGTTATACAGAATTAGGTAAAAATTACCCTTTAGAATTATCAAACGAAAAAGGATTTGTTAGCGTACCATGGACTGATACAGTTTATAGTTTACCAGCTGCTACTAACGCGGCGCTAGGTGGTATAAAGATAGGTTATATAGATAATGGTAAAAACTACGCTGTAGAATTAGATGGTGATAGTGAGGCTTTTGTAAATGTGCCTTGGACAGATACAGTCTATACCTTACCTTTAGCTGCTGATGGAACTAGAGGTGGTGTTCAAATAGGTTATACTACAAATGCTGCAGCAAGAAATTATGCTGTTACTTTAGCTACTGAAAAAATGCTCGTTAACGTTCCTTGGACTGACACTCAAAATGCAGATCAAACTATTGCAGGTTCTGGATCAAGTAATACTGATTCTGGCATAACGTTAAGTGCTAGTGGTGGAACAGTTTTAGTACTAGGTGATGGTAGTGTTACAGCTGCACAAAGTGGTAACAAAATAACGTTAACTGGTGTAAACACTTGGGTTGCTAATGCAGTGACTGTTGCAGGTTATGTTGCAGCACCTGCTGCTAGCGATGCAAACTTAGTTTGGAAAACAAATGGAAGTGGAGTTCCAGCTTGGAGAGCCGATGCAACTATTCCAGATACAGGTGTGACTAGCGTTACTGTAGGTGTTGGGGCTAATGAAACCGTTCCTTTATTACAATCTATAACTGGTAGAGAACTTACTTTAACGTCTAACGTTTATGGCGGTGGCGCAAAAGTTGGATTCGTACCATCAGGTGGAACTAGTGCATTATATTTGAAAGGTGATGGAACTTGGGCTGCAGTACCTACTGGGTTGCAGTTTAAAGGAACATGGGATGCAAGTGGTGGTGGTGGTGGAAATCCAGATTTAACTTTAGCTGCTAATCAAGGTGATGGCTTTTTATGGATTACAAATGTTGCTGGTACAGCATATCCAAATGGAGGTTCATTAGCACCTAGCACGTGGAACGTAGGAGATTGGGCTGTTTACGTTGGAGCTGCAGGGTCTGGTAGTTGGACTAGAGTACCTGCTACAAATTCTGGTGTAACTAGTGTAACAACAACTGATGGAACATATGTTGATTTAACACCTAACGCAGCAACAACTGGTGCTGTGACTGTTACAGCTGACCTAAGTGCTGCTGATGGTACTTCTGATGTTAACACAAAGTTTTTAAGTAAAGATAACACCTGGGATGTCCCTAGCTACACAGGAGCAGGTGTAACAACTTTTACAAGCGTAGAAGGAACATATATAGATATAACTGATAACACAGCTGCAACTGGAGCTGTAGGTTTAGGAACTGTAGATTTAAATGCAGTTAATGGAACTTCTGTTGTTGGTACAAGGTTTTTGAGTAAAGATAATACATGGGACGTACCTAGTTATACTACAAACACAAATACAACCTACGATTTTTTAGCTATTGAAGCTGTACCAACAGCTACGGTTAATACCACACCACCTATGGGTACAGGATACACCTCAGCTGTAAACGCAGCAACTACAGGTGGAAGTGGAAGTGGTATGACAGTTGATACAGTAGTTGCATCAGGAGGAGTTCAAACCGTTATAATAAATAAACCAGGTACTGGATATGCAATAGGTGATAATAATATAGTGATAAGTGGTGGAAACGGAAATGCTATAATAACTTTAGCTGGATCTGTTGGAAATATTAATCCTAATTTAAGACTTATAGATCAAGCTTTTGGGTTTGATGATGTAAAACTAACTGGAGCTGGCACTACAACTATAACTAGGACAGCTGACACTGGTATAACTTTCACATCAACAGATACTCAAGAAAATACAACTTGGTATATAAGAGATTCTGTAGACTCAGACAAAACAGTTAATAATTCAAAATATTTAAAGTTTGTTACAGCAACAGGCACATTAGGCACAGCACTTAGTGGTGCAGGTACCACGGGTGATCCTTATTTAATGACACTTACATCGCCTAACACAAACACTCAAAACACATATACAGCGGGTGCAGGTTTAAGTTTATCTTCTTTTGCATTTTCAGCAGATATAGATACAACAGCTGCTAATGATGATACCGTAGGATTAGTTGCTACGGCAGATAGATTTTATGCTGTTCAATTAGACAATAATTCTACTGCTGCTGATAGAAAAATGGTTGTTAATGTTCCTTGGGTAAGTGGTGGATCATATAGTTGGAAAGTAAGAGACAATGCATCTACACCTTTAACCAAAACTGTACTTACTGGTGAGTTTTTACAATTTAAAACTGCAACTGGAGCTTTAGCAACTGATATAACTGGAACAGGTGCAACTGGTACTCCTTATGTAATGACATTAACGTCACCTAATGATAACACAACTTATAGTCTTGTTTCGACTAGTGCAAATGGTTTAGCTCCTCAATTACCCGCAGCTGTTGGTGGGAAATTTTTAAGAGCTGACGCAACTTGGGTAGTTCCACCTGATACAACATATTCTGATTTTGGTGTTTCAACCGCTGCTGCTGTAGGAACTGCTGGTCTTGTACCCGCACCTGCCGCTGGAACACAAGGAGGAACATATTATTTAAATGGTAACAAAAGCTTTAGTATACCACCAAATACAACTTATAGTAATTTTACAACAGCAACTGCATCAGACGCTGGACTACCAGGTTTAGTACCAGGACCAGCAGCCACTTATCAAAATAGATTTTTAAGAGGTGATGCAACTTGGGCAGTTCCAACCGACACTCAACCTATAACTTACACTATTAGTATAGCTGAACCTGGTAGTAATAATACTAATGTAACTATAACACCAAGTAGTGGTACTGCATCAACCATACAATTAACAGCTGGAACTTTTATAAAAACAACACCCAGTGCTGCTTCAGCTCAAACCACTTTAGATTTATCTGCATCGGGAACAGCTAGTAGTTCAAATTTTTTAAGAGGTGATAATGCTTGGGCAACACCGGCTAACGACAACACAACTTACACGGCTGGAACAGGTTTAAGCTTGTCTGGTACTAATGTATTTTCGATATCTAGTGCTGTTGTTACATTAACAGGCACTCAAACATTAACTAATAAAACGTTAACTTCCCCTGCTATTGATGAAATTGTACCTTCTGCAGCTTTATTAACAATTAAAGGCGTAGGTAGTACAGATGCAGGAATTAAACTTAATTGCTACGTTAATTCACATGGTCAAACATTAAAAGCACAACCTCATAGTGCTGGCGTTACTAATACTATGTTATTACCACCTGGAGCTAATTCAACGTTGGTTTCAAACGTAAGTGCAAGTGCTTTCACCAATAAGACTGGTTCGAATAATCAATGGACTAATGATGCTGGTTATACAACTAATGCGGGTACTGTAACACCAAGTAGTACAGATACTTTTACCAATAAGTCAGGTAATATATCAATGTGGACTAATAATAGTGGATATACAACAAACACCGGTACTACCACAGCTAGTAACACACAAACATTTACTAATAAATCAGGTAACATAAGTCAATGGACTAATAATAGCGGTTATATAACTTCGTATACTGAAACTGATACACTAGCCACTGTTACCGGTAGAGGAGCAACTACAGCTACAGCTACAAGTTTTACTAATACCGTCACACTAAGTGGTTCAGGTACTAATGCTTATTTTTATATCACTGGTAATGCAGGTCCTTCTGTACCTTTAAATTCATTTTCACAAGGATTAGCTTTTGCGTATAATAATTCTAATGGATCAAGAGAAACGGATATGTTTGTTGGTACAGGTGCTGGAGCAACAGCTGCTAATAACGCAGCATCATATTTTGGGATATACAACAGATTTAATCCATCAGGTACACCAACAGATACTTTAAACTTTAAGTTTTATGGAAATGGTGATATGGATATTACTGGAACTTTTACGGCTACAGGTGATGTTGTTGCTTATTCAGATGAAAGACTAAAATCTAATATTAAAACTTTAGATGGTTCTAAGGTTTATGAAATGCGAGGAGTTTCATTTAATAAACATGGTAAAAAAGGTTCTGGAGTTATAGCTCAAGAAATGGAGAAAGTTGCACCTGAATTAGTTAAAGACGGAGAATATAAAGGTGTTGCTTATGGAAATATCTCAGGATATTTAATAGAAGCTATAAAAGATTTAAAAGCTGAAATAGAAGAGTTAAAGAACAAACCATGTAATTGTAATTGTAAATAACTATGGGAGTACCATTAACAGGACCACTTTCTCAGTTAAAACTAGCTAGAGAAGCCAAACATGCAGATTACAATGGCAGCCAAAGCATGGGAACGATCTCTTTATATGATCTAGTAAATGGCGGAAAACTTAAAGGTTCTACGGTTGATTATCCTACGGTAAATCAAAACTGTTTGCCTAACCCAGTGGATAGAGATTCTTATACAGAGTTGTTGCAAATTTACAAATACAACAACGGAACAACTACTGGACCATTTACACATTACGTATCTTATGCACAAGCAGCAACAGCTTCAGTTGTAGGTGATGGTGATACTCTTTATAATGAAGCGTCTTTAAGTACGACTATATCAGCTCTAAGCGGATCAAATATATATTGGTATCAAAATGTTTCTGGTCTTTCAGTTACTGAATTAGTTTGTGGTAATGGAGATGGTTCAGCTTGGGAATCAACAGCGGCTGGTGTTATGAGTAATCTAGTATGTGGAAGCCCTTAAAATATAAATTATGCCTATAGCAATTCCTTATAAATTTTCTGATTGGTACGGTTATGACAAAGATTGTCCTGGTGACACTGCTTTTAGTTCTTCTGTAATGTATAGTACTTCAAGTGCTGCGTGTTTTAATTCACTAACTCAAACGTATTATCATAATGGAGGTGCAAACCCACCGGTTGCAGGTGATTCGTGTTCTTCCAATATACAAGGAAATCAAAAACTTGCTGCTGGTTATTACAAAACAAGTAGTGGTGGTGGTGTTTATATTACAGGAACTCTTGGTGTAATAGCTTCTTTGTTTACATGTGGTCCAACATATTATCCAATTACCGTGTCACAACAAGCAAATCCTTTTCAGGCTTGTGTATGGTCAGGTGGTTTAGGTAATACTTTTTACAGAACAGTAACTGGTCCTTATTCATCTGGTCAAGTTATATACAGTAATAATAGTGGAAGTTTAGCTGGAATAGTAACATTAGTAACTGCAGCAAACGGTGGAACTAATAATCAATATATAAGAACTAATAGTAGTAGTGAAATAGATACTAACGGAGAAGAAACATGTTTCTAAAATAAATTAAAACAATAAACAATGGCAATAACTTACAAATGGTCTATTAATCAGATGAATGCTCACATTCAGGCCGAAGGAGAGCAAAATGTAATATTCACAGTACACTGGACCTATTCAGGATCTGAAGAAGCGAGTGGACAAACTTATCAAGCAAGTTCAATAGGAGCTCAAAGCTTTACTTATATAGCTGGAGAACCTTTTGTACCTTATGCAGATACTGAAGCTTTTGAAGCTATAGTAATTGGTTGGCTTGAAGGAGCATTAGATGTGCCTGCAATGGCAGCTAGTATTGCAGCTCAAATACAAAAAGAAATTACACCAATCAATGAAGACTTATATTTTACATGGATGAATCCACCGATTCCGCCTGTTGAAGTGTAAGTTTGCAAAAAAACAAGTGATAGTATAACTAACCTATGTTGCTATGGTGGCAATATTTAACCAAAAATAATTTTAACCTAAAAAAAACCAAACCAATGACTTACATTTATTCGTTGAGTTCTTCAATGGCTCAACCCCAACAACCGCAGATTACCGAAGAAGCTATTAACATGTGGAAGCATTTATCTCAGAAGAAATACTGGAGAATTGTTCAATTACCTAATGGCTATTTTCAAACCGAACACCGTGACCTACAAGACAAAGAAAAATGGTACGATGTCACAAGGCGAGAGACTATGGAAGCTGCAGAAGCTGCAATCGATGGTAGTGTAGATCACTATCTTAAGAAAGTGGACTTTTTAAAAGGTCCTAAAGTAGTTAAGACGTTTAAATAATACAAATCAAATCAAATCAAATTAAATTATGTCAAATGCAATTGTTAAGAATCTAAGCTTTGGTTTAGATGCTCGAGATAAAGTATTTGCTGGTATTACAAAACTTACACAAGCTGTTAGCTCTACTTTAGGAGCTAGCGGTAAATGTGTTATTTTGGAAGACAATACTGGTAAACCGCTTATCACAAAAGATGGTGTTACTGTAGCTGAATCTATTACGCTTTTAGATCCTGTAGAAAATATGGGAGCTACACTATTAAAAGAGGCTGCTAGAAAAACTGTGAGAGAAGCTGGTGATGGTACAACTACTGCAACAGTATTAGCTCATGCTATTTTAGAACAAGCATATAAAACTAAACTTTCTACTAGAGATATGAAAGAAGGTATAGAAAGTGCAACCAAACAAACTATAAAGTATTTAGAAGATATAGCTGTTCCTGTAGAAGGAAGTATGATTGATCAAGTTGCTACAATATCTACTAATAATGATCCTATTCTTGGTAAAATTATAGCAGATGCTTTTAGAGAGGCTGGTAAAAATGGAGTTGTAATGTTAGAGCCAACAGAGCTTTCTGAAACAACCTATGAACTTATAGATGGTATTCAATATAATAGAGGTTTAAAAAATGTACATTTTATAACAAATGAAGAAAAAACAACAGCTGAATTAGACAAGCCTCTTGTGCTGTTAGTTGAATCTCAAATAGATGTTGTAAGAAAAATACAAAGTGTGCTAGAGCATGCTATAAAGCAGAATAGAGCACTGTTAATAGTAGCCGATGTTGATCAGCAAGTTTTATCTG
>Ga0308021_10001664_pt1 | contig 10176 bp, 3 predicted proteins | sample Neamet351_FD_201296 | JGI IMG/M metagenome (GOLD analysis project Ga0308021, IMG submission 201296) | Marine microbial communities from water near the shore, Antarctic Ocean - #351 | ecosystem: Environmental > Aquatic > Marine > Unclassified | place: Southern Ocean | collected 2014-10-02
GGGCGCGGGCGCGGGCGCGGGCGCGGGCGCGGGCGCGGGCGCGGGCGCGGGCGCTGCGGCTGGCGGCGGCAGCGCAGCAGCTGCTGTGGCTGCTCGTTCAAGCACCGCGAAGCCGCCGCCGACGAGCCACTGGACAGCCACTTTCGCCACGCCGTTGCCCCGGTGCGGCCGGAGCGCCTCGACAGCCTGCTGCGCCGTGCACGGCATGGGGCACATGTCCATCACCGCCTGCTCCGCCGTTGCGGCAACCGCGCCGTCGCCAGCAGCACCGGGGGGCGGTCTGTCCCACGTGCTCTGGCCCGTCGCAGCGTTGAAGTAGTACGGCTGGCCCATCGGGGCGGTGTGCTGTGACCACTGGCTGGGGATTCCAGGGATGTCAGGTACAGCAGCGCCGCCACCGCCACCTCCCTCGTCTGGTCGCTGCATCGAAGATCGAAGTTCTGCGAAAACCAAAACAACTTCAACGAGACAGTATCGCCCAGCTGTACGTTCGGGCTTCGTCGTAAATTGAAACTGACTCACAGTGGCCGTAGGTCGTGGTATGCTATTTATGGATTTTATAGGGGGCTCGCAAAGTTAGATCAAGCTCGCAAAGTTGCTGTTACTGTTGGTCAAGTCAGTAATCAGTCAGTCTTCCTGTGCAGCTGTAATCTGCGATCTGAACCTCCCTGTGTATTTTTGCGGGGGCCAAAGCGAGACCGCGACCGGCACGCTGCTGCTCGAACCAAAGCATGGACACCCGCGCCACGCTGCTGATCGCGCTGGGAGCCGGCACCGCGAGCGCCACGGGTCTCTGGCCATGGGCGCACCGCGGCGACGTGCGCGCGGTGCTGACCGTGGGCGCCGAGCTCGCAGGCGCGCCGCTCGCCGCCACCATCGTGTGGCGCCGCCGCGACGACCGCCCGGAGCAGAAGCGCGTGTTCGTCACGGACGCAGACGACGTGCCGCTGAGTGGCGCGGCATGGGGTGGCGCGCCGCGCGTGGAGCAGCACTCCGGCACCGTGGTCTTCACGCCGCCCGCCCCAGGCACGTACTATGCCTATTGGCTCCCTTACACGCAGAGCGGCATCGGCCACATCAACTTCGCGTGGGACACGCCGGAGACCGCGCCGTGGCAGGACGCCGCGTCGTTCATCGGCGCGAAGGGCAGCGCCAGCTGGCAGAACTTCACGCTCCCGCGGCCCGTGACGGCGACGCGCCTGCGCTGGCGGTGCGCGAGCACATGGGGTGGCTTTCAGCCGTTCCTGCACGAGCTGCGGCTGCGCGACGCGAACAGCGGTGCGTGGTTCCCCAACACCGCTACCGCCGCCGCGCCCGCGCCCGTGGAGGCGGCCTCGGGGTGGCAGCCGGGCGGCGGCGCGCCGCGGCCGTCGGGGCAGCCATGGGCTGCGATGGACGGCGACGCCGCCACGTTCTGGGACCCCAAGGCGGAGCAGAACTGGCTGGAGCTGCGCTTCGCGGCCCCCGTCGCCGTGGGGGCACTGGCGCTGCGCACGCACGGCGACGGCACGCACGACGTGCGCAACTTCTCGCTGCAGGTGCCCCCGAGCAACAGCAGCGGCGGTGGCGGCGGCGACTGGCGGAAGCTGCCTATGCTGCCGGCGAAGGACGTCTCCATCCAGGCGCGCAACGCCTTCGAGTCCTTTGACCCGATGGAGCTGAGCGCCAGCGCCAACGAGACCGCCGCTGTGGTCGCCCAAGCGGCGCCGGCGGAGGCGGCGCCCGCGGCAGTGGTGGCGGCGTCCGCGGCGGCGCCGGCTGCTTACCTCGTGTTCACCGAGGGGCGCGGTAACCCCACGCGCATGCTGGACCGCCTGCCCGTGCGCTGGACGGCGGCCGCCACACCGCGGTCGCTCGCGCGCCCGATCTACAACGGCTCCGACGCGGTGCGCGGCGAGTACCACACGTTCCAGGTCGCTCTCTTCGTGCCGCCGGGCCAGCCCGTGCTGCGCGGCGCGACGCTGCGGCTCGAGGGTTTCGCCGCGGCAGCCAACGCCACGTGCTTCAACACCGGGGGTGTGGGTGCGGGCGGCGAGGCGTTCGCTGTGGCCGTGGACGTGCCGCCGGGGCAGGTGCGCGCGCTGTGGGTTGGGCTGTGGATCGACGCCGCTCTGCCCGTGGGCGGCGTGGTCGCTGGCGTCGCCACCGTGCATGCCGCCAGCGTGCCCACGCCCACGCCCGTGCCCATCACGCTCACCGTGTCCGCCGCGCCGCCGGTCACGGACCTGTTGGCCATGGACGCCGACCCCGCGCGCTACACGCGGCTGCGCTGGCTCAACTCGCGCCTCGCACAGGACTTCGACCTCGTGCCGCCGTTCACCGCGGTCGAGGTGAGCCAGCAGCAGCGGTCCTCTCGCAGCAGCGGCGGCGGCGGCGGCGGCGGCGGCGGCGGCGGCGGCGGCGGCGGCGGCGGCGGCGGCGGCGGCGGCAACTCGAGCGCGATGGTGGTGACGATCCTGAACCGTGCGTTCGGCGTCGGCGCGGATGGGCTCATCTCCAGCGTCGTCGTCCGCGCGCCCGCGTCGGCGCGCGGCGTGCTGCCGGCCAAGGCGACGCCGCTGCTCGCCGCGGGCGGCGGCATGCGAGTGCTCGTCACATCCGCGGTTGACGGCACGGCCGCAGTGCTCGCGCCCGACAGCGCGGGAACGGCGCCCACGGCGCGGCGCGACGGCCCGGGCATGGTCAGCTGGTGGGCGCTGTCGCGCGGCCTCGTGAACGGCGTCGGCGTGGTGGCGAACGTCACGATGTCCCTCGAGATGGACGGCTCCGTCAACGCCGTGTTGTCGCTGGCGGCGGCGGGCGGCGGCGACGTGACCGTGGGCGACGTGTCGCTTTCGTACACCGTGGCGCCGCTGCACGGGCTGGCGCGCATGGGCATGGGCCACGAGGCGGCGCCCGTGCTGCGCGACGGCAGCAGCGACATTGCGTGGCGCTGGAGCATGCAGCATCGCTCCTCCGCGAGTTGGGTGGGCTCGGCGGAGGCGGGTGTACGCCTGCACCTCAAGGGCGCGGACCCCGCGTGGGACTCGCCGGCAGTCAGCAGCAGCCTGCTCAACCCCGTCGAGTGGGGCGCGGCGGGCGCGGGCGGCTGCAACGTGACGACAACGGGCGGCGCGGGCGGCGGCACCACCGTCACGGCCTTCACCGGGCCCACCGTGCTCCGCGGCGGCGGCGGCGCGCCGCTGGCGCTGCACTTCGACCTGCTGGTGACGCCGTTCAAGACCGCGGACCAGGCGCAGCACTGGAGCCTGCGTCACTTCCAGGTGGGCTACCCGAGCAGCAAATTCACCCCCGCGGCAGACGTGCAGCAGGCGGGCGCGAACGTCATCAACATCCACCAGGGCGTGCAGACGCAGATCAACCCGTACATCAACTACCCGTTCGTCCTCGCATCGGTCGCGCTGCTCGCGAACTACACGGCGGAGGCGCGCGCGCTGGGCCTGCGTGTGAAGTACTACTACACCGTGCGCGAGCTCTCGACCCACGCGTCGGAGATCTGGGCGCTGCGGATGTTGGGCGCCGGCGCCGCGACGGACGAGGTGTTCGACACAAGCAACGCGTGCGGCTATGGCGCGGCGTCGGAGTGCAGCGGCACGGCGTGGCAGCGGCTGCATCTGGGCGGCAACTTCTCCGAGGCGTGGGTGTGCCCGCTTTCGGACGGCGAGTTCGACGCCGCCCTCGCGCAGCATGGGCTGGCGGGCCGCTGGCTCAACTACTACATCGAGGGGCTGCGCCAGAGCGTGCAGGCGGCGCCGCACATCGACGGCATCTACTTCGACGGCATCCTGTTCGACCGCGCCACGATGCAACGCGTGCGCAAGGTGCTGCACCGCTTCAAGCCCCCCTCGGCGGCCGGGCATGGCCTCATCGACTTCCACACGGGCAACGACTTCGCCTACGCCGACCGCGAGCTCGTGGATGCTGTCTCCTACATGGGGCACTGGGCGTACGTGGACTCGCTGTGGATCGGTGAGGGCTTCAGCTACGCGAGCGCGCCCGTGTACTGGCTGGCGGAGATCTCTGGCCTTCCCTTTGGCGTCTTCAGCGACATGCTGGGCGTGCCCAACGTCTACCGCGGCATGCTGTTCGGCAGCACGGGGCGACCCGGCTGCGCGGACCCGTCGCCGATGTGGCGCTTCTGGGACGCGTTCGGCATCTCGGACAGCGACATGGTGGGCTGGTGGCTGGCGGAGGCGCCGGTGGCCGTGACGGGCCAGCCGGACCCGTTTGCCGGCGGCGCGCAGGCGGCGGTGCTCGCAACGAGCTACGTCATCCCTGGCAACAGGACGCTCGTGGCGCTCGCGTCATGGGCGCCGGCGACGGTCTCCGCCAGCCTCGTCATCGACTGGGCGGCGATCGGCCTCGACGCGGCGCGCGTGACGGCTGTGGCGCAGCCCGCCATCGCGGGCTTCCAGCCGGCGGCACGCTACGCGCTCGGCGCGCCCATCGCCGTCGAGCCCGCGAAGGGCGCGCTGCTTGTGATTGCGCACGACGCGTCATGAGAATGAGAACACCTTCGAGCAGCGGCGCAGTGATCACGGTGTGTGTTTCAATAGAGAATAGAGCCTGGAGTCCGGGTCGGCGACGCAAAACTGCCCGTGACAACTGGGGCGTCGTGTCGGGCGTCGTGATGTACATGTACACGCAATGACCGACGCGGACATAAAATGTTTGCTCCTATAATCTATAATACTTATAAAAACGCAAAGACATCGGAGGACTCATCTCCAGACCTCTCTCCGCAAGTTTCATGATCTCTGCTCGGGCACCTTGATCTGCAGGTAGCTCTGCGCCGGCGTCCTGCAGATCGGGCACTTGTTCGAGCGCATGCGTAGGTCCTCCGCGCACTCGGCGCTGGCGGGCACCTTGCATAAACTTACTCGAGTACTCTCGAGTAGTGCACTAACTTACTCACAACTCACAACTCATAAGCGGACTGCGATAGGGGTAGGACGTGCCGTCCATGTTGCAGGTGACGTTCTTCTCTGCGACGCCCGTGGACAAGAGCGCGAGGCAGAAGAGGGCTGGACATCGCAACCGTCGTGTTCAACCAGCGTGAAAATCCACTTTGTGAAGCGGGTTGGGGTTGGTGGCGGACACACTCCCAGCGTCGCCGGCCCACGGTCGTCCGAGGTGGCGGCGGCGGCGGCTGCTTCAACCACCCAGCCATGCCGCGCGCGCAGGCGACGGTCAGCCTGGCTCGGCGCCGATCTGCTCGAGGTCCATCTCAAATGGACATCCCGGCGCCCAGCGTGAAGCGACTCTGCTGCAGGCTCCACCAGTAGCCACTGCCCGGCGGGTTCGAGCTGTTGGGGAACTTGAAGTTCGCGCTGTAGCTCAGGAACATGCCCAGCGAGTTCGCCTTGCCCGCCGCGGCGGCACCTGCGGGCACCGCGTCCATGAACTTCGAGGGGATGTTGACGAAGTACGCCTGTGGCCCGAACTCGGTCATGTACTCCACCAGCTTGAAGGGCCCCGTGAGCGCGTCGGACTCGAGGAAGTACGTGTCGAGCTGCTCGCTCGTGAACGGCGAGAAGGTGGGCGTCGAGATGCACGTGATGTACTTCTTGAGTGCCGGCACGTACGTCATCGTCACGACGCCCGTGTGCTCCGCCCACGTGAGCAGCGGCCGCGCCGCCGCCACGCCCGCGGCACCGCTGTTCCACACCTTGCGCTCGCCGTCCCAGAACTGCCACTGTGAGAGGTCGTTCACGCCCGCCGGCGTGGGCTTGCCCGTCGCGCCGTCGCCGCAGCAGCGCGCCATGTACACCTCGTCGCCCTGCATCCAGCTCTGGTGCGCCGTGGGCAGCGAGGCACCGTGCCCCACGACGTACATGCGCCCATCGGGCGAGTGCTCGAGCTCCTGGCCGAAGTCGACGACGTGCGGCGCGCCAAACTTCACCTTGGCGTTGCTCATCGCAGTCTCGCCGAAGAGGTTGTCGCTGCCCGAGCTGTTCATCACGACGCGCGGCTCCGCCCACGTCGCGCCCTTGTCCGCGGACTGCCGGAAGCCGCTGAACGGGCCCATGGCGCACCAGCCGCAGTTCGGCGCGAGGCTCCGTGGGTCGCTCGGGCTGTTGAGCGAGTACGTGCCGTAGTACCATACGCCCTCGTAGAAGAGCGAGCCACACGGGTACCGCCCCTGGTAGGGCGAGGTGCTGGAGGTGAACACGGCCACGTCGGTGACGGTCAGGTTGTAGGGGTCGTCGCCGAGGATGGTCGCCTGGCCTGTGGTCGAGTTGCCCACTTCGCCGGGCCCGTGCCCGCCGCTGCCGCTCCTGATGCCACTCACGGCGCCGTCCGTCCACGGCGTGTACAGCGCGCCGTCCGCCGCCCACGTCGGGTACCACGTGTCGGCGCCGCCGTACGCCGCGTTGCCGCCGCGCAAGAACTCGAAGCCCGTCACGTCCGTCGACTGCGCGAAGGGGCAGCCCGCGGGCGCGGAGGCGTTCGCGGGGCCGCTCGCGGGCCACGCCGTCCAGGCGCGCGGGCCGGTGTCCGAGGCGGCGGCGGCGGCAAAGAGGCTCGCCGCCGACGCGCTGCTCGCCAAGAACACCAACGCCGTCCCAACTATCGCACGCGACGCCGAAGGAACGCGCATCCGAACGCGCTGCGCCATGACGGACCCAGCCCCCGACCGACGGCGAATCCTCCTTCTCACTCTTGTGTGTTCAGCACGATGATGGCCCCCTGCGCCTGCGCCTGTTCAGCACGAATAATTACCTTCTTGCTCTGCGCCTGCGCCCTTGCCGCCGCCGAGCCTGCGTGGGACGATGGTTGGCTCAGGTACGACCCCCTGGTCGGCGCAATGGGCGCTGCGCACGTCGCCGAGCACGCGGGTTCCCTCGCATCCATCTGCGTGCAGCAGCAGGTGCAGCAGCAGCAGCAGGCCCCGCGCACCACCACTGATCTCTCCGCGGTGCTGAACAACACGGTGGCTGAGCTATCCCGGGGGCTGATGGGTCTCTTCGCGCTCGCCGCGCCCCCGCCCGTACGTGTGGCTGCGGACTGCCTCGCTGCCTCGGGCGGTGGCGAGGTCGTGCTGGCCAGCGCTGGCGCCGCCGCCGACAGCAGGGCCAGTGAGGGCTTCTCCCTGGCGAGCGTGGGCTGCGGCGGCAGCAGCGGCAACTGCACACTAGTACGCTCCTCGAGCGACGCGGGCGTGTTGTACGGCGTGTTCGCGCTGCTGCGGCGGCTGCAGACCGGCCAGGGCGCCGCCGTCGGCGAGGCGCTCCGCGAGGCGCCTGCCTGCCGCCTGCGGCTCTGGGACCTCTGGGACAACACCGACGAGTCCATCGAGCGCGGCTACGCGGGGAAGTCCGTCTTCAACTGGTCGGACCTGGGCAAGGGGATCGTGTCGGCGCGGTACTCCGATTACGCGCGCCTTCTGGCCTCCGTCGGCCTCAACGGCGCCGCCTTCCTCAACGTCAACGCCTGCGGCCACGGCAACGACGCGCTGCTGGGCGACGCCGCGCTGGCAAAGCTGGCCGTGGTCGCGCGCATCTTCGCGGGCTGGGGCGTGCAGTTCTACCTGACGCCGTGCTTCGCCTCGCCCATCAAGGTGGGCGGGCTCGCGACCGCCGACCCCAACGATGCGGCCGTGCGCGCCTGGTGGGCCACCACGGCCCTCACGCTGCGCGCGCGCATCCCCACGTTCCGCGGGCTGCTGATCAAGGCCGACTCCGAGGGCGACCCGGGCCCTGCCACGTACGGCCGCAACCAGAGCGAGGGCGCGAACATGCTGGCGGCCGCGCTGGCGCCCGTGGGCGGCACGGTGCTGTGGCGCGCGTTTGAGTACGGCGGCGCGGGCGACCGCGCCACGCTGGCCTACAAGACCTTCCTGCCGTACGACGGCGAGTTCCTCGACAACGTCGTGCTGCAGGTCAAGAACGGGCCGCTGGACTTCCAGGCGCGAGAGGCGGTGTCGACGCTCTTCGGCGCGGGGCTCACGTCCGCGTCCGGCGCGCCGCTGCGGTTGCTGCTGGAGCTGCAGTCCACGCAGGAGTACCTGGGGCAGGGGCGCGCGCTGGCGCAGCTCGCGACGCAGTGGGAGTACTACCTCGGCTTTCCGCTGGCCTCGCCCTACGGCGGCGCGCTACGCGACGTGGTGGCCGGCGCGGGCGGCGCGGGGATGGCGGCCGTCAGCAACTTCGGCGCCGACGCCGACTGGGCGGGCGGCGGCGCGGGCATGGCCATGGCCAACGCCTACGCCTTCGGCCGCCTGGCCTGGGACCCGGCGCTCGCGGCGGCGGCCGTGCTGGGCGAGTGGGTGCCCATGACGTGGGGGCTGGACGGCGCGGTGCGCGAGGAGGTGCTGGACATGAGCCTCTCCTCCTGGCGCGTCTTCGAGAACTACACCAGCCCGCTGGGCGTCGGCTGGTGCGAGGGCGGCGACCACTTCAGCCCGGGCCCGGACGCGCGCAACAGCGCCTACCTGCACGCGGACGCGAGCGGCATCGGCTACGACCGCACCACCACCACGGGGAGCGGCTACATCGGGCAGTACCCTCCCGCCACGGCGGCGCTGTTCGAGGATCTGGGCGCCTGCCCGCAGGAGCAGCTGCTCTTCATGCACCACGTGGCCTGGAACTACACGCTGCGCGGGGGGGGCGCCTCGCTCATCGACTACCTCTACGCCTCGCACGGCGCGGGCGTGACCGCGGTGGCGGGCTACGGCGCGCGCTGGGCCGCGCTCGCGGGGCGCCCTGGCATGGACGACGCGCGGCACGCCGCCGTGGCCAGCATGTTGCGCGGCCAGCTCGGCGACGCGCAGCACTGGTGCTCGGCCATGGCGAGCTTCTTCGAGGCGAAGTCGGGGATCAAGCCGCAGCAGGGGGCGAGCGCGCTCTGCGCGCCCAGCATGCCGCCCACGCCGGTCCCACCGCCCATACCCCCCAGCGACTTCACCGAGGTGAAGAAGGCGTTCTGCAGCATCAGTGGGACGTCGGCGAAGCGCGTCTACGACCAGAAGGGAGTGACGCAGGCGCAGTGCGAGGCGGGTTGCGCGGCAGACGCGGCGTGCACGTGCTTCGACTTCAAAGATAGCAGTCTCGCCCAGGACACCGAGTGCCGCTACATCGAAGGCAAGGGGAAGGTGAAGGCGTCCGACACCGGGAAAAACGCCTTCACGCGCAAGGCGGCGAGCTTCAGCAACGTTCTCCACTAGATTGGCCCTGTGACTGTGACTGTGACCTGCATGTTGCGCAACAACAAAAATAATACTCAGGTATAAACTATTGGTAGGAACCTCCTGACGCATATACTCCTAAATTAGTAGAAATTTATATTCTCCGTGTCTTCGAGACCCTTTTTTTTCTTGGTGATGCTCTGCCGCCAGCGCACCACTTGCGCGCATTTTCTCAGCCTTCATCTGCCATCTGTCAAACCAGCAGCCGATCACGGGTCAATGTACCCTTGGGAGCGACTGCGCGGTGGCCGATGTCGCTGTTCTGCGCGCCCCTGTCGTCCACACACACTTTCACCTCCAGCGCCGCCTCCTTCGGCAGCAGCGTGAGGTCCAGCACCTCGGCCTTCTCCTTCAGGTCCGTCTTGTCGTCCAGGCGCGCGCCCTGGAAGACCTTCGCCACGGTCCACTCGAAGCGCGCCTGTGCCTCCTCCACCCAGCACTCGCTGTCCTCCGTGAAGGTGTCGATCAAAACTTTCAGCAGCAGCGCGGCGTGCTCGCAGCCCACGAACAGCGCCCACTTCGTGGCGGTGGAGTAGCCGCAGAACATCTCCATCGTGAAGATCACCGTGGCCATCGAGACCGCCATGCCCACCATCCCCGTGCCGACGAGGAACGTCTGCCACCGCCCGATGCCGGACGAGGGCGTCGGGAACGGCCGGCGGTGGTACTTCAGGATCTTGAACGCGTCCAGGTGCAGCTCCGCGATGTTGTGCAAGAACGCGAGCAGCGGCGTCACCGGGTACGCGACGGAGAACATCACCACGTACCCGTACTGCACGAGCATCTCGGAGTAGTCATCGAAGTTCTCGTACGGGCTCAGCTTCGCATCCACCTCCGGAGGCCCCAGCTGCTGCGCGCTCGCCCCCTTGCGCCGCAGGTTGCGGCGCTCCATCGCGACCAACCACTTGTTCTGGAGCAGCGGGACGCCCAGCTCTGCTACGCTGAACAAGAAGAACTGCACGGCGAAGATGAGCACAATCTGCGTGCCG
>Ga0308021_10001666_pt1 | contig 10169 bp, 6 predicted proteins | sample Neamet351_FD_201296 | JGI IMG/M metagenome (GOLD analysis project Ga0308021, IMG submission 201296) | Marine microbial communities from water near the shore, Antarctic Ocean - #351 | ecosystem: Environmental > Aquatic > Marine > Unclassified | place: Southern Ocean | collected 2014-10-02
CCGAGCTCTTCTCCAACAAATCCGCTTTTGCCGGCATCGCTTACCTAGTGACCGACACCTTCTTCCCTGATTTCGGTACAATCGCCGGTAAAGAAGGCGTGACATTCAAAGATAACGGCCTGAGTCAGGATGGAACCGTCGGCATCGGCTACAACCAGGACGGCACCGATAACGATACCAATAACTTTGTCACCAAGCTGGACTACTCCATGGGTGACTTCCTGCTGACCTCCATCACTGGGTATTCCTCTTACGAAGCTGTCGATTCAGTGGATGTAGACTGGCTGCCTATACAGTTTCTCTCCCGTGATGACACGCAGGAATTTGAGCAGTTTAGCCAAGAGTTTCGCATCACCTCTCCCGGTGGCGAGTTTTTTGACTATGTGGCGGGCGCATACTACGAAAAGAGTGACCTAGAATTTGACGGCCGCGTGACTATTGACACTAATATGGACGGCCTGGTGCCGGCGATATTGGGTGTAGATAACCTTTTGCTACTTCTAACAGGCATGCAATACGGTGCCAACCAGGTTGCGCGCAACCACCACTACCAGCTGGACACTGAGTCCTATGCCGTTTTTGGCCAGGGAACATTTAACATCTCTGACAGCTTCCGCGTCACCTTGGGTTTGCGTTATACCAAAGAAGACAAGGACATGGTTTCTGACCAGTGCCTAGGGGATACCAACGCCGATCCTGATCGCCTCACCAGCCTGGCTATCTGCCAACCTGGAAACCCCTTTATAAGCAGCATCTTTGCGAGCACCTTCAACACCTATAACTACGATTACAAGGACGATCGCTCTACCGATGCATGGATTCCCGCTATGAACGTTCAGTGGAACGTTTTTGAAGACACCATGCTTTACCTGAGCCTGTCAAAGGGCTTCAAGAGCGGTGGCTTCACAGCAGCTGATGACGGGGAGCCAGCTGGGTTCACCGTAGGCCAGGTACCTGAATTCGGCGTCGATCCTCAGATATTTACCGAGCCCAGCGACGACTTCGAGTTTGAGGATGAAGAAGTAAACGCACTGGAGATCGGTGGCAAGCACACCCTACTGGGCGGCGGTATGACCCTTAACTGGGCCTACTTCTACACTGAGTACACCGACCTACAAACCTCTATATTTAAAGGCGTAGGTTTTGGTGTGAGCAACGCGGACGCGACTGTGCAAGGTATTGAAATCGACATGGCTTGGCAGGTAACTGACTCGCTGCGCCTAGGCGCCAATGGCTCTTGGCTAGATTCCGAATACGATGACTTTGCGGACGCACCTTGCACCGCCATCCAACTGGATATCGATAAACTTTGTGGCACGCCTGCTGGCTTCAGCAACAACGACCAGACTGGTTCGGAGACAAATTACGCTCCTGAGTTCAGTTATGCGCTATTCGCAGATTACTCATTGATGATGAGCAATGGCATAGAGTTCTTTGCCGGTGGCGAGTTGAATTTCAAGGATAGCTACTCTCCAGCGGGTGACAACGACCCAATCGATAGGCTTGAATCGTTCCACAAAACCAACTTACGTTTTGGCCTGCGCGGCGACGCATGGGAAGTTATGGCCTACGGTCGGAATGTGTTTGACGAAGAAGTGTTCTCCCAGAGTGCCGACACACCGGTACTGGCAGGCTCTCACTTTAACTACATGGATGAAGGAGCAGTATTTGGCCTACGTGGCAAATACTCTTTCTAAGTTTAGTAAGACATAATGAACCCACACCGTAAGGTGTGGGTTTTTTTTTGCCTGTTTGTTTTACGTCGGATTCCTTACAGACACATTCGGTGGTATTTATGTACAGCCCACGCGCGCGCTGCGCGGGTCCTGCTTAACACCACTGCCTAGCCCTCTACGTCCTCTATCCAGCCGAAACGATCTTCTTTAACGCCATACTGTATGCCAGTTAGTTCGTCGTACAAGTGTCGCGCAACCGGCCCGGACTGGTTGTCGTTGATCAGATACTCCACCTCTCTGAAACTCAACTTCCCCACTGGAGATATAACAGCGGCAGTGCCGCAGCCAAATGCTTCGGTTACTTTGCCAGATTTGATGTCACGTAGAACTTCATTTACATCCAGCTGTTCTTCGGATATTTCATAGCCCAACACCGGTGCTAGGGTCAGCACAGAATCACGCGTGATGCCTGCCAGAATACTGCCGCTGAGTTTGGGCGTAACGATGCGCGAGCCCTCATAAACAAAGCAGATATTCATGGCGCCTACTTCTTCCATGTATTTGCCGTGAATAGCGTCCAGCCACAGAACCTGCGTATAGCCTATTTTTGCTACTTTTTCGCTCATATAGAGGCTGGCGGCGTAGTTTCCCCCGGTTTTGGCCTCGCCAATTCCGCCGATAACTGCTCGTCTGCTACTGTCCGATATATAAACCGAAACTGGGTTAAAACCGCCTTTAAAATAGGGGCCAACCGGACCGGTCATAATGAAATGCAAATAATCGGCACTTGCCCCTAGCCCCAGCTTGGCACTGGTGGCAATCATGGCGGGGCGAATATACAAAGATGCGCCTTCCTCTTCGGGCACCCATCTACGGTCCAAGGCAACCAGAGACTTTAGCGCTTTCAAGTGAAAGGCCTTGCTCACTTCCGGCATAACTAAGCGCCCGGCCGATTCGTTGAAACGGCGAAAGTTCTCTTCCGGCCTGAACAGGTTAACGCCACCACCGGGTCGCCTGTAGGCCTTTAGCCCTTCGAATATTTCCTGCCCATAATGCAAAACTGCCGCCGCGGGATGAATCGAGAAATTCTCCAGTTTCTTAATTTCAGCATTGTGCCAACCCGCATCGCCGCTGTAGGACTGCACGAACATATGGTCAGAAAAATGCGAGCCGAAATCAGGGTTCGACGGAATACTGCCCTGTTCCTCGGCACATACGGGATGTACTGCTATTGACTGTGTCACGTTCAACGTTCCTTAAAGTAAATCGTAGTTTACTGCTGAGCGTGGCCTGCGCTGCAGCATCTAACAATACCATGTTAAAACCGTATCCTCAGCGTTGAATTTCGCTCAGGTAGTAAAATTTATAGTTTGAACACTGCCCCCTGGCGAACAACTTCTTGTAGATGTTCCGGCAGTGTTTCCAATCTACCCTACACTACAGTCGATCACCTACCCTCGGCCCTCTCTAACAAGCGAGTGGCTGGTAAATAACATCGCCGTGAATGTCACAATGGCTACACCCTGATGAGCAACAGCTATAACAACATGAACATGAAACAACAGGGTACTGATACCCAGCGCAATCTGTACAAGCAGAGACAGCATTAAACAGGCAACACCCACGGTAGACCTTTTGCTGACTCCGCTTCGATAGACTAACCATGAAAATATAGAAACCAGAAAAAACAGAATATAGGCAAAGATACGGTGGTTAAACTGCACCGTTGTGATGTTTTCAAACATCGCCAGCGGCCCAGCGTACAAACCCTCTGGAATGAACGACGCACCCATCAAAGGCCAGGTGTTATAGGCGAAGCCTGCACGGGTTCCAGCAACCAGCCCCCCAGACAAAATCATAAGGTATATCAAGCCCACCAGAGCAACCGAAAAACCCGCATAGCGGCGTACTAATGGACGCTGCGCCTCGCTGCCCCCAAACAACAAGCCAAAGGCCACCCAAAGCATATAACCGTATATCAAAACCGCAGCGCCAAGATGGGCTGTGAGGCGATACTGGCTGACGTGTGGGTCATTCACCAAGCCACTCTTGACCATATACCAACCCAGCAGACCCTGCAGGCCACCGAGAAAAAACATCAGCACAAGCTTGGGCATTAGGCCTTTTTTGATGCGCCGTTTAAAAGCAAAGAAGAGAAAGGGGAAAAAGAAGATCAGACCAATGAGCCTACCCAACACGCGATGAAGATATTCGAACATGAAAATGGATTTGAACTCGCTCAAGTCCATACCCAAGTTCACCTGCTGGTATTCTGGAAACTGCTGATATTTGTGGAATGCCGCCGTCCAGGCCTGTTCCGTTAACGGCGGAATGATGCCAATCAGAGGTTTCCACTCCACCATGGACAAGCCCGAATGGGTCAGGCGGGTAACCCCGCCCAGAAGTATCATCCCTAGCACAACGGCGGAACAAAACATTAGCCATAGTGCAACTTGTCTATCATTGCTGGCTTGATCTACCAAAATCATCGTTTTATTACCCGCTAATTCAATTGCGCGAATGATAACCGAAATTGCACTTCAATAGTGGCTCTGCAGGCCATATAATGCGCGCCCAATCCCAATGCCTCAGTAATTATGCCACTACTACGACTCGACGCAGTTGACCTGCACTACGGAACCCAAGTGATACTCGATCACGTGGACTTCACCATGCATAAGGGCACGCGACTCGGTCTACTGGGCCGCAACGGTGCCGGTAAAACAACCCTACTCAAAATATTGGCCGGAGACATTACGCCAGATTCGGGCGAGCGCTGGATACGCCCCGGTACCCGCCTGGCCTGGCTACAGCAAAGCTTGCCCGATGGAGACGAACAAACCGTTTACGATGTGGTTGCCTCGGGCCTTGCAGAAGCAGGTGAGTTGCTCAGCCAGTATCACCACATGCTGACCGACCCCAACCTCGACATGGACGAGCTGGCCAGGGTGCAGCACAAGCTAGAGGGTGTGGATGGATGGATGCTACAGCAGCGCGTAGAGACAACCATCACCCAGCTGCAATTGCCCGGCGATGCCGCCATGTCAACCCTGTCGGGAGGATGGCGCAAAAGAGTCGCACTGGCCCAGGCCTTGGTCAGCCAACCCGACATCCTACTTCTGGATGAGCCCACCAACCATCTGGACATACCCGCCATTCGATGGTTGGAAGAACAGCTACGCAGCTATAATGGCGCCATTATCCTCATTACCCACGACCGCCGTTTCCTGCAAAATGTCGCCAATACCATTGCCGAACTGGACCGGGGATATCTCACCCAGTGGCAGGGAGACTACCAGGGCTTCTTGCGTCACCGCGACCATCAGTTGGCAGCCGAAGAAACCGCTAATAAATTGTTCGACAAACGCCTCGCCGAAGAGGAAGTGTGGATACGTCAGGGCATTAAGGCGCGGCGCACCCGCAACGAGGGCCGAGTCCGCTCTCTGGAAGCCATGCGCAATGAAAGAAGTGAGCGCCGCGAGCGCACCGGCAAGGCCAACTTCAATGCCGATGATGCGGCCAAATCGGGAAAAATTGTCGCCCAACTCAAAAACATCAGCCTCAGTTTTGGAGAAAAGAATATCGTGCAGGGCTTTTCCACCTTAATACAGCGCGGCGATCGCATTGGTATAGTCGGAGCGAATGGCGCGGGAAAATCTACCCTGGTGAAAATACTACTGGGAGAACTCTCACCCGACTCAGGCGAAATAAAAATGGGCACTAAACTCGAAGTTGCCTATTCCGATCAGTTACGCGGCCACCTCAACCCTGAACTAAACCTCATTGATAACGTGTGCGGCGGTCAGGAGTTTATTGAAATCGGTGGTAAGAAGAAGCATGCCATCTCCTACCTAGGCGACTTCCTGTTTAGCCCGGACCGCGTTCGCACCCCGGCAAAAGCCCTGTCGGGTGGGGAGCAGAACCGCGCGATTTTGGCCAAACTATTCAGTAAACCCGCCAATTTACTGGTACTGGACGAACCCACCAACGATCTGGACATAGAGACCCTGGAGTTGCTGGAAGAAATCCTCATTACCTTTGAAGGAACAGTACTGCTGGTGAGCCACGACCGGGACTTTATGGACAAAGTGATCACCAGCCTCATTGTTGTAGAAGGCGACGGTGTTGTGAGTGAGCACGTTGGTGGCTACAGCGACTGGGAAGCCCACGGGGGGCGCCTACTCGACATACAAGATAAAAGCCAGGCCAAAGCCCAGGCGATGGCTAGCGGTGACAACTCTAAATCTGCGCCCGATACCAGCAACACGCGCAAGCTGTCCTACAAACAGCAGCAGGAACTAAAGGAATTGCCCGACCTCATCGACTCTTTGGAAAAACGTCAGCTGGAGCTGGAAAAAACCATGGCAGAGTCAGGGTTTTACCAACGGGGACACACAGAGGTAGAGGCGGCAGTACAGGAAGTTGCTGCAGTACAGAAGAAATTAGAAGTGGCAATAGAGCGATGGTCGGAGCTAGAGAGCTAATGAAAAGGTAATAATGCAGGCAACTGCCCTAGGGTAACTCCCCCGTGGCGGCAACCAAAGGGGAGGCTTCATAGGATTACTTTTCCCTTTTGCTTCGTTTCTGCGCCCCCGCAAGCAATTCATTGAAGCTGTCCAGCAGACACTGCCGATAAAAATCGGGGTCGGGCATCATAGTCCTACACGACGTGGCCGATACCACAAACTGGCCACAGTAACTGCTAATTACATGGAACAAACCGAGGCCATCCAGTACCGGCCCTGTACCAAAATTACTCACCATTTGGGCGCCGGTACTGTACAGCGGAATGGGTGGCCCCGGAACGTTGGTCACAACGCAGTTAAAAGTGGGTTTTATTCTGCTCATCAAACCCCAGCGACTCGCCAACTTGGCCGCCTGTGCCGTTAGCATTGAGGGAATAAACTGGGTGTAATCAGTCATCGTCTTGGCGCCCACGGCATTGGCATATTCCTTGGCATACCTAGTCCCTTCATGGACAGCGATGAGCCGCTCCACGGGGTCTTCGATATCGGTACGCAGCGCCACTGTGAGAGCTGAGACGATGTTGCCACCGGACTTATCGTCGTCAGTACGCACGTTAACGGGCGCCATTGCCGCCAGAGATTGCGGGGGTAGTTCGCCATGTTTTTCCAGATACTTACGTAGGGCTCCACCGACAATAGTAAGAGCGGCATCATTGACCGTAGCGCCGTCTACAGAATTCTTGATCTTTTTAACATCCTCGAGATCTACCGTGATTGCCTGAAATACTCTATGTGGTGACACATTGCCATTGAACCGTGTTCGAGGCACATTTTTAACCTGCTTCAGCTCGCCTTTTCGCGTAGCGCTATAGGCTCTGGCCATCCCGGGCACCGTATTGCGCGCGACGCTGATAAAGTTAAAAGGTTTCTTGATAATATTGAGTTGTGCCCTAGCCAGTAGTTCAAACTTACTCGGATGGCTATCGATAGTAATAGCTACTGGGCTACGGTGGGTCTTGTAGTCTGGCGACAAATCGTGAATTGCCGCAGTCATCTCCATGCCCGAGGTGCCATCTATCGCCGCATGATGGGTTTTGGAAAACGCGGCAAAACTGCCCTTGGGAACACCTTCCACATTGTCCAGGCCCTCGATTATATAGACCTCCCACAGGGGATGATTGCGATCCAAAGGGCGCGCGTGCAGACGCGAGATTAAAATACATAATTGACGCCAATCCCCTGGCTTAGGTAAGGCAATATGACGAATATGGAACTCCGGGTCGTAATTACCGTCGGAGACCCAATAGGGGTGGTCGAGCTTTAGAGGAACCTCCACCAAAGTACGCGTCATCGCTGGGATAACGCGCAGACGCTGGCCATAATTTTCAATAACTTCCTTGAACCTAACTTTACCCCCCGGAGCTGTAGAAGGGTCGTAAATAGCCAGGCCCGAGATATGCATGGGCGCATTGGGTGTTTCCAAATACAGAAAAGAAGCGTCCATTCCCGTTAGTTGATGCACATTTGCTCCCTAAAGTATGTCCGAGATAACCCATATCAACAGCGTATACAAAAACATACCCTGTCCGGTGCCGTGAAGCTGGTTAAACCACTTGAGCAACTGCGCCAGCCAGATAGTCAATATTAGCGGCGTTGACTCCCGCAACATTGATTCTCGAGGAGTCGAGCATGTACACCGCATGTTCTTCGCGCAGACGGACAGCCTGCTCAGCACTCAGTCCTAGAAAGGAAAACATGCCTTTCTCTTTTTCGATAAAATTAAAATCGCGCCCGGTGCTGGCATTCAATTTGCTCACCAGAGCTGTGCGCAGACCGTTTATACGTCCACACATTTCCCCCAGCTCTTTTTGCCATAGAGCATTCAGTGTTGCATCTTGCAATACCCGCCCAGCGATAATGGCACCGTGGGCAGGAGGCATTGAATAGACTCGCCTTGCAGCGACCAAACCTTGTGAAACCAGTGCCTCGGCATTGCCTGCATCTTTGCAAATAAACAGCACATTGCCCGTGCGCTCCCTGTACAACCCCATATTCTTGGAGCAGGAGGCCGCCACAATAACTTCCGGCAGACGATCTACCAAGATGCGCAGCCCCGCGGCGTCGCGCTCCAGTCCGTCGCCCAAGCCTTGATAGGCAATATCAACGAAGGGAATAAAGCCCTGCTGCTGCGCCATGTCGGCTATTGTCTGCCACTGCTGCAGCGACAAATCTGCACCACAGGGGTTGTGACAGCAGCCGTGTAAAAGAACCACTTCGCCTGCTTTGGCATTCTTAAGGTCTTCGACCATACCGTCAAAATTAACGCTATGATTCACAGGATCGTAGTAACGATAGGTTTCAAACTGAAGACCCACACTGCCCAATAATGGGATGTGCACAGGCCAGGTAGGGGCACTCACCCACACTTTTGTACCGGGTTTTGCGGCCTGAATTATTTCAGCGCCAATACGCAGTGCGCCACAACCACCCGGCGTCTGTATGTTGCCAACCCGGTTGTCCGCTAGGGCCGCACTACCGTCGCCCAGCAGCAGTGTTCTCATGCCGTGATTGAAAGCCTCATCACCAGCTGGGGGGATATATGCCTTGCTGACTTCATCATGGATTAAATCCTGCTGAGCCCGCTTCACTGCCTCAAAAACCGGGCACACACCCGCTTCATCCATATAGATACCAACCGTTAAGTCGACTTTATCTGGGTTGGGGTCAGCGCGGCAGACGGCCGCAAGGCCTAGTATCGTGTCGGGTGGCAAACGCTGCAGGGAATCCAGCATCTTTTATACTCCAGTAATTATTTTTGTTACTTGGCTGCCAGTACTTTGCTCAAAAATTGCCAAAATGGTGGCGCCGTATTGATAAGCACCCGCTCTGTGTGAGCGTAGGCTACGCGTGTGCGATGCAATTATACGCCAGCCAATGTAACGTCCGCCAGCATTGCCGCCAACTAGGCAGACACTTTCAGTAACGACTCATGGCTGTGCTAGTCTACTTACTCATAACCGGAGGTATAATGGACAAACACTACATCAGTGCACAACAACTTCTGCAAGACTCTTTCGCACTGGCTATGGCAGTTTTCGAAAGCGGCTTCCAACCGGACTTTATTGTCGGCGTGTGGCGCGGTGGGGCGCCGGTTGGCATTGCCGTGCATGAACTACTGCAACAATTGGGCACGCACTGTGACCATATCGCCATTCGTACCTCGTCCTACACTGGAATAGGTCAGCGCGAAAAATCAGTTGAAGTACACGGCCTATCCTATATCACACAGAGGGCCTCATCAGGCCAATCAGTGCTGCTGGTAGATGATGTGTATGACACGGGGCTCTCTTTGCAAAGTGTCATCGAAAAGTTGGAAATCGCCTGCAAACAACAGTGTTTGGATATTCGCGTAGCAACGCCCTACTTCAAGCCCCAAAATAATCAGACAAACCGCATTCCCGATTATTATCTGCATGAATTTTCGCAATGGTTAGTGTTTCCCCACGAACTCAGTGGACTCACTGCAGAAGAAATTCGGCGCCATAAACCAGAGCTTAAACAATACCTAGACAAACTTGAACTAGCGAAAAGTTCCGCTGACTAAAGTTTGAAGGGTTCGCTTAGATGATTATCACCTGTGACTTATTACACAGGTTTCAAGCGCATTTTTTACACCCATGTTTCTTGCCACAGCGTTACAATTGTTTCTGACGTAGGACGAATTATTTCCGAGAACATTATGACTAGACGTGACAACGACAAAGCAAGCTTGGTGGAGTTTCTCCGCAGTATCAAATTTGCACACCAAAAACCTTCCGTGCTCGACAGCGGCTGCTCCACACACTTTGCCCATTTCAATCAGCGCGTCGGTGTCAACGCCAAAGAGGCGATCGAGGAAAACAAACACATACGCAGCGCCAACTAAAATTACGCTGCGTATTGTTTACATCCTCACCCTGCCCTTTTCCCCCGTGGCATCAAAATAGAAAACTCCGCTAGGCCAGTATAATTTCAGAAAACCAGAAAA
>Ga0308021_10001668_pt1 | contig 10165 bp, 9 predicted proteins | sample Neamet351_FD_201296 | JGI IMG/M metagenome (GOLD analysis project Ga0308021, IMG submission 201296) | Marine microbial communities from water near the shore, Antarctic Ocean - #351 | ecosystem: Environmental > Aquatic > Marine > Unclassified | place: Southern Ocean | collected 2014-10-02
TTATCATTTCATGCTTTGCCGCATATTCAATTTCGCAGCGAGTGTATTCAGCGTTCTCTATCAACAGCTCTGCTTGGTTTTTATCATGTTTTATTTTCGCAACTAACTTAATGGCATTAGCACCATAACGTCGCCAAAATCGTTCTGATAAAGGTTCAGCAGAATTTTCCGACGTCATTGCATCAAGATTGATCGCGCGGGCTTCTGCAAGAAACTGATCTTTTATTTCATTGGTAGGCTCACCATACCAAGTGATGTCTGGTTCTTTCAATTCAATGTTGAACGCTTCTACAATCTCAGAAACCTCATTACCTACGTTGATGCAATCGGTTAATTTGCCACCAAAAATACTGATATATTTTTGTTTTTGATTGATATCGATCGCGTGTTTACGCGAGAGATTGACCCAATCAGCTTTGCCGCCACTACCGCCTTCAATGGCGAGGGGCCGCACGCCGCATCGCTCGGAAATAATATCAGCTCTGGTTAATGGCTTAGGTAGGTTAAGTAATTGGTTGCCGTTATCTAAAATGAAATCGCGATCTTCATCAGTCACTTCGCTAAGCGGTGACTCTACTTGGGTATCAGTGGTACCAATACACGTTTTGCACCCCATAGGGATGACAAAAAACAACCGCCCGTCACTAGCAAAAAAAGCCAACACTTTTTTGTTGGCACTGATTTGGTCCACAATTAAGTGAACACCTTTCGAAAACACATGATGATGTTCGGTTGATTGCTCAGTGGTTGCATTATATTTATCAACAAAAGGGCCTGCCGCATTAATTAAGACTTTTGCTTGTATGGGAAAGGCTTCACCAGTGATTTCATCTTGCGCCGCTATCGTCCACTGATCACCGACATAGTCTGCCCCTTGTGAAGACACGTAGTTAGCAACAATACAGCCATTATCAAGACTAGAGCGAATGAAGTTAAAGACAAAGCGGGCATCATTATCAAAGAGGTAGGCATCGGAGTATTCAAAACCACCTTTGGCATTACTGGTGTTAATAACAGGCTCGATAGATGTTATTTTTTCCGGCGTTAAATAGTGAGGACGCTTTGTATAAAGGCGCCCGAATAACCAATAAATAATAGTACCAAGATAGACAAAAAATGGCGGGAAGCGAAAGCCTTTTTGAATACAGGTTAAAAAGCGAATCTCTTTAACAGTAGAAGGATAGCTCTGCATTAATAAGTTACGGCTTTTACAAAGCTTATTCACTAAGAGGTATTCATGGCTTTCTAAATATTTAATACCCCCCCAAGCAAGGTTCGATGAGTTGGAACTAGTGAAACCAGCAAAATCACCTTTATCAATTAAGGCGACTTTTACACCTTTTGCAGATAGCGCCGCTGCTGCGACAGCGCCATTAATACCGCCACCGATAATGGCAACATCGAATGCTTGGTTTTTAAGTTGATCAATATTTTGCTTACGCAGTAACATAGTATGCTTTATATCCTAGCCGTATCTAAAAGGTAACCTGACCAACCGGCACACCCACCGGTGACCGAAATAATGTGAAAGCCTGTCTTCAGTGTCAAATTGAGGACCTAACCATGTGCCAACTTAGCTTAGCGGTCGATTATCAGCAAGCAGTCTCCCTAAAGTACTATAGTAAAATACTAATAATCACTGTCGGCGGGGTTGTGGATGAGGAGTAAGTCTAGCCAAACAGTTTTCTTAAACAGGGACCAAATACAGATTTTATCGTGGCTTTTAAGGCTTATAAATACGTAAGCTTTTGATTTAAATGGCGCGCCAGGAGGGAGTCGAACCCCCGACCAACAGGATCGGAACCTGCTACTCTATCCAGCTGAGCTACTGGCGCATATTGCACAGCCCTGACAACATATAGGGCTACTGCGAAGAAGCCGTATGATACGTGTGTTGGGGTTGAGGTTCAAGGGCCCATATAGGGCATTTTTGCTTGTTATAAGTCACTTTTTTTGGCTATTTGTCCGCCAGATGTCGGGGATTATACTTTGGCCCTTTCCCGTTTGGCTGTAATGCCGCTATAATACGGTTTAAATTTTTGTAAGGTGGCCGGCACTATGTCGTTCCACTTTCTTTTCACTATTTAGTATGAGGCATTTCTCTTGATCACATTTAAGCCTGCAGTCCTGTCCAGCCTTTTGGCTGGTGTTATTTTGACCCTTGGTGCGTTAACTGTAGCGGCCAACCATGACAGTGACGAAAGCATTGTTGAGCGGATTAGTGCCGTAGGCAGCGTATGTATAGAAGGCGAAACATGCAAAGCTCCAGTGGCTAAGGCTGTTGCCGCACCTACTGGCCCACGTTCTGGTGAAGATGTTTATGCCAGTGGCTGTGCTGCTTGCCACGATAGTGGAGCTGCTGGTGCACCTAAACTTGGCGATGTTGCCGCTTGGACACCTCGTATGGACAAGGGCCTAGAGACTTTATTCTCTAACGCTTTTAATGGTTACAACGCCATGCCTGCTAAAGGGATGTGTATGGATTGCTCTGAAGACGAAATCAAAGCTGCTGTAACATATCTGGTTGATGGCTCTAAGTAGTTAGCCAAACGTACAAAAGCCCGGCATCAGCCGGGTTTTTTGTGCATGAATAAAAAGGAAGATGCACCATGTCAGAATATATTAAGGGTATTATACTCACTGCAGTAGGTGTGTTAATCCTGAGTTTTGACGGTTTGTTAATTCGTCTAATTTCGGCAGATTCCTTTGATCTCTTATTTTGGCGTGGGCTCTTGATGAGCGTTACCATTGCTGGTGTCCTGGTGGTACAAAAGTCCACCAGCTCGTGGCTACCCATGGACGCCTCGTCCCTTAGATCGTCTTTTTTAATGGCGGTCACCACCATTACGTTTGTGATGGCTATAAACTTGAGCAGTGTGGCCAATGTACTCGTCATTATCAGCTCCCAGCCACTATTCGCTGCTGTGCTAGGGTGGATATTTTTACGTGAAATGCCTCAACCCATTACTTGGGTCGCCATTATTCTATCGATGATAGGTATAGGTTGGGTGCTATCAGGCTCTTGGTCTGAGCCCAACTTTACTGGTGACTTACTGGCCTTGGTCTGTTGCATTGCTTTGGCTGGGAAGTTTGTTAACGATCGCGCTGTAAGCCACAGAGACATGACCCCTGCCTTAATCTCATCTGGACTCATTCTGGCTCTAGTGAGCTTTTTTGCTGGCAGCCCTATGGCATTGTCTGGTGATGCCTGGTGGTACATGGTGGCATTGTGCCTAATTGTGAGCCCATTGGCCTTCGCCTTTATCACTATAGGCCCAATGCGCATACCTGCGGCAGAAGTGGGTATGTTAATGTTGCTAGAAACCGCAGTAGGGCCACTGTGGGTATGGTTAATTTTAAGCGAAGAGCCTAGCCCTACAGCCGTACAAGGTGGCTCCTTAGTGATAGGTACCTTGCTTCTCCACAGCTTATATCAGTGGCGCCGTCACCGGCTGAACACTGCTTAAAGATCTGCGAACATCCCTTTAAGTCCAGCCAATGTGGCCTGACCCTGTGCTACATTTTTCGTAGGGTCATCATCGCCTCGGCCTTGCCATTCTAGGTCATCTGCAGGCAATTCATCTAAGAAGCGGCTCGGTGAGCACTCTATAAGTTCGCCATATTGCTTTCGCTTGCGCGCTAGGGTGATAGATAAAGTGCGTTTAGCTCGGGTAATACCCACATAGGCTAGGCGCCGCTCTTCTTCTACGTTACCCTCTTCTACAGCGTTTCTGTGCGGTAACAGCTCTTCTTCCATACCCATTAGGAAGACGTGGGGGAATTCCAGCCCTTTGGCTGAGTGCAAGGTCATCATCTGCACCCTGTCCGTTTCGTCTTCTTCCTCTTGACGCTCTAACAAGTCCATTAGTACTAATCGTGCTACAGCATCACCCATATCAGCGTTGTCATTTTTTTCCACTGCCTTTTCTAAGGATGTTTGTAGGGAAGAAATGAGGGTTTCAACATTAGCCATGCGCTTTTCTGCCATTGGCGGGCCACTACTGGTTTGTAACAACCAATCTTGATATTCCATGTCGCGTACCATTTGTCGCACGCTGGCTATTGCATCTTCTTGTTGAGACTTTTGCGATAGGTGTTCAATCCATGCACCGAATTCTTTTACTCTGGTTAACGCTGCACCACTTATGAATTGTTCTAGGCCAATTTCTTGGCATGAACGAATAAGGCTTTCACCACGCTGGTTGGCATAGTTCACAAGTTTTTCTAACGTTGCTGCGCCAATTTCGCGTCTTGGGGTATTCACAATACGTAAAAAGGCGTTGTCGTCTGCTGGGTTTAGCAGAATTTTAAGATACGCCATAATATCCTTCACCTCGGTACGAGAGAAAAAAGATTGGCCGCCGCTCATCTTGTAGGGCACTTTATAGGACTGTAGCTTCAGCTCCATTAACCGAGCCTGATGATTGCTACGGTACAGTATCGCGAAATCTCTAAATTCAGCTTCATTTTGCAATTGGAATTGCAGTATTTCGGTGGCAATGCGCTCTGCTTCTGCATCTTCATTGCGGCAACTAATCACTCGGATAGGGTCGCCAAAGGCCTTATCACTCCACAAAGCTTTACTGAATTCGTGAGGATTATTAGCAATAAGTTGGTTAGCTACTTTTAGAATTCTACCGGTGGAACGGTAGTTTTGTTCTAGTTTAACCACTTTAAGGGATGGGAAGTCTGCCTGTAACTCGGCTAAGTTTTCTGGCCTTGCACCACGCCATGCGTAGATAGATTGGTCGTCATCACCCACCACGGTAAAGTTACTACGATGACCCACCAGCTGCTTAACTAATAAATACTGAGAACTGTTGGTGTCTTGGTATTCGTCCACTAGCAAGTAACGCACTTTGTTTTGCCACTTTTCTAAAATATCTGGACGCGCCTTAAATAACTCCACGGGCTGCAGAATCAAATCATCAAAATCTACACCATTATAAAGCTTCAACGTCTTTTGATAGGATTCATACACCCGTGCGGCTAGAGCTTGTTCTGGGCCATTGGCACCAGCCATTGCTCTAGCTGGGCTAATCAAATCGTTTTTCCAATTGGAAATAAGGTGTTGAATGGGTTCGCAAGCGTCTTCTGCAGCTTCAAATTCTTTGTGGGTAAGGTCTTTTAGTAAGGCTAATACGTCCTGGGAATCGAAGATGGAAAAGCCAGGTTTGTAACCCAAAGCATCCACTTCTTTACGAATAATATTAAGGCCTAAGTTATGAAAGGTAGACACCGTAAGTCCACGACCTTCTTTCCCCGTCATCAAATTCCTCACCCGCTCTTTCATCTCTCGAGCAGATTTATTGGTAAATGTTAGGGCGATGATTTGGTGGCCTTTGAGGCCACATTCAGCAATTAAGTAGGCAATTTTTTGGGTGATTACGCTGGTTTTACCCGAACCCGCACCCGCTAGTACCAGAACGGGTCCAGTAATCGCTTCTAAGGCTTCTTGTTGGCGTGGATTAAGGCGGCTCACGGAATAGTAACTCAGAGTATAGATGTCAAAAATCAGCTGCGCATTATAGGTGTTTTTTAACTTGGATGCGCCTCCTATTTACTGGCTTAGATTTGCTCGCTCTTCATACTCAACATATCTAGCCTTCGGTAACTTAAAGCCTCTAACAGATGGTTTTTTTGGATATTTTTATCTGTTTCCAAATCTGCAATAGTCCGAGCTATCCTGAGCACTTTGTGAACTCCACGGGGGGAGAGTTTTAAATTAGCAATGGCATTTGCCAGTAACTGTTCTTCAGCTGATTGAAGTGTGGTGCACGTCATTAACATCGATGCCGAGAGTAATCCATTGAGCTGCCCAGACCGTTTAAGCTGGCGTTCTTGTGCTGTCAAAATCCATTGTCGGGCGTGTTGGGTAGACACTCCCTCCTTAGGCGACATGAGCGCAGCCGCTGAAGGGCGCTGCACTGCAACTTGCAGGTCTATGCGGTCAATAAGCGGCCCTGACAGGCGCTGTAGATAATTTGCCACCTTAGTGGGTGTACAGCGACACGAGTTGTGCTCGTCTCCATAGTAGCCGCAGGGGCATGGGTTAGTCGCTGCGATCAAGAGAAATTGAGCTGGTAATATGCTCTGATAGGCTGCTCTTGATAGATGAATTTCGCCACTTTCTAATGGTTGCCTCAAACTATCCAGCACATGCCGGGGAAATTCTGCCAGCTCGTCTAGAAATAAAACGCCATGGTGTGCTTGGCTAATTTCCCCTGCTCTTGGCACTCGACCACCACCTACCAAAGACACAGCAGATGCACTGTGGTGTGGTGCTCGCCATGGTGCAAGGCGCCAGGTGTTTGGATTAAACAGGCCAAGGCTGGAGTTAATCGCCCCAAGCTCTAACGCTTGGATTTCAGTGAGCGGTGCTAACAGTCCATGAAGGCGCTGGGCAAGCATGGTTTTTCCAGTGCCAGGAGGGCCGCACATCAACAGGTTGTGATGCCCCGCAGCAGCAATGATCAAGGCACGCTTAGCTTGCTCTTGACCACGAACGTCTAACAACTCTGCACTTGGAGGCGGCTCAGAGATGTTATCCGGGCGCTGCGGGTGCTGTTGCTTGTCTGGGTTATGTAACCACTGGCTAAGCTGGTTTAAGTGCGTTGGGCAAAGTACGCGGCTGGCTTTTGGCATGATGGCTTCTGCAGCATTGTCTGGCGCTACCACCATGATTCTGTGGCATTTTTGGCAAGCTAACGCCGCGCTCAATATGGCAGGGCAGCGCCTGAGCTCAGAACTAAGGGCGAGTTCTGCTACAAACTCATATCCTTTTACTTCCTCTACAGGGAGTTGGCCACTGGCCGCCAAAAGTCCAACTGCGATTGCCAGATCAAAACGACCGCCTTCTTTCGGTAAATCTGCAGGGGCAAGGTTAATAGTGATGCGCTTGGCGGGAAATTCAAACCCAGCATTAATAATGGCGCTGCGCACGCGGTCTTTGCTTTCCCTTACCGCTGTTTCAGGCAGCCCCACAATCGTTAACGCTGGCAAGCCACCGCTCAAATGAGTTTCAACACTTACTAACGGGGCCTCTACCCCCACATAAGCGCGGCTATAAGTAATCGCATAAGACATCGCCTTTCCTTGGCTGCTGGTAATAACAGTTAAGTTTAGCAGGGGATTGCCTTACTGCACGCCCTAAATAGGTGCGCAAAGCCCAGTCATCGCGCCACTTTAGCGCTTACTAACACGCCAAATACGAAAATAGCGTGTATTTGGCCATTTTTAAGCTAATAAAGTTGGCACAATCCCTGCAAAGTCCTATGCTAGGCGATACGCCATTTATAAATTATTAGTGCAAAGGAACTCCCAATGAAATTGGTTAGCGCAATTATTAAACCGTTTAAATTAGATGATGTTCGAGAAGCTCTCTCGGATATGGGCGTACAAGGCGTCACTGTTACTGAAGTGAAGGGCTTTGGCCGCCAAAAGGGCCATACTGAGCTTTATCGTGGTGCCGAATATGTGGTGGACTTTTTACCTAAGGTTAAAATTGAAGCTGCGGTAGACGACGATCTGGTTGATCAAGTTATAGAAGCCATCAGCAATTCTGCCAATACCGGAAAAATAGGCGACGGCAAGATTTTTGTGGTCAACCTTGAGCAAGCCATTCGTATCCGTACAGGCGAAACAGGCCCAGAAGCTCTATAAAAGCCGCTTTATTACACTAAAACCCTCATATTTATCGCTATTTATGGTGCTAAAAAGTGTGCAGGGTTTAATGACGTCCACTTATCTTGTATATTAAGCCATCCTACTTGTGGCAGATTTCAGTAAATCCACCACAATTAGCTTTGGAAACTAACAAATAATAACGCGGTATCAGCCGCAAGATAACGAGAGCGACGAAACATCATGAAATACGCTGGTTTCCGGGGGGAGTTTATCCTTGGCTTAGTCGCTTGCGCGGCAGTCTTAGGTATTGCGTTATATATGGAATTTTCCATGGGCCTAGACCCATGTATGCTGTGCATGAGTCAACGGTTCGTTTACCTAGCCATCGCCTTTGTTTTTATGATGGCGGCCTTACATAATCCCTACTTTGGTGGGCACAGGCGCTACGGCTTTTTACTTTTCCTACTGAGCATAACAGGCTTGGCTTTGGCAACTCGCCAACTATACTTACAAAGTTTACCAGCAGACCTGGTGCCCGCATGTGGCCCTAGCTTTAGCTATATGGTTAATGCATTTCCATTTACCGAGGTATTAATCACCATGATTAAAGGCTCGGGCTCCTGTGCAGAAGTTCAGTGGAGCTTCTTAGGCTTGTCTATTGCGGGCTGGAGCTTTGTATTATTTACTATACTTGCGCTTTATTGCTTACGCTTAAGCATGGTTCGCACTAAAATCTTACTGGTTTAAAACCACCACGCTAGGCCTTGTAGAACCAAAGCTGCCATTACGCCAGCAATCACATCGTCTAACATGATGCCAAACCCACCTGCGACTTTTTTGTCGATCCAGTTAATAGGCCATGGCTTGATAATGTCGAAAAAGCGGAACAATACAAACCCAACTAATACCCATACCCAGCCTACTGGTGCGGCGATCATGGTGATCCAGAAACCTACGAACTCATCCCAAACGATGCCGCCGTGATCATGCACACCCAAATCTTCTGCTGTTTTTCCACACAGATAAATACCCACAACGCTGGTGACTAGAATCATCAACAAATAGTGTTCAAGACTCAGTTGTGATAAAGGCCAATAGAGTAAAACCGCTGCTATAGTACCAAACGTACCTGGGGCTTTTGGCGCAGCACCACTGCCAAAACCAAAGGCCAAAAAGTGGACAGGATTTAGCCAATTGGGTTTTACATTAACCGTTTTCATGAAGCAATTCCTTAAAAGTGTTGGTAGCCTTGAGGAGGAGTATACAGGGCCTCATCAGCTTGCCAGATTCGACAACCCAACTCAGCGCTTATATTACCTATTACCGTAAGGGGGAGATCCTGGGCCTTTGAGTAGGCTTGTACTTCCTCGATCAGATGAACCGGTAACGTAAAACAAAGCTCAAAGTCCTCACCCCCATTGAGCGCATAGTCTTGCGCTTGGTTTGCTGATACATGGGCGAGTAATTCGTCAGACAGGGGCAAGTTCTGTATATGTAGATCTGCACCACAACCACTTGCTGTTAGGATGTGGCCCAAATCCTGCACTAGGCCGTCGGAGATATCCAAACAGGCCGTTGCCTTATTTCTTAACCATTGCCCAAGGGCTGTGCGTGGTGTTGGGTTCCAGAAGCGCTTACTGAGAGTGTCTAAAGCGTCTCGCTGTTGTTGCATAATTTGCAGCCCCGCTGCTGAATCACCCAAACTACCAGACACCATAATAACATCACCTACTTGAGCACCACTACGAGTAATGGCCTGCCCAGTAGGTACATAACCCATGGCATGGATACTAATGCTTAACGGTCCCTGAGTAGTATCACCACCGGCTAAACTGATCGCACATGCTTGAGCTTGAGCAGCCAACCCTTCACTAAAGCGGTTAACCCAAACGGCATTTGCACTAGGCATGGTGAGGCATAGATTAAACCACGCAGGGGTGGCTCCCATTGCAGCTAAGTCGCTAACACTGGCGGCCAAGCAACGTTGTGCTATTTGATTAGCTGCCATATCGGCAAAGAAATGCACACCCGATACAAAGGTATCGCTGCTAACGGCTAATTGATGTTCAAAAGGGACTTGGAGTAAAGCGCAGTCGTCACCTGGACCAAGGGCCATGGCCAACCCAGGGCGAAGCTCTGGGCGGTCAAAGTAGCGTTTGATCAGATCAAATTCGCCCATATCAACCACCGGAGTCGTCACAAACGATAACTAGCGAGCGCTAGCGTTTTGTTTTGCGGCAATTTCTACCGAGCGGTGGTTTAATGCCAGCTTGTCTAAAATACTGTTAACGTACTTGTGGCCATCGGTGGCGCCAAATACTTTACCTAGCTCAATACATTCGTTGATAACAACACGATAAGGCACAGAAACTGAATTACTCAGTTCATAAGCGCCCATACGTAATACATTAAGCTCAATTGGGTCTAGGTCACTTAGCTTACGATCTAAGTATTCTTCAATCATTGTATCAAGGCTTTCTCGCTGTGCAGCAACACCACGTAAAAGCTGACCAAACATACGTTTGTCTGCATGTTTAAA
>Ga0308021_10001679_pt1 | contig 10128 bp, 8 predicted proteins | sample Neamet351_FD_201296 | JGI IMG/M metagenome (GOLD analysis project Ga0308021, IMG submission 201296) | Marine microbial communities from water near the shore, Antarctic Ocean - #351 | ecosystem: Environmental > Aquatic > Marine > Unclassified | place: Southern Ocean | collected 2014-10-02
TATTCATTGAATATGTGGCAATAGCTATATTTCTTTTATCCATAGCAAGCTTGAGCAGATCTTTATATCGTTTGCGTTCTTCATATTCTGGAGTCTTGTTTCGTGCATCTCGAATTTCTTTTCTAAGTCCATCAAACGCTTTACCACCGATGTAATTTTTTTCTTTTTTCATTCTTATATCTGCAAGAAGGTAATCTAGATCCTGACTTGTAACAGCATCATTGATCTGACCCTGTAGCACTCTAAACTCAGCCCTATTAAAAATAGTGTCTTCGCCCTCAATTTCTTTGTTTAAAGATATTTTTTGCGCTGTTGTCATTACGGTATTCTGATTGATCTCAGAGGCATCTGGCATTACTAGATCTTGACCTTGTTTGTCTTTTGGCCATTCGTCATCACCAAACGCATGACCATTCGACACTGCATCTCGTATAGCTGTAATTTTTTGCGTTGTTGCATCGTGGGTGAGATCAGCGTTATTTTTCTTAATTAACTTTTCTCTTTTAATTGATTTAGGTAGCTGGTTGAACTCTTTATTCATTAACGCAGTTTCTCGCGCAGCTAATCGTGTGACGAATTGTTGTTTCTTTTCTGGCAATAACCTTTTTACATCCGCATACCTAGGATCGCTCTTTTTAGGATCATCCAGCTGCCTTTTTAGTTCTGCCGCATCGTCTGCTGTTGTAATTTTAGCCATTTCTCTAGCTATAGATAATTCACCGATATCACTTAAAAAATTACGTTCTGCATTCCCAAAATAACTATCTCCCATTAATGGCCGCTCATTTTTAAATTGCCGAAAACTTGCTATAGCATCTTCAATAGCTTGATTTTTATCTATACCATCTTTCATATTCGAGATTGCATCTGTTTCTCTATGCATAAAACTTTTAAGCTGATCTTTTGAGAAATCTACATACTTCCCACGGTTCGTTGCATTCATAGAAACTAACGTAGCGTTTATTCTTTGTGCATGAACTGCTGTCAGCCTTTTTTTAACAGCACTACTCTCAATCCCAGATAGCATTTGTTGTGATTTTAGCTGTAGCTGCTTCTTTATTACTTTTTCATACTCAAAATATTTATAAAGCGTAGGTTCCCCGTCTGGCCCAAGCTTATTTTTATTTTGCCAATCTTTAGGCTGAGTTCTCAAGTTCACCGAAGTTGCTTCTGCAAGAAAATTATCAAACTTAGTTGTTTCGGTTGCTTGCTCCTGAGCACGCTCAAGCTTTACAAAATCGCTATACCAGTTAATGCCACCTGCAACTAACGTCTGCCCAAATTGTGCCTGGGCACGAGAGCCCGCACTCATTGCCTGGGGATTGGCTTGCACCGATAGTTGCCCAGCACCGCTGGTTGGCGATAGTGGAACTTTGTTTTGATAAATTGGAACTTTCATTTAGCGCCCATCATCAAAGACGCGCCTTTGAAACCCCATCCCGCGACAGTCGATGCCGCACGATATTTGCCAGCTGTAATTGCATTCCTTGCATACATTTGATCAAGCTCCGCGCCCATCCTGGCATTGATACTTTGTTCATTAAATTGTCGTTCCTTTGCAATAGATGCTGTGTCCATTCTTGATACGCTTAGTTCTTGTTCTTTAATAGATTCCAAATAGACATCTAACGCTGTGCCAGAATTAACCCAGCCATTTGCACGTTGGACGGCACCGACCTGGGCATTAAATTTACGAGCGTCATTGTAGAAATCTTGTTTTTCGATCCCCCCAACAATCTGCTGCCATTCCGCTTCTCGCTCAATGCTTTGAGCGTTACGCTCTTTGATCGAGGCGTTAAAACGATAGGCATCAGCTTCACCTTCTGCCGCATCCATTCCTAGTAAAGAGCTCATTCTATGTCCTCGAATACATGATGTGATCAGTCTTATCGGGGCCGAAATTTGTCAACGTACCCTCACGCTTAAAACCTAGAAATTCAATGAACCGTTTTGCAACGTCAAAATCATCTCTCACTGTTGCCTGGAGGCGATGCAGTTCATCTTCTTCTGTAATCTTGTCTATGTGATTTCGTAGTGTCTTAATTATTTTCATTTTATATTTTGCTATGTCATCGCTTGGGATTAACCAGGCTTCGGCCATCCCATTCCAAATCGGTAAAATCCCACCAGCAACAACTAGGTGTCCGTTATCGATAAGCGTGAAGGCACGATCTTTCTTTTCCATACGATCCAGCCAATGCCGGAGAGTATATTTACTATCGGCAGTTGCCAGGGTTGTATTCTTTGTAAATAATTCCTCAGCATGATCTGCGTTAAAATCAATTAATCTAATCAAACGTCTGAGCTCGTGCTATGACCGAAATTAGCGTCATCGGCAGCGGTAAATCTTGCTGCACGACAACGTAACCATCCTGGTCAAAACCACTTGGCATCTCAATAGATTTGTCACCAGTAAATAGCGGTACTGCTTCATCCATTGGATCGGCAGCTGATCTAAAACTAATACGATCTAATGTAGTTAAATCCCCGCCAACTCTAGCGTTCACAGTTCTGAAAAGTCGGACGGTGGCTTCATCAATTCGCTTGATCTTTCCCTGGGCCGTACCATCAGTAGCGCCCGCTTCGAGGCGCATCGTCTGCAGCGTTGAGCTGTAAGGCAATCCAACGTGTGCCTTGGTTGTGGATATATCCAGTGCCACAGCAGCTGACGCAACAACCTTAGAGTTATGCGTAGCACCATTTGTTAAGATGCTTACATTCTCTGTTTCCAGGTGCGCTAACCCACTAAGACTTGTTGCTGCCGAACCCGAATAGCTCAGGCCACTATCAACAAAGAATGCTTCCTCGATGTCGGTGCCAAATTCCCAGCTTTTAATGTATTCTATATATCTTTTTGTCGCGCCGTTAATTGTCCTTTGAACAATCACCCACACTTCATCCTCATTAGTGCCTGGTATCGATGCAACCGATTCAACCAGGGCATGACTTTCACTCACCACTGCCAGGCGAATATCGTCTTTACTTATTATTGATAAGAATCCAGTGCTTGCGCGGGTGGTTTCTTTAATTGTCACTACGTTGCTTGCTACTGTAGCTGTAAAATCTGCGTGGTTATTAATAGTTGCGCGTAGATTTGTTGCCGATGCGTTGTTCGACGTTTGTGTTTTAAATTCAAGTGTACCAGCTGTGCCAGTAGTTGATGTAAATGTTACGAGTGTTCCATCTGATTTTGTTAAAACTAACTTAGTGGCGGTAAGAATATTTGCGTAGTCAGTCAGTGTAACGGTGCAGCTGCCACTTACGCCGCCAATCTTATGTCGATGCCAAGCTATAACTTGCTCTTCACGGCGGTATGTCATGCCAATTAACAAGCCATCAGTTCGCACACACCATACGATATTATCAGGCTCCTGCTGGTATGCCATCTCTAGAATACCTTGCTCAGTAATATGCTCTGAAAGGATTGTTAGATCTGGTGCAACGTAACTATCACTATCGTAATTATATGTAAGCTCGCGTATTTTCCTGGCAGCTCGATGCAAAAACAAAACAGCATTACCAACTTGGACAGGCTGGACATTTGCGCTGCCATAGGCAGACTGCTGTTTGATCTGAGCATTCGTTGGTGTCAGCGGCTCATCAGTTCCAGATGCTCTGACCGCAAATTCACCACCACTGGTTCCTACCAGCAGCGACCTGGAACTGCTTAAATATCGGATCACATTAACCTGGTTCGATCCAATGGTATATGTCAGCGAGCTATCGGCTAATACGCCGCCCGTAAAATTCTCGAAATCACCGCCAACACTGAAGTATAGCGTTTGTGGTTGAGCAGCTGTTGCCGCTAATACAAATCTTTGCTCGTAAAATGTTACAGCACTTGGGTAGTTCCCAGGATAGAATGCACCTAACCTCCAATTTGTATCAGCCTTGAGCTTGCCAACTATTGTTACGCTGGCTCCTACACCAGCTGTCACAACATCATCTGATGGCGCGAATAGCATTGTATCTTCAGTTACTGCCACTAGGAGTCGATCTGCATTGTTAGCAGATGCTGAGGCACCCGTGGTGGTAATCGTCATACCAACTTGAAAGCCTTCTTCAACAAATTTCTTAGCAGTGTCAGTTATTCTGTCGTTATGCTCTAGCCCTGTTGAGCTGGGGTCACCTTCTGTAAAAGCAATTGTTGAAGCCGTATAGCTTGGCTCCAACTCTGCAATAAAGTTATCGTTTTCCTGGGCCGTTGCCGTGCAATGAGTTGTATCTGCAACCGCCGTGATCTTGGCATAACCATGATGCAGCTTGATTAACCGACCAATATCAACAGCTGCTGTAAACCCTGAACCAGAATTTACGCCAGTTAAAGCACTTGCCGTAATTGTAATGCTTGATCCTGTTCTATTATTGGCCGTCATTGTTGTCGTGCCAGTATTAGCATCTAAGAACGGGCCACGCGCCAGGCTTACTTCTGTTACCGTCCAGGCGGTATGCGATGTTCTTTGTATTTTGCGTACAGGGTGATCTGGGTGCACCACATACATAACATCAGCTGACTGCGCGAACTTGAGCGCATCGAGCTGGGCTGTTGTATACGTTGTTGTGACCTCTATCGCAGCTGAGGGCGATCCCCCAACAACCTGGCCCCCGTCTTTATAAATCCTAAAACCGTTATTAAAAAATTCCAGAACATATGCCTGGGTGACATTAAATTGAAAAGCAACCAACCGCGATTTCGCTGTATGGCTTTTGCAGTCAGCAACGTATCGCGTACCTGGCCGCCTCGATGCGCCACCATGTGGATGCACCAGGAAGTTTTCTAAAACATTGCACCCATTATAATATTTAGACAGATCTGTTCTGCCGCCTAATCGAGGCGAGAGCTCACCAGCTGTAAAATTACTAAATGCAAAGTTTACTTTTGCCACTATTTACAACCTTGAGTTCACGAGTACATCCGACTGCAGCGCACCCGATGCAGTTACGCCTGTCATTGCTCCAGGGGTGCCTTCTGTAGCATCAGTAAATCGAGCCTCTGATAGTTTACTTTCATAAAGCGAATACAAATTTGCGGTCAGAGACGTTGACTGCACCATTGCAAAACTGATGTCAGCTGCTAAACGTGCGGCTATTGTTTCGTTAAGTAGCGAATCCCATTCGTTAGGATCTACAATACGCGCTAGGTAAATCAAATTGATAGTAGATTCATTTGTTACAATTTTACGGCCTTCAACCTGGAAGTCGATATCCAGATAATCCAGCTGCATCACGCGAAGACAATATGGGTCTGTTGGTAATGTAAATTGATAAGACCAGTTAAAGGCTGGAGTTTCAGTATCGGCTGCTAAAGATGCTCTGCTGACAAGACAGTTCCAGTAATGAGCTCTAAACACGGCATCGCGTACAGCATCAAATCTCTGGTTGGTAACACGCCCAGACTTACTCTCCTCACCACGAGATATAATATTAGTTGCACCCAGCATATTTAATGCGGAATTAATTGTCTCAACTTCACTCGCCATTTGTGGCTCCTAGAAATATAAGTAAAACTTTTCTTGCACCCTCATGCGGGGTAACGCGATGTTCCTCATCGGAACTAAATATCAATGCGTCCAAATAGTTCTGGTAACTCGCATCTCGAAATTCAAATACACCGCCAGTAAATTTATCGGGCGGGCTTAATAGGACACTGGCTGACCAGCGACACCAGGGCATATGATTACTATCGCCTGTATCGCAGTGCCAAGGGTGACCACCTGTGTGTTGTTCAACGCGGCAATAACTATTTTCTGTAATTGCAGCATCGGTATTTTCTAATATTAAATTAGTAATTCGGGAGACTAACGGCTCACTAAAACTCTTCTTCCCAATTTGAGAAGATAGTGTTTCAGCTTCAAGTGCCGAAAGTACTCCCGAAATTACATGTCTCAGTTAGTCAAGAACATAAAGCATTTGAAGCTCTACGAGTCCCGCGCCATTAGCACCCGCAATGGATACCGTTACTGGCATACCTGTTGCGTCTGCATTGACAACTGAATTTCGGCCAAGGGCAGCAGTTACCGCAATATCAACAGTAGTAATACTGGTTGATGCCGCAGCTGCCTTGAACTCATCCACATCAGCAGCGACTGAACTCCCATCACTGTCATTGTAAATGGAATGACCCACACTAGCTGTCGTAGAAGAGTTCAACGCTGCATGTGTTAAAGTCCCGCTGAGAATACGTGCCCCATTCGGTAAATTAAACATGTGGATGTCGGACTGTTCTGTTGCAGCAGTGTAACTGCCATAAGCCACGCGAACTCGACCTGAGTATTCGTTTGGCTTAATCATTTCAACAGGATCGTTTTGATCCCATTTAGTCTTTTGAACTGAATAGACTGTACCCATTATTCATACCTCCTATTCGTCACAGATAATTTCGCATACTTTCGCCTCTTCCATGCGAGTAGCACCAAAGGTGGCACACACATAGACTTGCGTAGAATACGATTTATCTGATCTTGGTTCAATTTTAGTCATTAAGTCTTTGCCCATAGCAAGTTTAATGCCGTCCTCAGCCCATGCAAAAACCTTGCGATGGTCAGAGCCGTCAACATTTAACCTGGTAGAGATTATAAACTTAAATCCCATGAAGGTATCAATATCACCCTGTACAAGTGCTTTAACAGAATTAAAGTCTGCACTAGTTACTGTGGTGGTATTAAGCAAATCTTCGATCTGCTCAGGCCCAACACAGATGTACTTGGGTATTGATGGATCAACAGAATTATTCTGGAAAACCTTATTAGCGGCAACCAGCTTTGCAACTGTTAAACCTGCTGCTGGCGAACCAACAGTAAGTGAGTTAGCATTTGCAACTGCCGTTGATCCAGATTTGCCAGTTGAGGCTGAACCTAGAGCTGCCGAAATAATGGCATCATCAATGGCACGGCCAATAGCGTAGGCCGCTGCATTTGCATAACTGTTTGTAGGCGAAATCAACATGGATATTTTGTCAGGATCGTCTATTAGATCCGCATACTCATATGATTCCATCGTACACATTCTACGAGAATGCGGTGTTTCGGAAAGCGGAGTATCCGCGTGCCGACTTGTCCTTCGTACAGCAGTTGCCGAACCCACCTGATCGAAGAATGCTTTTTCGCCAGTGATACTTTCTTCACTAACGGCATTCCGCAACAAGCTACCCTTTTGCTGTGACAGCATCTGGATGTTGGTTGAGAACTGCTGACTAAAGGCTGTGGTAATTTGAGTACTCATACGAGAACCCCCTTTTTGTCAGAGTTAAAATAATCGAGCTGCCCACGGTATGTGGACTCAAGGTTTAGGATTACAGGGGCAATAGCTTATCCTGTATTTATTCTACCAACACGTTGCCTGGGCCAGCTGGCTTATCAGGCGGTTAGCGTGAATTACTCTTCTTCAGGATACTTCTGCTCATTGAGCTTGAGTACCTGCTGAACATAGCTTTCATGCATAGGATGTTTACCATCCCAATACGGGCCATCTTCACGCATTAGCTCTTGGATCTTGGTGTCGGCTTCAGCAGGTGTCATCGCACTGCCTTTGTCTCCAACCAATTTATCCTCACTAACACTAGAATTAATATAGTGCGCTGCGTTTATTATTGTTTTCACAAACGTTGCGTTATTAATCAGTGGCGTGCCGTCTTCGAGGCGTAAATCCATTAGCCCCTCTTCGCCAAACTCGCCAATAAGATTATCGCCTAGCTTTAGTCGATCATTGTAGGCACCGCCGTATTCTTTTCTAAGATCAGCCTCTGCCTGAGACTTAGCAGCCTCAATATCAACTTTACCAGCCTCAGCTCCCGCTAGACCTTCAGCTGACATATCATTATACCAACCTGCTAAATGCTGCGCTTGCCTGGGTGTAAGCCCTGCTTTGTGCGCTGCGTCTTTGAACGATCCAGCAAATTCTTCATTAACCGCGCCTTCACCTAAATCCAGCTCATAACCATCAGCTGCTTCTGGTCTACCAAGCTTCGAGTAAACTTGCTCCCAATCATCATCGGTTGCCCACTTGCCAGGTACAGGTATCTTTTCCGCACCAACCATGCTTTGAGCATGGATCATTGTTTTAGCCAGGGCACCAACATCTGTAATATTCTGCAAAGATTGGTGATCTTTAATATCATCCGGTAAATTGTCTCTCCAATTACCAGTGTCTGCATTGTCTGTGCCACTTAATACGCCAGACGGTGCTACCTCAGATTCTGAGACATCCGCTACCTGTTCATCAGCCACAATTTACTCCTCTTGTTCAATATCCATTATTGGCCGTTCCTTAACCATGTTCTGTAAATACAGAACAACACTTCGTTGACCATCGCGAAATGCAGTTTCGTATGGGTTGTCCGAAAACACTGGGGATCGCACATGAAATCGAAGTTCCAGATCTTCCAAAACTTCAATGCCATCCTGTGTATTAAGAAGTAACTTATAGGCGGCTCGTAAATCTTCTATATTCATGCAACATCATCAATCGAGATGATTTCACCACCACCACCTGGTGCACCTTGTTCTTGCATTGCTTGCGCTTGCATTTCTACTTCATTCAACGCGGTGACAGCTGGTGCAGCCTTACCTGCTGATTCAGCCATTTGGACTGCCTCAGCCTTTTCCTGTTCCATTTGCTGTTGCTGCTGCCGCTGTGTTCGTATCTGGCCTACCTCTTCCATGCCGCGTACAACAGCAGCCGGTATACCCAGCACCTTGATAGCGTGTTTAGCTAGGCCGTCCATGTCGATCCAATCGATGATGCCAGGCTCCATGTCCTGGAGAGGCCCAAGCATTTCGAGCATTCGGACAATCGACTGTATATCTCCGCTGCGCTGCGCTTTAGCAATAGGTGATACATACTCAATTTCAATGTTGAGCCCTGCCATAAATTCCGGCGGTGGCGGTAATACTTTGTCACGACTGAGAATGTTAAAGCATCGCTCGATCAATGGCTGCAGAAATTCAGCCTGGAGCCGACCTAGCACGGGGCCCAGTAATCTCATCTTTTCTTCTGTACGCTGAATAACCTCAGTCGCTGTCATTGTCTGGTTTTGCTGTAAGATCAGCTGGTCAACATAGAACGCGGAACGTATCGCCTGGCGGCGCTGTTCTTCCATCTGAAGGCCCAGGGGCTGATTGGCTCCAATGTTTAAAGGCTCAATTCGGTCACGGGTGCCAGAACGGTAAAAATTCAAACCACCAGGGACTGTACGTATCGGCAGCATGAAAGAATCGTCTGGCACCATCAATGGTGGATCGATCTGCTTTTGTGCAGCTCGAATTGTAATCTCACTCATTTTATTGAGCATCTTGGTATCAGCCAGGCAACTCATCGCTGGCGAATGTCCAAAACCGTTATTTTCTGTAGATGCTTTTAACCATCGAGGCACGACATAAGGCATTTCGTCGTAGCCGCTTTCGCCCAGGACTGTCTTTTCTTCACTATCCAGGTACAACGATGCCCAGGGTTTATTCTGTGCTGATTTCTTTGTTAAATCACGATCTTCACGAGGCAATACCACATGGACAAGCTCTACCATGCCGTGTGGATCTTTTTTATCGGCTTGCTTAATTCGATCACTGACATTATCGCCAAATTGGTTCATGGCAGCCCGCGCTGACATTTTAAACTTTCTATAAACAGTATTTACTCTGCCATTGTGATCTTCAGCGACAAAGCATTCCGCAATGTGCCTAGTTGAAAATCGGTAACTCGTAGTTTCGTCTTTTTCGACAAACATTATGGCCGTGCCAAAGCAGACTAAATCGTCATACATCTCATGCACCTGCTCTTGAAAGTTAGAGCGTTGAAAGGCTTGGTACATTGTTTGCTCTGCCAGCTGGAGCCATTCTTTAGCGATGTCGTCATCTTCGAGAGCGGGTTCAGTGTAACGCAGAGTGAACCACGGCGTGCTCATATTAGTCAGCATTCCATGCAAGGATGCACTTAACATCTCAGCTGCGTGTATCGCTGTACCATCAAAAATAAGTTCAGTGCGTTTTTGACCAGGATTTCTGTTTTTTGTTATGTCGGCTTTTCGAGGCCGCATATAATCGGCAATTTCCTGCCAATGTGTTTCCCAATTTGAGCGGGCTTGTTCTAGATCTTGAAGGCGACGAAGTAGGACGACTGCTTGATTATCAGCTT
>Ga0308021_10001681_pt1 | contig 10122 bp, 12 predicted proteins | sample Neamet351_FD_201296 | JGI IMG/M metagenome (GOLD analysis project Ga0308021, IMG submission 201296) | Marine microbial communities from water near the shore, Antarctic Ocean - #351 | ecosystem: Environmental > Aquatic > Marine > Unclassified | place: Southern Ocean | collected 2014-10-02
AGAAAAGTTTGGGTACGTAGGGTCGGCTATGATGCAAGCGTTTGGCCCCATGGGTAACTTTGCCCGCAATGTGCCTTACGGTATGCGTTTAATGGCAGAAGGAGATTTGTCTAAAGGCATAGAGCAAATGGTACCTAGCTTTTTACGCAACGGGTTAAAAACGTTCCGCTATTTAGATGAAGGAGTAGTAACAAACGACGGCATATCTATTAAGGATGACTTGACTGGGTGGATGCTAGCCAAACAGTTCTTTGGTTTTAGCCCAGCAGACTTGTCTAGCATTTACGAAACACGAGCGTTAGCTAAAGAGTACGAGCAGAAAGTAATGAAGAGGCGTTCCGCACTACTTAAAAGTAGGTTCATGGCTATTACCAGCGGGGATAGGGAGTTACTCAGGGAAACTAACAGCCGCTTGGCCCAGTTCCGCCGAATGTACCCCCGCCTTATAAACTCTCGTACTTACGAAAGTTCTTTTAAATCACGGCAATCTGCACAACGAGAATATACTTACGGTTTGCGCTTTGACAAAAACTTTAGGCTGAACCTAGACGTGTACTTCGATAGGCTTGATACAACTCCTTAGACTCTCCATACCCGGATGCCCCGCACCCCATCATCTATGACTACTTTAGTAACCACTTTGTACTTAAGTCGTTTTGTTTCGCCAAGGATAATGGGCTTACAGCGAGGTGGGTCAAGGCAAGGGATGAAGAACGAACACCCCTTACGGAAAGCTTTCCAGTTAATCTGGTACTTCACTTTCTCCACCTTCATCGCTATCCCCCTTGGCGTAGGCGGCTACATCTATCCCGTACTCGGCATGGTTACAGTTAAATATAATGCACCGCACGTTAGAGAATGAGAATTCCATACCTCTGTCGATACGAACATTTTTTGTATCTACGCAGAAACCTACTGTCTCGAAACGTTTCTTTAACTGGTTGTAGTCAATCTGTTCCCCTAGGCAATGCTTTTTAAACTCTGCGACGGGGGTGTACATTCTGTTGGTATCAGGCTCGTACCGAATAATAGGCTTACCCTTGGCGTGAGGCTCAAGGTCTGGCCCATGTTCCTTACCCGTCCTTTGGTCTACATTAGAATCCACTACTAAAATGCTGGCATGGTGCTTAAATATATACGACCCTAGTATAGTTGCGTCGTTATCCTTTGGAGGTTTAATTTCTGATTTCATTTGAATAATAGCGGGAACTAAAACATCTGTTAACCGTCTGTTGGCTAACTTTACTATGTTCTGGTTACTAAGTATTATTCCTGCGGTAAGGTTAGCCGCTATCATTGCTGACCAGTTCCGTTCCCTGCTGGTAAAGCTGCATCTTGTATCTATAACTTTTTGCACCTCTGCCAACTGCTCTTTAACTTTATCTAGGTTATTGATTACGTACTGAATGAACGGCACGATGGCAACCCCATAGTTCTCCATAAGCTGGTGGTCAAACATTTCTTTACCTTCCGCAGTGGATATGACATCCGAAGGTGGGACATTAAACTCTATTAGCCGCATCATTTCTCCATCAGGAGTATTCTTCAACGCGGTAAGCTTTTGCCCAAACCCTGCGTTAGAAGAAGACACTGAAAGAGTACGCCAAGTAGTCTTGTTAACCCGGTTAGCGTTCGTGTGTTGCTTCATGCGGTCTTTGCCTTTGCCCTGCGAACACGCATATAAGAAGGGAGAAAGTTCCTTATCGTCCAAGTTAGTAAGCTCATCCATGGTGTTAGCTATATTGTTAAGCACACCGAGCTTTGTTATGCGGGACAAGTAAGTATCGTCTGGTGTACCCAACATCATCTCCGGGTCACCACAAATACTGTTAATTACCCGTAGTACAGTAGTCTTGCCTGTACCTGCTGAGCTATGCACAAGGTTTATAACTGCGCCCTTCTGACCAGTGAACTCTAGTAACGGTGCGCCAAAGCCACTCAGTGCAGCGAAGAGTTGAATCTCTAATCCGGGTCTGTTGTACAAGCTAAAAACTTCTGCCCACTTTTCTAGGGAACCCTTGGGCCGCATGTGCGGAGATATGCCCTCCGTAGTGCTGGAAGCAGGCGAATGGTAAACACCATCCCCAGTAATCTCCCGTTCCCCAACAATAAACTTAGTATAATTTTCTTTCCAACCAAATTGATCTTGCATAATCTCCACCTTTTCTTTTCTTTGTAAATGTAAAATAGAATCTATTACGTACTGAGTTATGTACGCGCTTTGTTGCTCCGGTGCTACTACCCCATGCTGAGCTAGCTCCTTGCGTAAATCTAACTTAGCTAGTTTAGAATTGGGTATAGAGAACTCTGTTTCCCCATCCATAGGGTGATGTACTTTAAACACTGCAACGTGCTTTAGTTCTGTATCGTACATCCTTTCTGTCACATACAAATCGTAGGGATACACGAGCACAGGCTTGTCTGCTATGTCTTTGTAAATCCCGCCACTTGCACCTTTATAGTAGTCAGGTGGCATTAAGAAAGTAGGAGTGGCATCTTTTACAACAAACCTACCCAGTTCTATAGGGCTTGTTAGCTTGTCCTTACCCTTCCCGTATACGCACCCCTTGCACCCAGCAGGGTATTCTTTGGCAAACTCCGCGCAACTGTGTGGGCCTTTTATGTTTGCTGCTTTGCGCTCCACTGCATGGTGGTTGTAGTCAGGGTGCCCCTTCGATAGTTTATGTATTGCCGTGGCGCTATCTTCGCAGTGGTAAGCAATGGACAGCGCGTGGAACCACATGGGTTCAGGTAAAGTCTTACGGTTCTTGAAAGCGTACAAGAGTTGATTGCAGCCCTGCTCCCCTTTCTGCATTATCTTTTGGAACGAACTCTTGCTATCTGTTCTATACGGAGCCTCTTCCTCTAAGAGCGCCTCCAGTGGGTCGTTACTTACCCTCTTATGCGTATGCGTATGCTTATGCTTATGTTTAACCGGCGCAATTTCAATAACTGCATCCTCGTCTACACCCAAAGCATCTCGTATTACCTTTACATCAATGGGGTCACGCTTGCGTTTTACAACTACTGGACTAGGAGGATCATTCTTTACGTTGAATGTCCCCGGTACCCGTAGGATACGCGCCGCGTCAAATACCTGACGATCTACATAAAACTCTTGCGTTGCACACACTTGCTTTAGTTGGTCAGCTATTGGTAGCCACTGTGCTTTAGGTAGTTCTTCAGTAAGCGCCCAGTAAGCATGTACCCCATTCCCTGAATCTACTAGCGTAGGAGCAGGGAGATCAACCAAGTCACAAAAAGTTGTGAGAGCTTGCAATGCTTTTTGTTTAGTAGCGTAGCCTTTGGGTTGCCCAGTACTTTTGTCTAACTCTATGGCTTTGTCTTCGCCACAATCTATGTCTAACCAGAAAGATTGAAAGGACTCCGCGTTAACTGCTGTACGGCCCCCACCGGAATCTTTAGGCAATGGGGCAAGATCGCTAAATTTAGCTAAGCCGAAGTAAACATGTTTGCCTGCCGCTGCAAAGTCATCGAAGTATGACTGTAGCTCTGCTCTGCTTTGTGTAAACTTTGTAGAAATACTTGGGTTACTACCGGGGGGAATACCAACAGCACAGTACCAACCTCCCCGTGGAACGACGTAATCTATTAGTTGAGAATTCTCCATATTATTTTTTTTAGGGGGCACGAAACCCCCAAGTCCTCTCGGTAAAAATGAAGCCCTATCGGTTAAACGTAGGAGGCTAGTAAAGTCCTAACAGCACTGGTTAAATCAGGGTGCGGTTCGTGCGTACCCTGAAACCAGTTATAAACAGTCTGTCGGCTTACTCCCAACTGAGAGGAAACTTCGGCTACAGGTATCTCTTTCTTAATACATACCCTGCCAAGCTTAACTCCCAGTAGGGATCGGCTTGCCTGTTTATTCAAACTACTGAGACGTGTTGTGTATCCGTAGCTCATTAGTCGTCACTTCCCCACTCGTCAATAACATCAGACAAGTCATCGTCAGCGGGAGGAGTTTCAGTTTTCTTCTTGGGGCGTTTGACAGGCTCTTCGGCAACAACTTCTTCCTCTACTGCGCCGAATATATCATCTACGCTTTCTTCCGCTTTCTCTGGAGAGTCTTCTTGGGAGAAGCCCGCTTCGGCTTCAAACGGAGAAGGTGCGGAGTAAGGTATGTACTTAATAACTTGTACACCACGAATGCGTAAAGACACACCAGTGTTAGCCATCTTGTACGGCACTAGCTCTACAGCTAGGTTAATAGTACTACCAGTGGTAAGAAGGAAGTCCTCGTCGAGGCGTTTGTTATCTGCATCAAACTGAGCAGGTGTTCCTGTTGGGCGGTCACCAAAAGTTGCTTTGATGTTAGCTTTACCTACTACAGTACCGTCATCTTGCTTCTCAAAAGGTACGGTAAACTTAGCAGCCCACGACTTATCTCGCTTGGCGTTGTACGCTTCGGTCATAGCTTTGTGAAGGTCTTTAGCTTGGTCAGTAGACATAACAAAAGACAGCTCATACTTTGCTGCATCATCAGTAGCTACGCACGGCACAGTTTTGCCGTTCTCACCTGCGCTCTTGTCAAACCTGTACGGCTGGTCTAACCGAGGGTATTTTGCTTCGATTCCTTTAAGGATATAGCTTTCGTTTTTCATATTTGCACTCGCGTTAAAAAGGTTATTTACATTAGCATCGGCCAGTATTAGCCGAGTTAGGTTCTCTTGCTCATCCTCAGACACGAGGCTGGCTGGTTTAAAATACATAATGCGTCTACTCGTGCTATCCGCAAAACATATCTCGGTACTTACAGTGTTGAGTTGTTCCCCATTGTTCTTGAGGAATTTTTTATATTCATACAAGCCCATAGAGTTTGCAGCCTTACTGAATAAACTTCCTCCCGCAACTCGTAACTTACTCACTGCATACGTATTGTTTAATACCAACTTAATCTCGGTAAAAAACTTACATTCTTTAGCACGTTGCCCCGTTATATTCCTTGGGCAGTCAATGCACCTATTACTTTGCACAGTCTGTGCTGGTACTGTGCTATCAGGTAACTCTGCGTCTAACGACCAACACTTCAGCTGTCCGTACTTAGAGTAGTAACTACGGGAGAGAACTCCGCTATCTACTATGGTTGCTGTTACAGCTTTAGTGATTTCTCCGGTAGCTTTGTTAACAAAGAAATTGTCGGATGTAGTAAGCAACGTCACTTGGGCGTTGGTTTACGCACGGAGATGCTGTACCTATTCTTAGCCTGTAGTCCAGCAGGAGTAACGTCTGGGTTATCCGCTAGAAACTCTTTCATATTACCGCTGTGTATTCTTTTCTCTAGCAAGTGTAGGGCATCGTTATCTTTGATGAACTTGTGCATCTGCTCCCAGTCGCTCGTCCAAAAGTTAGATACAACTCGTCGGGTAACTGTCCCCGCCGCTGTCTTTAAGCTATCTATGTTCTGCGCTTCACACAGCTCAAGCATGCTGTCGGCAATCTTATTTTGAATAACTTTAAGTTTCTTTATGTCTTCTTCTTTCTCTTGGACAGCTTCACGTATTCGCATGTAGTCGCTGGTCATTTGATCTGCTGTTAGTTTTTTCATAGCACCTCCTGAAAAGGGACAACCAGTTTAGCAGGGGCTTTTACATTGTCAAGCATCTATTTCTTGTCTGTACAAATCAATGATCTTGTTGTGGTTGGTAATGTTGTTTTGCAACATAGCGTACAAACGATCTTCTACCCCACTACCTCTTATGTGTATTATAGCCATAGGGTTGTGCTGCCCCGGACGGTTAATGCGAGCGTTGGCTTGCAAGTATGTCTCTACGCTAGTAACAGGAGCGTACCAAATAATAGTGTTAGCAGCTGTTAGGGTAAGCCCATGGGATGCGGCCTGTGGCTGTATGATAAGAACGTGGGGGTCTGGCTTTTCTTGAAAGTCTTTTATTATCTCTGCCCTCTTGTTGACTGATACCTTTCCTGATATGACGGCACAGTTTATTTTGTTCTTAGTAAGGAATTCTTCAAGCAAATTTATAGTGTGCGTGAAAGGCACGAAGACCAAAACTTTGTGGGAAGACTCATCAATAGCTTCCTTCACTACTTTCAAACGGTTGCTCACATCGAACTGGATAACTTCTCCTTCGTCCGTGTACACAGCACCCCCTGATACTTGTAGAAGTTTGTTGATGTTTGTAGCTGCGTTAACAGAGGTAACAGATTCACCATCAGCTACCATCATCATCTTATCTTTTAATATCTTGTAGTAACGATTTTGCTGTGCCGTTAGGGGCGCGTCTCGTTCCACGTAAGTAACATCGGGAAGGTCTAAGCACTGGTCTCGTTCAAACCTAATAGCAGGCTGTAAAGCTGCATGCACTGTAGCGTCAGCGTCAGGCTTAGGTCGCCAGATAAACTGAGTTACTTTGTACATAACTTTGTCTCGGAACGCTCCAAAGTACTTGGGTACGCCTTCTGGGTTAATAAGTTTGCCCAAACCGAACGCATCCACTGGAGACTGTGCTGCTGGAGTACCTGTAAGCATCCATACCCACGGCACATCAGCAACTATGGCGTTAAGTATTTTCCATCGGTTGGTCTGGGCATTCTTGTATGCGTTGGCTTCGTCTACTACAACTAAGTCAAACCCTCCGTTCATAATCTCGTCTTTAACTACTGCTACGCCATCGAAATTTATGATGACGAACTCGGAGCCAGCGTTAATGATCTTGCGCCGTTGAGCTGCTGTGCCGTGGGCTACAGAGCAAGACCTGTGCATTGCAAACTTAAACAAGTCCTGCTGCCATGCCGACTTCATGATAGACAGCGGGGCTATAACTAAGACTCGGTTTATGTCCCCTCGGTTCATAAGGTAGTCAGCGGCCCAAATAACACTAGCTGTCTTACCCGTGCCTTGTTCGTTAAAGCAAAAGGCTTTCTTGTGGATAGTTAAGAAGCTGGAAGTAGCGCGTTGGTGGTCAAAAGGTTTGTACTTACCTACCCATGTGTAGTCCCGTTCTATAGGGGAGGGCACGTCTTTTACTTTCAAACGCGCCAAGGTCTGTGCTTCTTGCAAGCCCCAGTGCACCGCTATTTTAAATACACCATCTACTTCGCTGAGTATCTTGTACTTCTTTATGTTCTCAGTAATGAGGTGCGGGCGTTTTGTTTTTAGTACTAGAGCCTTGTTCTCTACTACCTGCATCACTTTTTACGGCCTGTGATCTTTCCGCCTTTCTTAGCCATCTTCATTGCACCTGCTTTAGTACGCGGGTAAGAAGAGTTGTTAGCTTCGGTCTTAACCGATAGGTTACTGGGCGCGTTACCTCCTCCTTTAGAGATAGGAGTTTTGTGGTTTACGTGCTTACCGTCACCTTTAGCTACCACACCTTTAGCCAGTAGTGTGTTGCGTGCTGCGTTACGCACTGCACGGTTCTTCTTTTGCGCAGGTGTACCTTGGTACTTAGCATATTCTGCTTTGTAATCTCTTGGCTTTGCCATATCTATTTCCTATTGTGTTCACACTTAGTAACGGGACAGTACGCACACAGTGGGCCATCCACCGCGTTCCATACCTCTGTTTGTTCTGCTACATCTAAACGCTCAAGCTCATCATCAAACACGGTAAGGTATGACTTACGCATGTTTGATGTGTGTTCTTTGTGTATGAATTCGTTACTCACTACGTATGCTAGAGCAGACTTAATAGTTTTTACTTCAGGGTAGTGCGTAAATGTGGCCCCTGCGAGTAAGTCTAATTGTTTGGTATCTGCATACTTAGCGTTCTTACCGGTCTTGTAATCCACAAGATACGCTTTGTCTTCATTAACTATTAGCAGGTCAGCTATGCCTCTCCACCACACATCCTTAGCAAAGAATCCGGTAGGGGAGTAGTCTCCATCTTCTTTAGCAAGACCAAACCTTATCTCACAGTGCTTCTCCCCCTTAATGTTCCGCAAGGAATTCAAACTCTTCTCTATAAATTTAAACTTAGGAGGGATCGGGGTTGCTTCTTTTATGTACAGCTCTGCTGCTTTATGCACCTCGTTGCCGTAGTACATTGCTGAACTGCCCTTGTCCTTTACGTCCTTAGCTACCTTCAAGTGATAATACTTCTTAGGGCATTGCTTAAACGTACTCAAGCTGCTGTAAGACCAAGCGGTCATATTATTGTCCCTTTCTTGGTGCGTGTTATTTTGGGGTGGTTGCGAACTTCCCATGTAGGTTTCCCTGTTGAGTCATAAGCAGAAACATCGTGTGCAAGCTGGCGAATTTTTCCCCCTTGAGCTAAATAATCTTTGATGTCTTGCGCTAACTTCTCGCGCTGTAATTCTTTTTCTCCCTTTGCCACTGCCTATCTCCTATTTAAATACGTACTTTTTTAATTGTAGGGGCGATGGTTGTTTCTCTTAGAATGGCTTCTTCAAAGTAATGGCACTTTAAGCAGTACCAGCCCACCCGTTTCTTTTTGTGCATGTTCAAAACTTCTTCTGAAGTTTCTTTGCACTTGGGGCACACGTTAGTGCTTAGCTCATTCGGCATCTAGCAAAGCCTCTAAACGTCTTTCTAAATCTTCTAGCCTGCGGACAACGGCTAACAATTGTTGGCCTAGCTCTACCATTTCTTCTGCGTCGTCTTCGTTAAGTTCTATTTTAACTTTCATGCGTCATCCCACGTAGACATAGCCTCATCTGCTGCACGCTCTGCCATTTCTTGTTTACGTTCTGCTGGGTCTATGTAGTCTTCCTCCTGCGTAAGGAGGTGCTCTTCTAACTCAACCATTACTCTATCTTTACCCATCTCTTGTTCTCCTAGTTATGAATTATGGTGCGTGATCTGTAGTATGTGTTACCCCACCTATTCAGGGTACTTACGTACTACTAACACGACTAACCGTAGCGGGGCTTAACCGGCACACGCAAGGGGTTTGGAGAACGCCATAGCAGCGCTTCTAAGAACGGCTATGAAATTTTTGAACCACCTTCATGCACTGCGGGTGTTTTAACCCACCGCCCGCTGGGGCTTAACAATCTCCGTATGACCTACCCGTACCACCTTCGCAGTCTAAGGGTAAATCCGGTGCCCATTTGGGCTGCACCTTCATGCAGTCCTCAACAAATGAAAGACCTTCTGCTGCTTGGTCTGACGGGACTATGCAACCAATGGCATCGTGTACCGTCATTACTACCTTGTACCGTCTGGATACAGCAAGCAAGTGTTCGCCTATAACTATGCGGGACAATGCTTGGCAGACGTTCTCAATAACTTTACCTCCGTATATTCTAGTATCTATAACTGACTTGCCACGCCGCGTCTCGTAAACCTTTTCCGACTTAAAGCCATCATCATCTTTGAGCGTCCGTAAGTTTGGATACTTAACGTACAAGCCATTTGGAAGTCTTATCCCATCAGAGCCGTCTATGTGTAGTACTCCACCCTTACCCAATTTACTTTGCAAGTTATCCTTAATGAACCCTAAGCTAGCGTCTGCCTTTTTCCACAACGCAGGTATGTCTGGATAGGTATCTCGGTATACGTTAATAATACGTTGGCACTCTTTATCGTCTAGCTCTACACCAAATGCTTTTAACTGGGTTTGAAACCGTACCGCACCCATGCCGTAACCACAACCCAGTACTGTCTGCTTACCAATGAACCGTTGTTCTTTACTTATATCACCCGCTTCTTTTTTATATATTGAAGCAGCCATTATCTTGTATACATCTTTGCCTTCAGTGAACGCATCTAACAAAGTCTCTTCATTTGCTAACCACGCTAACATCCTAGCTTCTATCTGCGACAGGTCGCAATCTACGAATGTGTATCCTGTGGGGGCGCAGAGAGCGTACTTTAGTTTAGAACCACGAGGTAAGTTCTGCATGTTGATCTTGTCTGTGCCACCCCAGCGCCCAGTATGTGCTGCGTAGTACCGTAACGGTATCGGCAGTTTGCCTCGTTCCGCAATAGCTAAAAACCTTTGCGTGCGCTTTTCTTCGAGGGTTGATCTTATGCCTAGCCTAGCAGCTACAATAGCTTGCACCTGTGGATTGCAATGCTCTCGCAAGGCTTTAAATTCTTCATCGGTCTTGGCGAAAGCAAACGTTTTCTTACCTGTACGTAAACTTATTTTAGTCGGTGGCGTGATGCCGTATCCTTCCA
>Ga0308021_10001683_pt1 | contig 10109 bp, 5 predicted proteins | sample Neamet351_FD_201296 | JGI IMG/M metagenome (GOLD analysis project Ga0308021, IMG submission 201296) | Marine microbial communities from water near the shore, Antarctic Ocean - #351 | ecosystem: Environmental > Aquatic > Marine > Unclassified | place: Southern Ocean | collected 2014-10-02
CTCACTCACTCACTCACTCACTCACTCACTCACTCACTCACTCACTCACTCACTCACTCACTCACTCACTCACTCACTCACTCACTCACTCACTCACCCACTTGCTCGCTCGCTCACCCGCCCGCTCTTGCCCTCGTGCACAGGGCTACGCCGAGTACGTGAACCCTCCTAACACGTGCCACGCTACCGTGCAGGAGGACGACCTCAACAAGGATGTCTTCGTCGTGGCGACGATCCGCACGCTCATGGCGGCGGTACCCGCTGGCCTCATCCTCTTCTCAGCCTTCTGCGTCATGTCCAACCCCAACACGAAAAACGTGGAAGTGGACCTCATCTCCACGCGCGTACGACGAAGAAGCATCATTCGCCACGCTGCAGCCTCGGCGGACCAGGCCGAGCTGGAGACGATCATCCGCAACGGCTCCAGCGCCCTGAGCCCGACTCTGCCGAAGGTGGACGAGACACGCACCTCTGGCGATGTCGCGGTTGTGACGGCGGCGGCGGCATCGGGGGAGGCGTGATGGGCCTTTGGGCCTTGTGTGTGTGTGGCTCGGTGTGCCCAGGTGCTGGCCGGAACTCTCGCCATGCGCACAACACTGCGAAACCTTGAAGGAGCTCGCAGCACGACCCATGCGTGCATTGCGACGAGAGAGAGCTAAGCTTGCTCGTAAGTTCTGTCCGTGCCAACCATACGCCAGGTCCGGCCCCAATGACGAAGCGGACGCAAAAAGAAGACGAATAGTAAAAAGCACGTGCCAACCGAACACTTACAGAAACTTACTTCTACCTGAGTAGGGGATTCTACATTACAGCTGGCACTTACCTGAGTAGGGGTTTTGGTAGACAGTCAAACCTACGGCAGGAGCCCGACCCATGCCGCTGGCGAGTGCGACTGCTGCCGTTGGCGAGTGGCAGCTGCCGCTGGCGAGCGCGGCTGTTGGCGAGTGGCAGCGCAAACCAAAAGCGGATGTGTGCGGCGGAAACGACGCGGCCGCATTCTCGGATGCGAGTGCCATCCGCATCGCCTCTGGCGTCTCGATATTCTGCTGCACCACGGTCCTGCTCCTGTTTTGGCGTGACCGGCGGCTGCGCGTGCACCCGAACACCTACCTGATGGGGCGCGTGTTCTACGACACGTGCTTTGGCGTGTTCTTTGCGTATCACCAGACCAACTTCAAGAACCCGGAGTCGTTTACAGAGTACCCCGTCCACGGCTGCTCCAAGGGGTTGGCCGCGCTCACGCAGGCGAGCTTCGCTGGTTCCATCCTGACGTGCGGCCTTATGCCGCTCGACTCGATGGTATCGATGAATTTCCCCTTCACTATCATGGAAGCGTGGGCACGCCGCGCGCACGTCGTTGTGCTGCTACTTGCGGCCAGCAGCGGTGCCTTCCTCGCACGGCTGGACGACGCGAGGCACGACCACACATACGGGCTGGGCTACGGCATGTGCTGGATCTGCCGGCCCGAAACGAAAGCCGTTCACGTGGAGACTACGAATGACGATTTCCGTGTCTTCCTCATGTACGTGCCTGTTATGTTGGTGCTCCTCAGCAACATCGGCGTGGGCGCGTTCACTTACCGCCGCCTCTTCATGTCGCGCAAGGAGCAGCAACAGCAACAGCGCGGCAGCCGCAAGCTGCGAGTCGCAATCTTTCGCAGTTCGCTGAAGTACACGGTGCTTTTCACCGCGTACTGGATTCTTGTGGTCATCCCCTTTGTGTACATATTCCACGCACAACAAAACCGAGACCAGCGCGAATACATCAAAAGCGACACGTTCCATAAGGTGGCGGAGCTATTTCTCGTGCTGCTGGCGTCGCAGGGGGTGATGGACGCGCTGATGTTCCTCGTTGTGAACTGGGACGTTGTGAAGGGTAGCTTGCGGTGCTTTCGCCTTGGCGGAGTGGATGAAAAGCGCCGCGCGTACGGCCGCGCGTCGGAGGCAGGGCGCCGCACGGACGCGGGCCCTGCAAACCAGAAGTATATGAAGGTGCTGCGCGCGGAAGTGTTCACATACGTGGCACAGGGCATTGCGTGGTCTATCCGCAGGACGCGCAAAGTGGTGCGCGCGGAGATGCGAAATTCCGACGCGGCAGGCGGTGCAACGGCCAGGTTCGGCAACAGCAGCTTCGGCAGCCGCGGTGGTGGCAGTTTCAACAAGACCAGCTTCAGCACCGCGCTGAACCTGGATGGTGCCCCGCAAATGTCCACGGAAAGCGTCGACGAGGATGACGTGAGCGAAATGATGGCGGCCTCACTGACGAAGAGCGCCAAAAATTTGAGCGCTGACCTGAAAGAACCGCTGCTGTCCGCACCAACTGACGAAGCAACTGCCAGCAGCATTGCTGACAGTGCGAACGACAGTGATGATTCCGAAGACGAGACCCGTCGTTTGCGCTTCGAGACAACGAGCTCGCGCCTTCAGAGCGGCGGGCGCGGGCGCTCGTATCTCGAAGACTCGCACGATCATCTACCCACCTCTTCGCAGCCGCGTGATTATAGCGTGATGCAGGTCACGAGCACCGTCAAGATGGAGCACCAATCCGACATCAAGTTTTCAGATCACACGCCTTTTATCTTCTGGGAACTGCGCGAGATATTCGGCGTGGACCATGAATCCTACCTGAAGAGCGTGTCCGAGCCGACAATGGAAAAGTTCAGCGAGGGGGCGTCTGGTGCCTTTATGTACTGTGCGTCTGCACGCTTGTTGCAGCAGCCTTGTAAGAGATGCCATGTAGCTCACCATGCCCTTCCCCCACCACCACCCTCCTCTCCTTCCTCCGAATCAATTGCTCTTCCTTGCCTGTTCGCCTGCTCGCTGGCGCAGTTTCTCGTGATGGGAAGTATCTGGTGAAGACGACGACGCTCTCCGAGATCGAGTCGCTGGTGCGTATACTTGAGGACTACTTACAGTACATGCAGGACTGCAAGCGGCGTGGGACTGACAGCATGATTGTGCGCATCCTGGGCGCGTACTCGATCAAGCTGTACTCGCAGAGCATTCACTTTATTTGCATGGCCAACGTGTTCCGCGGTCCGTACACGCAGCACCTGGAAGTGTACGACCTGAAGGGATCAACGTACATGCGCTGGGGAAAGCGCGTTGCGCAGCTCAAGGGGCAAACCGCGCGCTGCAGGCGTTGCAACGAAAGCTTTGTCGTGGGCAGCCGCCAAGGTGGCAGCTGCCCCAAATCGCTGAATAACAGGCCGCACATGCCGCGCGTCGTGCTCAAGGACAACGACCTCAACATCCGTCTGAACCTGTCCACGTCGGAGAAGACGCAGGTGTTCAACCAGCTGCAGCACGATTCCAACTTCCTCGCCACCCAAGGCCTGATGGACTACTCGCTGCTTCTCGGGATCAAGAATCTGGTACAGTCGGCTTCCGGTGTCCGTCGCTCTGCAGCAGACTCGTCGTTTATCGAGCTTGAGACCTCTGGCAAGGCACACAAACTGCTCGGTGACCAGCACCCTGTTGACATGGTGATGCCATCCATCTTTACCGAGGCGAGGGGTGCAGGTGCGGCGCCTGACACGCCTTTCTACCAGAGGTATGAGGGTGGGATGCAGGCTGTTGAGGTCGAAGGACCTGGCATTTACTACCTTGGAATCGTCGATATTCTCCAGCGCTGGACGTGGAGCAAGTTCTTCGAGCGGTGGGCTAAGATCATGCTGCGCTGTTTGTGGTCGGACCGTGACGCGCTCTCTGCCTGCCCGCCCGACACGTACCGTCGGCGCTTCCAGGAGCGTGTGGTGAGTGCGCTCGTGAAACAGCGTGGTGGTGGTGAGCTGCGGGAGGATTGGCTGTTCGACGAGGACAGCTTGAATGCAGCCAGGTCGCAGCCGTACAAATATGCCCCGCCTCGCAACGAAGGTGGATCACGACAACAAGTCAATGTGGCACGCGTGTAACCTTACTCTCTCTCTCTCTTGGAGAAAGTTTGTTTGCTCTCACCTGCGACACCATTCAAGAGAAGCACAATATAAGTAGTAAGCGTACGTAATCTTACGTACGTAACTTACGTAGTACGCTTAACTTACCTTGTAGAGTACTACCAATGCTACCAATAAAGTTTTTTTAGTGGCAAGGCTGTTTGTGCACAGAGCCAACATGCTCTGTCGACAGAAATTGCTGGCGGTGATCGCAAAGAGGCCGCGAATTTCAACCGAGGCCAAGCTCAGAGAGTGTGCGGGTTGTGGATCGATCCATGGAGCTGCTAGTCGGCGGCCAGGTTGGGAATACACCTCGAAACTCTGCATCCGCGGTAGCCTTTTTCGTGTTGTTGGCACCCGACCACGTGCTGAAGCCTCGGCCAGATTGTGCCGGTGGCGCCGATGGTGCTGGCGGCATTGGCGGAGCCGAGGGCTCGTAGCGTACGCGCTCCACGGCAACTTCGGCGAGGTCCTCCGCACTGAGGTGGCGCACTATGAACTGCTGCGCCAGGCTGCGCTTGTGCACGATGTGCATGTGACGCTGCGCTGAGCGCTGCGCGACTGCGGTCAAGAAGACGATCCCTTCGAAGATTCCGATGAGAGCAAAGAAGATGATGGCGATCACAGCGACGCCTATGAGCAGCACCACGCAAGGGTTGGAATCACCGCAATCACCGCAATCATCGCAATTGCAATCAGTGCCTCCCCAGTAGCAACCGCTGCAGTCGCAATGGTCGCCCCTGCGGTTGCCACTGGAGCGGCTGGAGCGGCTGCTGCGGGAGCGACTGGAGCGGCTGCTGCGGGAAGCGCAGCAGAAGGTGGCCATGCCCACCAGCGTAAAGAAGATCAGGACGGCGATCAGGTAGTAGGCAGAGGCCGTATGTGCGACCCACCAAGAGCTGAAGAGGTGCTTCATGACCCAGCCGTTCTCGCAGCACAGGTTGTCGTGGTTGAGGCGCGTGTCACCACCGCAGAACCAATTGCCGCAGTCCACTTTGTGCAGCACCGCCTCGATACACCAGATGCACAGCTGCACTGCGACGAACACGCCGAGGAAGTCGCGCGTCAGCATGAGGCGGTACTTGATCTTGCGCAGCTTGTCGCGGGAGACGAGCCCCAGCAGCGCGCGCCCCTCGCCTTCTGTTGTCGGCATGTAGGCGTACGCGAACATGCACTCAGTGCACTGCGAAAAGGCGCGGTCTTCCCGGGTAGCGCGCCAAGTGTCCAGGCATCCCCTGTGCACCCAGGCTTGGGTCCCACGGCAGCTGCAGGGGGAAATTAGGTGGTCGCGGTTCAACTCATTACTGTTATCATTGCTCTCGAGGCAGATGCGGCACGCGCGATCGGCGGGGTCATGCTCATTCCCAACCAGCGGAGCGGAAAGCATAGTGTCCGACCCACCGGAGGTTCAAGTGATATCTGTTATCTCTCATCGACCAACAACACTCGTCTTGTATTTGCCGGTGTTTTTCAGAGCAAGAAGCAAGAAGCCTACCTAGGTAACTTTTTCTCTTCAATCTTCAGTGCGGAAGCTTGCGGATATCGCGGAGCCAGCCCTCCAGCAGGGCGGCTGCCTGCGCCCTCCCGGCAATCACGTCGTCGGTGTCTTGCGGCCCGGGAGGATCGTGCGACAAATCAGAGTGGTGTGCACCGTTGGGCATGTTGATGGCGATGAGGCTCTCGCTCAAATTCGTTACGACTGAGCCCGCGCTCCAGCCGTCGTTCAGGCCGTTCGTGAAGATGATGCGGGACGTCAGGTCCGCCATGCGATCGAACCCCCAGTCGTCCGCCAGCGTGCGAGGCTGCGGCGTCACACCGAAGCGCGAGCTGCAGTGTGCACCGAGCCACTCGAGCGTGGACTCTCGCGGCGGGAACATGTCCGTCTCGCCGTTCGTGCTGATGCGTTCGATGAGCAGTGAGCAGGTCTGATAATCCCAGGCCAGGCCGTTGGCACCAGTGCCAACGCCACTCCAGTCTCCCGCGCTGATCGTGGGCAGGTGGCCCGCCGGCAACTGCGTCGAGAGGTTGAAACACGACGGGACCGCCTGCGCTCTCGCACCACTGCTAGCTGCTGCCAGCCCCGTGTAGCCGATCAGGAACGCCTTTAGGCCCTGCGCGGTCGGACGCGCCACCAGCGCACCGCACGCCTTGGCCAGCCCAGTGTCCGAGGTAGGCGGGTAGTTTTGCATGTTCAGGTCTGCGAAGGAGTACATGAGAACCATGTTCACAGCGAGCCGCAGCGCGTCGAGGCCGCCCGCGGTAAGGTACGGTGGCATGGCGCTCGCGTCGCTGCACAGCCCCAAAGCTGCGATGGCGCCGTCCTTGGAATCGATGGACAGGTAGTCGGCAAAGGCCGCACGCACCGCCGCAGGGCAGCCAGCGACAGCGCGCTCAGCGCTGCGCGTGACCACCTCGTAGTACGCGGCATGATCGGTGTGCTGCGCGTAGATGAGTGCGGGAGCAGACGCGGCGTACGCCATATCGACCACAGCCGGATACCGCAGCCGCATCATCGCGCTCAGGAAGCCAGGATACGAGCCACCAACCGTAATGACGGGGCAGTATCCCGGCGTGCCGTACTCGGTGCAATTGTGCGCGCGCTGCGAAGCGACGATGAGCGCCGCGGTATCCGCCAGCGCTTGCTGGGGCGTGAGAAGCGCGAGCGACGCCGAATCGAAGGGCGAGGCGCCACCTGCGGGGATGCTCGTTCCGTAGAACCTGTGCTCCGGCTGGATCACGAGCGCCTTGAAGCGCTGGGCCAGGTTTACACCAACCCAAGGATAGAACACGCCAACTGATGGCGGCACCGCGCCCTCGCCCCCAACGATGCAAATGATGGGGTGGCCTGGCCCGCCAAAGTGCTGGTCGATCTCGTAGTAACGCTGGCTGTACGTCGCGGTCGACGTGGAGAAATGGTCAACAAGCTGCGCATCGAACTGCTTTGCCGGAAGGGGGATGCCCGTCAGAACCACGGTAACCCACACAGCGAGCAGCATAGCGACCTGGGTGCACGCTTGGCTTTCTAACTTGCTCCTGTGTTTGCAGCTGCTGGTTTGGGAACCAGCTCGCTGACTTTTTTTCTTCCATTGGTGCCAGTTCAGAGAGAGGGCCGTTGGACTTCCTGATTGCTTGGCACGGACACCCACTGCTCAGATCTAAGATGAGAATCGTCTGGGGCTGGAGTGAGTGTTTATTGCTCATCATTGCCAGATGGGCGCCAGCTGCGAGGGCTTCAGCTCCGGCACGCCACTCACGTGCATTATCTCGTTGTTCAGGAAGAAGCGTACCACATCGTCGCCGCCACCCGCGGGCTCGAGCACCTCAGCACGCAGCACAGAGGCGTAAGTTGGCCACATATTTTGCCCCGCCGCGGACTTGAGGCCCAGCGCTGCCATCAGCGACACCATCGTGCTGTCGTGAGCGGAGTAGACTTGCACCAGCGGCGCCCCCCCCTCGCCCCGCCCCGCCCCCGCGCTTGCATGCTGCAGCGCGGCCACGTATCGCTCGACGAACGGGCCCACCGAGAGGCGCGCCACGTGCGTGTCCGACTGCAGAGTGAACCACCGCCAAGTGTTGTGCTCCGCGGCGAGGGCGGAGAGCGAGCGAAGCTCAGCGATGTCGGAGTGGGCCACACCGGTGTCGCCACTGCCCGTGGCACCAGCGTCGCCAGCGCCGCCGTGCTCGAGCGCCGAGCAGAGCGCTGGAGCGAGCCCGGCCGCCGCGCCGTGGACCGCCGCGCAGTTCGTGGCATCGTGGAGCAGGTTCCAAGAGACACCCGCGCCCACCTGCTCAGGATTAGCGGCGGGGGGCAGCACACCCACACGCACAAGCAGCTCGCCCAGCCGAAGGCGCGCGTCCTCGGCACTCGCGAAGCGGTCCCGCGCCGCGCCGCGTGCCCAGACGGCAGCCTCCGCGTTCACCTGCTCCTCACTGACCCCCATGTCAGGGATCATGTCCATCCAGCCCTCGTGCCGCACTGCGTGCGCGAGGCCACCACCATACACCCCGCCGCCGCCGCCGCCGCCATCGCAGCCGCTGCCGTCGCTGCCGTCCTCCCCTTCCGCTGCCAGCAGTGCACTGAGCAGAGCGCGTGTGCTGTGCACTGTGCGCGGGAACGCAGTCGACGTGACGGCAATGGACTCGGCGGGCGCCAGCCACCAGAAGCTCGTTGGCGCACGCTGCAGCAGGAATTTGCGCAGCTCACGCCCACGCGCGTGAAGCTGCGAGGCGCCGAGCTTGGTGAGCTGGCCGTACGGAAGGCCTAGCGGTTCCCCGCCGGACGCGCAGGCTTTCCAGCCAACAGCTGTGGTGGGCGGTGGGGCGAGCTGTTCCGACCAGTACAACGCACTGGGCTCCAGCATCTTGATTATGGGGGAACGATCGCCATGACGATGGAGTAACGAAACGTGCCGCAGGCGCATCCCGGCCGGGCGTCGCGCGCGAAAGAACTTACCAGAAAAAACCGTGTAGTGTCCGTTGGGACCGGGTGTTGGACTAGCAATCTTATTACATCTGCACTCGTCGCGCGGCGGCGCCGACACTGGCTTCAATGCTGCTTCCACTGTGTGTGCTGCGTGAAAGTGTGTGTTGCTGCTTGTGCTGCAGCCCCAGCCAGGGCGGCAGCGGTGCCACTGCGCCAGGTGATACACGGGCCAGCGGCTCGCTCTCAAGGAGCTCAGCCACTACCGTGAGCACAGGCACCGCGAGCGCAAGTAGCGCGGCGCACACGAGCGTGACCGCCGCCAAGATGCGTAGATCCGCGCCCGCCCCGTCGCCTAAGCTCATCACGCCAGCAGCCTTGGACACGTAGCCCGAGCTGCCCGAATCTGTAGCGCCACCGCACAGCACGCCGCGGCCCGCGGCCGTGCTAGCGAGGCGTCTCCAGCGCTGTGCAGCCCAGCCGCACGGAAACCCCACATTTGCAGCAGCTGCGGCCGCTGGGACGAGCGCCTCCAAGTCGGCAGTGCGCTGCCGCAGTGTCACCGCTGCTTCCCACGCAACACCGCCCATGGCTACGCCAGCTTGTGCCGCACGCACCGCGCCCTGCAACAACGCTAGCTGTTGCGCTGATGCGGCCGCCCCTGCCGAAATCTGCGCGCGCAGAGCCAATGACGCGCCATCCAGCGCATTGCGCGAGGCCAAGACATCCATCAGCACACCCGGCGCATTCGCCGCGCGCGAGTGACGCCACAGCGCGCTGGGGTCCAGCCCGCCGTACAGCAGCGTGTGGTACACGCGGCAGCGGTTCACTGCTAGCGCCAGTGCTTGCAGCTCTGCGGCCCCCGTGGTGCAGCACACTGCTGCCTCCGTGCCACCAGCCGCGGTCAAGGTGCGATAGTGCAACGAACTGTTGACGCGCAGCCCAACAGTCGCTGCATCGAGCCCAGCATCATGCGCTGCAACCGCTGCGCGGACCAGCATTGCGACGCTGTCCAGGTCGTACGGGGCCTCGGCCGCCACTGCCACCACCCCCGCTGCCGCCCCGCCCGCATGGCCCGCGGCGACAGCGGCAATATTGACGTCACGCACAGCGTCAGTGAATAGTGACCACGAGAACGCGGGGTAGCGGCGCGCACTTGGCAGTGATGAGTTTGTGACGAGAGCATCGAGGCTGGCACCCGGATCCAGGAATGAGGCTTGCAGCAGCGCACGCTGCGTAGCGTCCGACGCAACCATACGCCAGCCGCTGCTTCTGCTGCCCACGCTGTTCATGGTGCCGTTTGTTGCCCACGTTGGTGCGGGCAACACAGCGGCACGGGCCAGTGAAGGCAGCAAGGCACGCTGCTGTGCGATTGCACCGATCAGCAACTCTGTGCTGCGATTGTTGAATTCGTAAGGGGACAGCGGGCTGCTGCTGCTGCTGCTGCTGCTGCTGCTGCTGCTCCCACGCGAACATACGCTTCCACACGCAAGCACTGAAAAGTTCGATGCAACGTGGATGTCAGCCACAAGGGACTTTGTCAGCGCAGCAACTGGCGCACGCCAATCGAGCCCGGACTGCAGCGCGGCTTCAATCACGGAGCGTGCGGCGACTTCCGCACTGCTTGAAGTTGGGTTGAAGTCGCCAGCGCCAGTAGCGTTGGTGGCCGCTGCAACAGCGGCGCGCACGTAGCGAAGCGGGACGTTCGGCAAAGGCATTGCAGCACTGCCGCTGCTGGAGGTGACGCGATTTAA
>Ga0308021_10001684_pt1 | contig 10108 bp, 7 predicted proteins | sample Neamet351_FD_201296 | JGI IMG/M metagenome (GOLD analysis project Ga0308021, IMG submission 201296) | Marine microbial communities from water near the shore, Antarctic Ocean - #351 | ecosystem: Environmental > Aquatic > Marine > Unclassified | place: Southern Ocean | collected 2014-10-02
AGCCGCGGCGCAAGCGCACGTTCTGCCGCGTGTGCGCCGCGGGTCGCTACACGAACAACTACGCCGCGACGGCATGCGCGCGGTGCCCCGCAGGCCAGTACCTGGCCAAGGGGGCGCAGCACAAGTTCGAGTGCGCCGTCTGCCAGCCGGGCCGCTACAGCAGTGCCATGGGCATGGAGCGCTGCATGGCGTGCGACGCGGCGGCGCGGCGGCTGTACAAGACCTGCGCCACGCCGGCGCCGACGCCCGTCGCGCACCACACGCGCGCGCCGGCGCCCAAGCCGGCCTGGCTGAAGCAGCAGAAGAAGTGGGTGGTGCGGGTGAGCAGCGCCTCAAGCAGCGCGGCGCACCCGGCCACCAGCATGCTTGACGACAAGATCCGCACGGCGTGGGTCGTGCGGGGCGCGACGCCCGCGACCCACCAGTGGGCCGTGTTCGACCTGGGCTCGGACGCGCGCCTGTCCAAGGTCAAGCTGTACAAGGACACCAAGGGCGGCATCCGCTACGCGCACCTGCAGCGCGCGGCGGCGGCGCGCGGGCCTTGGCAGAACGTGGCCGCGCTGAGCACCGCGCAGCACCAGCGCTGGCAGCAAGTTGAGGTGAAGTTCGCGCCCACCACCTCGCGCTTCTGGCGCCTGGACGTGAGCGGGCTGTGGCAGGGCACGGTGTCCGCTGACGTTTGCGAGCTCCACTTCTTCGGCTACCTCGTGCCCACGCCGTCGTACCTGAAGGGCAGCCACGCGCGGCACGGCAAGCTGTCCAAGCTCGGCGCCGCGCGCGACGACTCGATGGGGAAGATGGCGAGCACCTGGAACGGCTCGGCGGGCAAGTCGGCCGTGTTCGCGGTGGTGGCCGTGGCGGCGGTGCTGGCTGCGCTCAAGCTGAGCGACCGCTTCTCTTCACGAGATGACGGCTACTCGCAGGTGGTGGCCGTGGGCGAGGGCGGGGCAGAGGAGCAGCCGCTGGGCGGTGCTGACATCCAGCTGGACGCGATGGCGATGGAGGCCACCGCCGCCGCCGCCGGGGCGGACGAGGGCGGCGGCGGGGGCGGCGCGGAGGACGGCGGCGCGGCGGGCGACGGTGCGGACAGCCCGTCGAAGGCCAACCCGTTCTCGAGCTATCGCGCGTGAGGCGGCGCTGGTGGCGCTCCGGACACATCTGACAGTTGACCGACACAGCTCACGCAAGCTGCTGCGCGCGCAGCAGCAGAGAGCAGAGAGCAGCGTCTCAGCAGAGAGCAGATGACAGATGACACAGATGTCCGATGAGCAGCGTGTTGCACTTTCTTTCAACTGTGTATTGTGTATGCATACGCGCGTTATTCTATACATACATGGCACCAATAAAATCCAGCCTTTACCGGACTCCGCAGATGCTAAGATTTTATATGCTATGATGATGAGCGCGCATCACATGGTGTTGAATGCGCTTCCGTCGGTGTCGGCTGGCGCGATCTTGCGGGTCTCCGCCTCGGGATCGTAGCCATGCACGAGCAGCTTGGCCGTCACAGTCTTCTTGAATGACACACCCACGGACGCGAAGGAGAACTTCATCCGCACCTTGAACATGGTGTACCACAAGATGCCGCCCTGGAAGGCGCAGACGATCACCGTCATGCAGGTGGCCGTGGCCCAATCCACCTTGAGCCAGCCGATGAAGATGATGGAGCTAAGCATGAAGAACAGGCCCAGCCAGAAGAGCCGCAGCGCGCTGTGGAAGTGGGAGGCGGCGGGCGGCGGGCGGTGGGGTGGGGCATCAGACAGCGGCCGGCGCAGCGCGCGCAGCGGGGCGCGAACTCACAGTCGTCGCGAGTCCAGCATCCCACCCACCGCGCGCGACATGGAGCCGTGCGGGCCGCGGATGGCAAGCGCGGGTCCGTGGATCATCGCGTACGAGGCCACGACGCAGGCCGCCAGGTTGAGGCACGTGGCAATGGACGCGCAGCTGTAGAATGCGAACTTGTGCCCGAACCGGATGTTGAAGTCCTCCACGCCGCGAGAGAACACCTGGTCGGGCAGCATGCACAGCCCCAGGTAGGTGAGGCCAGCGAGGAACGTGCTGTTCGTTGCGAGCACGGCGAGGTTGTCCTTGAACAGCCTGGTCGGGGCGGTGGGGGGCGGGGGGGGACAGGGTGAGAGCCGGCGCAACACTGGGCACGCCCGCGCCCTACGCGCGCGCACTTGATCTCCTTCCGCCGGATTTTCACGGCGCGCTGCTTGATCGTCGCGCTGAGCTCCTCGCGGTCCGCAGCTATCATCGTGCCAGCCGGCCCGTGATCTACTTCGGCATGCTGCACGCAGGCACGCTCGCTCCTCTCTGAAAATGCTGAGTCTTGGGCCCTTGGGCGCGCACTGCCAACGACAACAAAGGAGATGCCAGAGAGAGATGCTGACAGCTGTTCGTGACGACGTTGGTGCACATTCGTTTGTTACGCATATCGACACAATACGCAACAGGGTGTGTGTCGTCTGGTGCGCCTCCGCGTGGCAGCATCGCAGCTGGCCCCAGGGCTGTCCTGGCGCCAGCTCGAGAAAAATAATCATACAGTCGTGGAGGCGGCGAGACGCACGCTCGGCCGTCGCCGTGGCGGCGCAGCTCTAAGCAGCTCTCTGCTTAGGTCTGCATGTAGGAGTTGATGTCGATGGAGTCGGGCAGCTCGCCGATCTCAACCTCGAAGCGCGACTGCACGGTGGCGAGCGTCTTGGCGTCGTCCTCGGAGGAGACGAAGGAGATGCCGAGGCCCTTGGTGCCGAAGCGGCCGGCGCGGCCCACGCGGTGCATGTACTGGTACGGGCCGTCGTCCTTGCCCTCGCGGCTGGTGGGGAAGTCGTAGTTGATGACGATGTTGACGCGCTCGATGTCCATGCCGCGCCCGAACACGTCCGTGGCCACGAGGATGCGGCTCTCGAAGTTCTTGAACTTCTTGTACATGGCGAGGCGCTCGGGCTGCTTCATCTTCGAGTGGATGGCGATGCTCGGGAAGTTGCACTCGTTGAGCAGGCGGTTGAGCTCGATGGCGCGCGGCACGCGGCTGACGAAGATGACCACCTGGTTGAACTCGAGCGCGTCGAGCAGGTCGTTGAGCTTGCGGTTCTTCTCGGCCTCGGTCAGCTTGATGTAGTACTGCTGCAGGCCGTGCAGCGTGAGCTTGGCCTCGTCGTCGACGTAGATCTCCATCGGGTCCTGGCAGAACTTCTTGCAGATGGGGCGCACCTCCTTGTCGAGCGTGGCGCTGAACATCATCACCTGCTTGTCGTGCGGCGTGGCGCGGAAGATCTCCTGCACGTCGCGGCGCATGTCGAGCTCGCCGAGCATGTTGTCGCACTCGTCGAGCACGAAGTGCTTGACGTTGCTGAGGTCGCACACCTTGTCCCGCACGAGCTTCAGGATGCGGCCCGGCGTGGCCACCACGACGTGCGGGCACTCCTTCTTGAAGAGCTCGATGTGCTGCTTGATCGGCACGCCGCCGTAGATGACGCCGACCTTCACGTCGGGCAGGTACTTGGCGAAGCGGCTGTACTCGTGCGCGATCTGGAACGCGAGCTCGCGCGCGTGGCAGAGCACCACCACGCCCACCTCGCCGTCCTTGGGCTCGAGCTGGTGGAGCGTGGCGAGCACGAACACGGCGGTCTTGCCCATGCCCGCCTTGGCCTGGCAGATGATGTCCATGCCGAGGACGGCCTGCGGGATGCACTCGTGCTGCACCTCCGACGGGTGCTCGAAGCCGCAGTCGACCACGGCGCGCACGGTCTCCTCCTTGAGGATGAAGTCGCGGAACGACGACGAGTGGATGCCCACGTAGTGGCCCTTCTTCACCTCGCCGTCCGCGCCCGAGGCGGCCACGTCCTCCTCCTCCTCGTAGTCGATCGGCTCCTCCTCCACCTCCTTCGTCGTCTCGTCAGCCATGCTTGCGCGGAAAGGAAAGTCTCTCGCGGGGGGTGATCGGTCTGTGGCAGCGGAGAGAGCAGGAGAGAATCAAACACTGCAAAGCTCCCTTGAGTGAAGACACACTCGTCTAGGCTGTTGAACGATGGCTGAAGCGAAAGATGAACCGCTACAGCAGGCGTGGAAGATCCACGTGCACGTCAAGGAGAAGGTGATCTCCGTCTCGTGCGGGAGCGCGGAGCAGCGCGTCAAGTGGCTGGGGCACGTGGGCATTGCGCGCTGGGATTCGGAGAACAACCAGGGCTGGACCAAGCTCGGTGAGTGGCAAGCCTTGCTGCTGGGCGCGGGGGAATGCCGCCAGCCCGCCGCTGCTCCCGACGAGCGCCGTCGCCGATCATGGTGGTGGCGATCGCGGCGGCGGCGGCGGCGGCGGCGGCGGCTGCCTGCTGCCGCTGCTGCTGCTGCTGCTGCTGCTGCTGCTGCTGCTGCTACTGCTGCTACTGCTGCTGCTGCTGCTGCTGCTGCTGCCGCCGCTGCTGCCGCTGCTGAGGCATGCGGTGGCGGCGGCGACGGCGGCACGGCCGGCGCCGCTAAAGCCGGAGCCGCCGTTCTGACGGATTGCAGCGCTGCGCCGCCATTGCTGCTTGCAACTGCCGCTGCCGCACGCACTCGCTGACCCCCGCCCCCCCCACTCTCCCCCCCCGCGCGCAGGCGTGCCGACACAGATCGCCAAGCACCCGGATGGCGACATCCTCGACATGGCAGCCATCATCAGGGACGTGCTCAGCGACAACGACCACGTGGTGGTGACGCCTTCGCTGAGCGGCGACGGCGACGAGAAGAGCTAAAGAGCGAGCTTCCCGTCGTTGGCTTTGGCGGCGGACAGCGGACAGTCACAGGGCGGCGCACGCGCTGTTGGCGGTCGGCAGCGCACTATCTGATCTTAAATACACACCACATCGCACATGTTTTAGGTGTTTTTATCTCGTCTGTTGTCCCCTTGTGATTTGCCCTGCTCTGCAGGGATGATCGACCTGATCACAACCCTTTCCGTGTGGTCTGGAGGGCTGGGGCTCGGACCGGGGGGGGGGGGATTGCGCGCTTCCGCCGCTCCTCCGACGGAGGCTGCGGCGATGGGAGCCCGGGCTGCGACAGGCGGCTTGCGCTCGCAGCTCGCAGCTTGCGCTCAGAGCCCTGGCGATCACTGATCACTGCCCTCCTGCTCGAAATGTCTTGTTGCGGAAGGTGAAAGAATCCACGATGATCGGCGCGGCATTGAGACCGCCACCTTCCGGGACGGTTGCTTGGGCCACGGCCACGACGTCCGACATGGAGACCTTGCTCGGGACCTTGGCCGAGAAAAGGCTCGCGTGAAATGGGGCCTGCTCTGCGCGAAACCGGAACCGAATGTGGACGCCGGCCGCCGCCATGGCCTCCTCGATCGCCGCCACGATGCCGAACAGCGCGCCCTGCGCGGCGGGGTCGGCCAGCGCCAACACCATGGATGCAGCACACACCACCCTGCGGAACGTGACCTGCACTGGGCGGAACTGGACGCTTGCCATCGCCTTCTCAATCCTGGCCAGCTCCGTCAGGTTGTAACAGCAGAGGTACTGGAAGCTGAGGTGGAGCCCATCTGACATGTCGTCGGTGACGGGGCCGAACCGGGTGGTGACGGCATCCACCATGCGTACGACCGCGCCTTTGAGCTGTCGCTCCCCGGTGGAGTTGCCGGTCAGCAGATGCAGCGAGCCGGCCATGGGCACCGCCGTCGCGTTGTCGGCGCCGGGGCACGCGGCAGGGCAGTACTCGGCGCTCGTGCACTCGGACCCCGGCGCGGCGCCCGGCAGCAGACCCAGCGCCAGGGCGATCGCCGGCCAAAGCATTGTCATATCAGCGCGGCTTCAACAAGACGCGGGCAATCTCTTTTGACGAAAGACAGACGGCGCCAACGGAAGCGGGACATTTTATGCATGTGGAGTCAGAGGGGGCGAAGCATCGCGCGTCTGAATGCAAGCGGACAGCCCACGGCTCGAGCGGCAGATCTCCGAAGAATCCAGCATCCAGCATTCGTCGCTGTGGCGCGAGCCAGCAGGATCCAAATCATCACGCAGCACAGAGCCCTCGCATTCACGGCCACGATGAATCGGGCCCAAACGCTGGCGGCGCGCGCCAAGCGCGCCAAGGAGATCGACGCGAAGGACCGCAAGGTGCGCCCCATCTACGACGCGATCGACAGCCACAACTTCAAGCAGGGCATCAAGCTGTGCGACAAGAAGGGCGTGAGCCACTACCCGATCGTGCTCACGCTCAAGGCGCACTGCCTGGAGCGCACGGAGCGCGCGGAGGAGGGCGTGCAGCTCTGCCGCGAGCTGCAGCGCGCGCAGAACGAGGTGTGCGATCAGATCAAGGGCGGCGGCGGAGGCGGCGGCGCGGCGGCGGCGGCGGCGACGGCGGCCAGCAAGGGCGGCAAGGCCGGCAAGGCCAGCAAGGGCGGCAAGGCCGGCAAGGCGCCCAAGGGCGGCGCGGGCGCGCCCGAGACGCTCGCCGCCGAGATCGCGGCCGACGGCGGCGTGCTCGATGACCCGACGCTGAGCACAATGCTGCTCGTCTTCAACAACGCGGGCGCCGTGGCGGACGCGACGGCCTGCTGCGAGCAGATGCTGGCGCTGGCGCCGGACAACGAGAAGCTGGCCATGGACCTGCTCAAGTGCCACGTGCGCGCGCACGACTTCGACAAGTGCCGCATGCTCGCGCTCAAGCTGAGCAAGCAGCTCGGCAAGCCCAAGTACGCGCACTGGGCGGCGCTGGCCATGCTGCTGCTGGCGCGCCAGCCGCCGCCGCCGGGCGATGCGCGCGGCGCCATGGCCGCCAAGATGTCGCTGACCATGGCCGACCGCGTCATGGGCGCCACGTGCGCGAAGGACACCACGCCCACGTCCAGCGCCACGCTGCTGCGCGTGGCCGTGCTGCGCGCGAGCGGCAAGGCGGACGAGGCGCTGGCGGCCTTCGACGGCTACTTCGGCGCGGGTAGTGAGAGCAGCGCGGAGGACAGCGCGGGCTCCATGGCAGCCACGGCCGCCGCCATCGTGGCGGAGATGGACTCCGAGGCGCGCGTGGCGGCGGGCGGCGGGCCGCGCGGCAGCGTCGCGGACGAGGCGAAGCTGCTGCCGCTGCGCGCCGTGGGCGGCGGCGTGTCGGAGGAGCAGACGGGCGACTTCGCGCTGCTGCCCGCCGCGCGCCTCGCCGCGCGCGCCGCGCTGCTGGTGGGCACGGCGGCGCACGCGGAGCGCCGCGCCATCTTCCGCGAGCTGCTCACGGCGCACAGCGCCGACGACTGGGCCTTCGCGGCGGGCTACATCGGCACCCTCGCCGAGCTGGGGCGGCCGACGGCGGAGGGGGCGGCCGAGCTGGCGGAGGCGCGCGCGCTGTTCGGCGCGCTGCAGGGCGCGGAGGACAGCAAGCTGCTGCGCGGCCCGTGGCTGGCGGAGCTCGAGCTGGCGCGCGCGCTGCTGACGAAGTGCGGGGCGGGCGACGCGGGCGGCGCGGGCGGCGCGGGCGGCGCGGGCGGCGCGGGCGACGCGGGCGGCGAAGCTCCGGCGCTCGACGCGGCGCGGCCGCTGCGCTCGCTGCGGCTGCTGCTGGCCGGCTACCACGCGCGCTTCGGCGACAAGCCGTGCTTCTTCGACGACGCGCGCCGCTACCTGCGCGCCTTCGTGCCCGCGGCGGGCGCGGCCGGCGCCGCGCCGCCGGCGCCGCCCAGCCCGGAGCGCGACGCGCTGCTGGAGTGGGCGCGCGGCGCGGCCGGTGCGCACGAGGGCTGCGCAGCCACGACGCCCGAGGCGGCGGCGGCGGCGGTGGCGGCGGCGGCGGCTGCGGCGGGCGAGGGCGAGGGCGAGGGCGCGGCGGCGATGGCGGTGGTGGTGGCGTCGTTCGCCGAGGCCAAGACGGCGGACCTGAAGCGGCTCCGCAAGTACATCGCGGCGCAGCAGGCGCTGCGCTTCGTCGGCGGCCACGCGGACTTCGCGCCCGCCGACGGCGCCGCCGCCGACGCGGGCGCGCGCGCCGTCGTGGCCGAGCTGCTGCGCGCCTACGGCGCGACGCTGCACCTGAACCTGGGCAACGAGGGCGGGCAGCGCGAGGTGCAGTGCGGCGACGACCTGCTGCTCATGGCGGCGCACGTGCTGCGCGGCGCGGCGCGGCGCGCGGCGCCGCGCAGCGCTGCGCGGCGGCAGTGGCTGACCGAGCTCGCTGCGCTGCTGGAGGAGGGGCTGCGCCGCTCCGAGTTCAACTTTCGCATGAAGGTGGCGCTCTGCCAGGCGTACGGCGCGCTGGGCGCGGCGGGCGCGGCGGTGCAGCAGGCCAACGCGCTCAAGATCTGCAACATCCAGCTCGACTCGCTGGGCTGGCTGCTGCTCGACAGCGCCGCGGGCGCCAACCTGCTGGGCTGTGGGCTCTTCGAGGAGGCGCGCGGCGCGTGCCGCGACTGCGCCGGCATGCACCGCTCGCACCAGCGCGACTCGCCCTCGCACATCGTCAAGGCGCTGCGCTACGGCTACTACGAGCAGGCCGTCGACATGCTCGCCTTCGACACGACGCGCATGGCGCCGTCGTACCAGCTGGCCGCGGCGCAGGCGGAGCTCGCGCAGCTGCGGCTGCTCGAGCCCGAGCTCGAGGCGGTCGAGTACCTGCAGCGGATCGCGGGCGGCGCGGCGGAGCCGGGCGGCGAGGGGGCGGGCGGCGCGGCGGCGGTGGCGGGCGGCGGCGCGCTGGAGGGCGCGCTGCCGCCGCTGCCGCAGGCGGAGGCCGAGGCGCTGTCGCTGAACCACGACTACAACATCGCCGCGTGCTGGGACTGCCCCGCCGACGCGCACGGCGGCGGCGTGGACTTTGGCGGCGCGGGCGCGACGAGCTTCCTCGCTCCGCCCGCCGAAGCGGAGGACGCGCGCGACGGCGCGGCGGCGGACGCGCAGCGCTTGCGCGCGGCGACGGCGCTCGCACGCATGGAGCCACTCGACCCGCCGCGCGCGGCGCCGGGGTCGGCGGCGCTCGCGCGACTGCGGCTCGGACGGCTCGCGCCGCGGCTGCTGCTGCTGTGCGGCGGCGCGGGCGGGGCCGGGAGCGAGCTGTCGGAGCGCAGCGCCGAGCTGGCGGCGCTGCTCGCGCAGCTGGGGCTGCACGAGGAGCCGAGCTGGCGGATGCTGCAGGCGGTGGCGCGCGCGGCGGCGGCAGCGCACGTGGCGCTGGGCGGCGGCGGCGAGGCCGATGCCACCGCCGCCCCCGCCGCCTGGGCCGAGTGCGCGACGGCGCTGGGCGCGGCAGGCGCCGCGGCCGCCGCCGTGGGGCTGGCGCTGCCCGAGGGCGCGACGCCCGAGGCGCCGTTCGAGCCGGCGTGGCTGCAGGATGTGTCGACGCTGCTGCTCAAGAGCGGCCGCTGGGTGAGCTGCGCGACGCTGCGACGCCGCCCGACGCCCTCCAATGCCCAGCGCCCCCCAATGCCCTTCGCGCGCCTCACACCCGCCCCTTGCCCCGCTGCCTGCCTTGCCCCCTCTGCCGCCACCGCGCAGACGGTCGTGGCGCTCGAGTCGGTCGCCGTGCTGATCCCGCACAAGGGCAAGAAGGCCAAGGCGCCCGGCGTGCCCGAGGCGGCGGCGGCCGTGGGCGCTTGCGCGCGGCAGCTGCAGGGGCTCTTCGTGGGCGTGCGGGCGGGCATCGACGCCGTCGCCGAGTCGGCGTGGGTGCCGTGCGACGCCGAGGGCGACGCCGCGCGCGATCAGACGCTGGCGCTGTGGTTCGATGCCGCGCAGTGCGCCGCGCCGCTCGTCGCCGAGGCGGGCGCGACGCGCGCCGCCGTGCTGAAGAAGCTGCGCGACAGCCAGCTGCACTCGGCGAAGCGGCTGCGCGACGCGCTCGACGCCGAGATTTTGCGCGTGGACAAGATGGCGCGCTGAGACCGACGGAGTGACGGAGAGAGGAGCTCACCATGGGTGAGGAGGAGGTGGGCGGGCAGCATCGTAGTGATTGATTGTGCTGTGATTGTATTGAACTGTCGCGGAAATGCTACCGCACTAATCAATGAACCGCCAATTATAACGAAGCGCTCCTCCTTCCTCCAGCGTTGTAATTATAATGCGTTGCCGCTACACCCGCAATCGCACTGCTTTCTTCTCCGGCATCGTCACGCCCACAGCCCCCAACCCTGCCGGTTTGGGTCTGGGCTCCC
>Ga0308021_10001686_pt1 | contig 10101 bp, 9 predicted proteins | sample Neamet351_FD_201296 | JGI IMG/M metagenome (GOLD analysis project Ga0308021, IMG submission 201296) | Marine microbial communities from water near the shore, Antarctic Ocean - #351 | ecosystem: Environmental > Aquatic > Marine > Unclassified | place: Southern Ocean | collected 2014-10-02
ATGTATATGCGACTATTGCTAATGAATGATGAGGACTGCACTGAAAATCTATTAGCTAAGGCGTTAGTGTTGGCATCTTTTGGAACTTTACGGTTTTCATCTTCAAGATCGAAATCAAAAAAGCCAGATATTACTTTAAGTAATTGAGTCTGAGAATACGGCTTGCATAAACAATGATTTGCACCCGCTTGCCTAGCTTGCTCAAGTACATCACTCCTTGTATCAGCTGTGTGAATGATGATTGCACACTGTTCTACTTTTTTACTAATTTCCAAGGCTCTTATTTTTTGGGTTACTTCGACGCCATCCATACCGTTCATGTGCAAATCCATCAGCACGATGTCGATACCCCCTTTGTCAAATCGTTCTACCGCTTTCTGACCACACTTAACCGCAATCAGGTTAATGCCTGTGATTAACAAAAAGGCTTTTAGCCCCTCATAACTGTTTATAGAATTATCCACAAACAACATGGTTTTCCCAGATAATTCCACCACGTCGAGCAGGCCCTCTCTAGCTTCTGCCTTAGTGCTGGACTCGCCAGCAGATTAGATAATGCTCCCTAACCTTTTCCAAGCATTGGTTTAAAGTCAGAGTAAATCATTAAGGTTATCATTCTAACTCACCACTAAGAACTTGCAACACATGGTGGAATGTCATCAGCCCTTATCCCCTAGATCCCCTTCAGTGCCAGCATTTCAGGCCAAGCCTGTATATTCTACACCAATCCTAACAGCGTACAAGCAAGTACACACCTAGCTATATGAAAAACTAGTCATATTTATTGAAAGGGGTGTCTTACTATTTCTCTTTGCTTTGTGAGCTTGCCACCCCCCACTGCAATTCTGGGAGTGATTCTTTCTGATCATGAGTCCTTAAATATCAGGAATGATAACAACAGGAGAATCAAATCATGATCAAGTATTCCGAGTATGAAAAAGAAGCTATCAACGTGGCGCTATTAACCATACAGCAGACCCTCACTAACGATGACGCCATGCAGTCATCAAGGGAGGTTCAGAACTACCTAAAAATCCAGCTAGCCCCAGAACCAGATGAGCACTTCGCAGTCATGTTCCTGACTCAACAACATCACCTTATAAGCTTCGAAAAGCTCTTCAGAGGCACTGTTAACTCTTCGTATGTCCATATCAGGGTAATCGTTAGAAAGGCGTTAGAGCTCAATGCAGCAGCTATCATACTGGCTCACAACCACCCCAGTGGAATTGCTGAACCAAGCAGTGCAGACAAGGGGATAACGACAAGAATAAAAGATGCACTTGAAGTCTTTGACATCAACGTATTAGATCACTTTGTCGTAACGGCTAATGAGTGTTGTTCTTTTGCCGACCGTGGCTGGCTGTAACCATTTAGACCAAGCTTAGGCTTGGTTTATTTTTCTTCCACACCTTTCCCAGGCTGACAATAGAACTAGAGGGATAAGTACAGCCTAACATTGTTTACCCTAGCTCTTCTGCCTACAGATGCGTACTGCTATCGCGCTTCGCTTGATGGATACCTTAACAGGCACAATTATAAATTGTACTTGTTGAGGCATCGTCAAAATGGCCCAGTTATCGATGAGCTCGTACCACAGTGTCTATGTTGGATACATGAGAGCACTGCCATCTAGTTTCCAATCTGACCTCCAGAAAAATCATACAAGAGGCTCTCACAGCCCGTATAAGAGACTTTATGAGAAATTAAAGGAGCAATAGCGTGATGAACTGGCTTACTGTAAAGTAAACTGACAATCCACAGAAATACCCTGAGAAGATCTAGTAGGTAGATCCACTTCAGCTAGGAAGCTAAGCTGGGTTATCGGGAAGTGTGTATCAATAACCTAGCCAAACACCTGATCACTAAACATTGTCACTATTCATAAGATAATACAGCTTGTCTTTATAGAGTATCCCGAGCATCCTAATACAAGCCATGCAGAAATCAACACTGCTTGATAAGAAAACTGCATAGTTAATTTTTGTGGTGCGATATTGCGTTAAATTTTGCTTAAGGAACATGCCGCCATGGCTGAAGATATTAAAACAGACTCACGTTTGACCGGTGAAAGTGCAAGAAGGGTTTTAAGGCGTGATCCTGACCCTCATTTGTTTCGGCCGATAACCTTTCGTGGGGTTACTGCACGCAACCGAATTATGCTATCCCCAATGTGCCAATACTCCGCACAAGATGGCTTGGCTAATGATTGGCATTTTGCTCATCTTGCCGCCCGTGCATCCGGTGGTGCAGGCTTGGTGTTTACTGAGGCGGTCCATACAGAACCACGAGGAAGAATAACTCCCTATTGTCTTGGTCTATGGACAGATCAACAAGGTGATGCATTGTCCAGAATTGCTGCATTTATAAGTTCTCAAGGGGCAGTTCCTGGTATTCAGTTGGGACATGCAGGGCGCAAAGCATCTGTTGGACGACCCTGGGAAGGGTCATCCCCTGTTCCAATAGAGGCGGGAGGCTGGCATACCATTGCACCGTCAAAAATTCCCTATTCTCAAGACTGGAGCAAACCTGCTCAACTAGATCAGCTGGGTATTTCCCAGCAGCTTTCGTCCCTTGCTGCAGCAACTGGCCGTGCACGTAAAGCAGGCTTTCGTGTGTTAGAACTACATGCAGCACACGGCTACCTTATTCACCAATTCCTGTCACCTCTTAGCAATTTGAGACAGGATCAATACGGTGGCGACTTCGTTAATCGTACTCGATTTCTACTAGAGAGTGTCGATGCGGTTAGGAGTGAGTGGCCCAGTGAATTGCCGTTGTTTATTCGTCTATCAGTAACCGATTGGGTCGATGGTGGATGGACAGTTGATGATAGTGTTGCTTTGGTAAAAATATTAAAAGAGCGTGGAGACGTTGACCTGATTGATTGCTCATCAGGAGGCAATGATCCGCGGCAAAAAATCCCTATTCATCCTGGTTATCAGGTACCATTCGCCTCCACTATACGGCTAAAAACTGGCATGGCCACCGGTGCGGTAGGTTTGATTAGCGCACCAGATCATGCTGAAGCTATACTGGCTAATGGAGACGCTGACCTCGTTATTCTTGGCCGTTCACTCATGGCTGATCCTGTCTGGCCACTTCGTGCAGCAAAGCAGCTAAAAACCGTAAATGTGGACTGGCCAGTTCAATATGAGCGTTCAGATATTTACTGAAAAAACAGTTCTTATTAGGTAACTAAACAGATTAAAAATGCAGCCGGCCTAAGCTTGAATTAAAAGCCATTAGACTCCCATTAGCGCAGTGTTTTTAGCTGTGGTAAAACCCAGTAAACATGTTAAAACTTGTATCTCTAATGACCTAAAGTGGTCATCTAAGGTGATTAGCTTGGGTGGGGGTTTATCATGCTTCAATTGCATTCACTATTCAGGTTTTACAGGGGCTTTTTTATGGCTCACTCCTCCCCATGACACTTTCAAGTATTAAAATACTTAGGATCGCTCTAACCCAACAGTGTCTCATAAAGTGACTATGAAAAAAGAAGTTCGCATTCTTGTGCCAGTTCTAATAAGCTTTCGTCGTGATAGGCTGTCGCAGTGAGCATAACACCGATCGTGTTAGTCTCATGTGTAAACGGCAGCGAAATACTACACCCATCTATCGTATTGGCGATCGAGGGATTACGCAGAACTTGCAAATTAATTTGAGAATACACCTCATCATTACTGAAAATTGAAAGCTTTGGCGGTAGTATCGGTACGGTGGGTAGTAAAAGAATTTTATTGCCCATTTCTGCTTTATACTGGGCAATCAATTGCTCTCTAATAGACAGCGTTTGACAATAGGAAATAGCCGAAACCTCATCTGCTCTTGCCATGCGGCTGGATACTCTTGTATCAAATTGTTCTCGCTTGGATTGATATAAGTCTTCGTATTCTGCGCGTGATTCAACGGCTGAAAAGTGCCAAATAGCTAATGATTTTAACCCTTCCAAGGCATCCACTGTCGTTACATTCACACGATGTCCAGCCATCGATATTTTATCAATGGCAGCATCAAATGCTTGCTGCACCGCAGGCTCAAGATCAGCCATTCCATAGTTACTAGGGATAATAAATGTAGGGTCTACAGTGCTGTGTATGATATAGCGCCCTTTGGATAATGTCTGATAGGCTAAGCGGCAGGCTGAAACGTTTTTTGCCATTGGCCCAACACTGTCAAGGCTGGTGGAGAGTGGTTTGCAGCCCTTTCGGGACACAGCACCTTGTGTTGGTTTGAAGCCGACAATGCCATTGAAGGCAGCAGGAATGCGCAAAGATCCGCCAGTATCTGTGCCAATGGCAATATCTGCAGCGCCACAGGCAACTGATATCGCTGCACCTGCGCTAGACCCCCCAGGAATACAGCCTGTTAAAACTGCGTTATCGGGTGTTCCGTAATGGGGGTTTAAACCCAATCCAGAATAGGCGAGTTCTGTCATATTCGTATGGCCGATAAAGATCGCACCCGCATTTCTTAGGTTCTCAACTACCTGAGCATCTTTGGACGCAGTGCAATCTTGTGCCATGACTCGGGTGCCTGCTTTGGTGACAAAGCCCTCGACATCAAACAAATCTTTTACTGACACCAATGCCCCTTTAAGTGGGGTGTCAGGGGTCTTTTTTGCAGCTATTACTTGCGCATCTAGAGTTGAAAAAAAAGTTTGTGTAAATACGCTTTGCAACTCAGGTGCATTCACGGTCAAACGTTTCTTAAGGGTTTTGATTCGCTCAGTTGCTGTTTCTATAGACCAAGGAAAGGTATTGTACATTTGTCTTATTTCCTAATAGATTTTTTCGCAACTTTAACTGCCAGCTCCGCAGCTTGGGCACAAAGTTCACTTCGCGGATCGCCCAGATGCGAGGCAGTAAAAATTAAGGGTCCAAGTGTCCAGCCAGGATCAAATTCAACAATCCGTCCTTCTGCTATTAATTTCATACCAAGCTGTCGGGGAAATATTCCAACACCAATGCCTGATGAGACCATTTCTAATCCAGCTGTGACAGATATTGATGAAAAAATTTTAAAATCGTTGCCATACCGATTAGTCATTTCATGCCGCAATTCTAGATACGGTCGTGAGTTTCGAGAATAGGATAAAATAGGCATAGCATTAAGGTCAGAATTTTGCCTACCAGGAGCACAAAACCAAGCCAAATCAATGGATGGTAATGCAGTGTTTTCGATTGAAAAGTCAGAAATTGGGCCCATTAAGATCGCTAGATCTAGCGATCTGGCCAATAGCTGTTGTTCTAAATTTACACTCAAATCAACGGTGATTTCGATCTTTATTTTCGGGTATATCCGATAAAGCTCAGACACAAATGCAGGCAGCCAAAGCTGAACAATCGTTTCAGCAACACCCAGCCGGAGCAAACTATCTACACTTTCGAAGGGCACAACTTCGCCTTTGATACTCTCGACAATATCCGCAATGCGTTCAGCATGCTCTCTTAGTAAAATCCCTCGCTTAGTCAGATCAAGCCCTTTGCTAGTTCGGTCAAAAAGCACTACACCCAAAGACTCTTCCAAGGCTGCGATGCGCCCAGAAATTGCGGGCTGGGAAAGGTTCATCTCAATCGCAGCTTTCCGCACACCACCCAGTCGGGATACCCAGAGGAACGTTTTTAATTGGTCCAAAGTCATAGCGCTGGCCGTTCGGGAGGGGCATTTACCGTTTCGTCAAACGAGCTCTTATATAACAATGGGTAAAATTTCGACACTATAGCAAAGCTCCATTTGTCGATTTAAAACGGGGTCTGTCAGGGACATAGTATAATGCTGGGCTGGCCGAACGCCACCAATTGCTGCAAGGGTGCCACAAAGCATAGCGTCACCATCAGTGAACCCAGACTCATTAATTAACTCTGCCAATGGACGTATGGCCGCCAAACTTCCGTCTTGATAAACCCTTTGCACACCGTTTTCTTCGATCATACACTGCAATATAAGCTGATCTAAATGACTCTCTACATCGCTATAGCGCCAAACTTCGCTTGTAATCGGTTTAAGGCAAGCTTGCTTTGATGCTGCAATAGAATGAGCTTCGAGGTCTCGATCTGTATGATCAGATGCCAATCCAATCCAAATTTCACCATCAGCATGAAGCAGAAATGGTTCCACTTCCCCAGATGTGGCGTGTCCCAATACGTCAATTTTTTCTACTTGTGTAAGAACTGCACGAGACACACGATAATATAGTGGCACAGTTGACGGAGGCGAAATCCCAAGTTCTGCAAGTTCTTGAATGTGGTGATTGACTGCTTCTTCATCACGGCCTGTCCAGCCAGCTACAAAGACTCGGTTTATATTCACCAAAATTACTTTGTCAGAGTGTTTGAATTCCATATTTAGATTTCCTATAAATAAGTAGGTAGGTAGAGGGCGATCATGGGGAAGATGATTAATAGTCCAACCATCACCAGCATGGCTAACGCATAAGGAATTACCCCCACGATGACATCTGAAAACGACCCTGACTTGCGCGCGCCCTGAACCACGTAAAGATTCAGTCCAACAGGTGGGGTGATCAACGCCATTTCAACGAGAATGATCATTAGAATACCGAACCAGACCTTGTCATAGCCTAACTCAACAATAATCGGCACAACGATGGGGATTGTTGCGACCATCAAAGACAGAGTTTCTATGAAAAATCCCAAAACAATATAAATAAGGACGATCACCATTAACGTCGCTAGTGCGCCAAAACCCAAATTCTGAAGAAACATCTGCAAGGCCCGGCTTACTCCAGCAGCAGTAAGTACAAAATTCAGGACATAAGCGCCAATGACCACCAGCATAATCATTGCACTGGTGCGCACAGTGCCCTTTAAGCTCGCTAGCAGCATTTCTCGAGAGAGCGACTTGTGTGTGGCAGCAATCGCAAAGGCCATTGCAACGCCTACGGCTGCAGCTTCGGTAGGGGTCGCCCAACCGGCATAAATAGTTCCAACAATAACCCCAAAAAGTGTGAGTAAAGGCACTAAATCAATTAGGCTTGTTAGGCGGCGATTCCAATCAGCATTGACACCTGGGCCACCCAAAGAAGGTTTGATTAGGCACATAATGACGGTCACACACATGAACAGCAGAGCCAGTAATAGTCCTGGAACTAGGCCTGCAAGAAAAAGTTGTGGGATTGATGTCTCAGTTAAAAACCCGTAAACGATCAAATTGATTGAGGGAGGGATCATAATCCCCAATGTTCCACCCGCTGCAATAGCCCCTGAGAATAGTCGAGGATCATATCCCAACTTTTCAGCTTGTGGCATGGCAACTGAGGCGACTGTTGCGGCTGTGGCAACGGAGGACCCAGATGTTGCAGAAAAAAGCGTCGCAGTGGCAATATTTGCATGAATTAACCCTCCAGGAAGCCAAGACACCCATGCCTCAAGCGCTGAATAAGTGCGTCTTGCTATGCCACTGCGGACGAGGATTTCACCCAATAGAACAAAGAATGGAATGGCAATTAAGGTCCCACTATTGGAGGAAGACCAGACTACTTGACCCAATCCTCGCATAAGCGGAAACGAGCTGAAGAATATGTCAATCCCAAAGGCCAGTAGAAATAGGACAATACCCACAGGTATCGACAATGACAGGAGAACCAAAAGGCCTGCAGATGTAAAAAAAATCATCGTTCACCCCCAACACCAGCAATGCTATTGACCTGTTCGAATCTGCCTGAAAAAAATGCTAACAGACTTGCAGTTGCTATGATCAAAGCAGAGACTGCAAACCACATCCATCCCATCATCCATAGTGATTGAGGAATCCAAAGAGGTGTTTCTAGGGTGGTGTTCGCTGTCGACCCATATTTTATGGTTCTGGCTAAAACAGGCCAAACCCGATAGGCGACAACGATTGCGGTGCCGGCAAGCGCTAGAACTGCGATGATATCAAACATGGCTTGACCTTTTGAAGCGCGTCGGGCACGCAGCAAATCAATGCGGACATGTGCCATGCAGGTTAGTGCGTAGCTAATTCCCCAGCTGGTGGAAATGGCCATGGCGTAGCCAGAAAGTTCATCTGTGCCACCCAGACTCATCCCAAATCGGCGTGCTATGATGTCGAATAAAGTGACGAGAACACTTCCCAAAAGAAGTGAACCCGCCGCAATAGCCAACCATTCATTAAAGCTTTTTAGCCAACAAACAATGTTTTGCACTTGCTGTTACCTAATTAGTTACTGGAGATCTCAATACCCGTAACTTTGCCCACAGTATCATTCCAGCGCTGGGCCCAATTCCCACCAGCACGATCAGCCCAGTCTGGCAGAACTTTTGAAACCAGAGCATCACGCGCTGTTTCCACATCTGCGTCTGAAACTGGAACAAGCGTCATATTGTGCTTTTCCCCTGGGCAGTCACCAACTCCAGTTAGGCAAGCCACATCAGTTGCCAATGCGGTTTGAGCTGACGCCCATGCAGGAGCCTCCAAGCCTGACTTCACACTGCTTTCGATCAGGTTCTGCTCGTCTGCACTCAGGGAATTCCACTTATCTAGATTGATGGCAGTGACCACAGGGTCCCAACCACCAAGTGGAATCGGCATTAGATGGGTAGAAACTTCCCACCAACCGGAACTATAACCAGAACCAGCTCCTGTCACGGCGCAATCCACCAACCCTTTCTGCAGAGCTCCTGGAACTTCGCCAAAGCTGATGCTTACGGCCTCTGCACCCAAGGCTTCAAGCAACTTCCCGGTCATCCGACCAGAGGCACGGATTTTCTTACCTTTAAGGTCAGCGAGTGAGCTAATATCAGCATTGCAAAAAACAACTTGAGGCGGGTAAGGAGCAATACCAAGCACTTTTGCATTGAACACATCTTTGAAAATTTCGTCTACCCAAGGACGGGCTGCTTCGACCATCGCTTTCGCTGAGGACGCATCAGTGGCAATTAAGGGAACGTCTAGACCTTCCAAGGCTGGCGTGTCTGATACAGCATAATCAGAAACAGTCATACCGACATCAAAAACGCCTTCTCCTAACATCCTAAAAACGTCACCACCTTTAATACCCATTTGATCATGGGTGGTTAGATTGGCAGTAATTTCTCCACCGCTAGCTGCCGGCATTTTTTCGGTCCAAAAGGGTTTTTCATACAACTTATGAAGTGGTAAACCACTCCAACTCCCAACCACGGACAATTCCTGGCCAGCGATGGCAACTGAGCTAGCCAAAGCAACACTAACTGCCAAAATACCAAATTTTAGTTTCATCATAATAATCTTCCTTACGGGTTTATTACCAGTGTAGCATCATCGTTTAGCTACCTCGCTTAAACAGAATGCCGGTCATGCGTAATAAATACAAGCTGTATTACTTTATAGATAGCGATAAGGTTTGGTGATCACTTTTGGATAGACCAACCGCAACTTAGTAGCCTGGATAGTGAACCTCGTACTATCGATAATTCAGTCAGGCTCGGCCTTAATCTTTTTCTAATCGCACATACATGCCCTAGCTAATTAAAGATTCCCCCAGCACGGTCTCTGGTTATATTACAGAACTGCAATAAACCTGTAAGCAGGTGGGGACATTCCTATTACCATGATGCAAATAGATTTGGCCATCTAGTTGACTGCATTGCAGTGTGCTCTGAAAGCCCTGGAGGCCTATGCTTATCAGTAAAAGTGATAACAATGCACTAAGATATACACTTCTCAAATGCCCATTATGTCGGTTTAATTGTGGCACCAAGCATCATGCAACTAGTGGCAACTAAGGATGCAACAAGCCCGATAAAAAATGCTGTAATTGCTGTAAAGCTCTGCAAACAGACTGTAAGCGTAATGCAAAATATGGCGAGTCCTATGGTCCCCAATAGTGCAGAGTGGAGCACATTGATCACGGTTGCTGCGCCATATTGTTTATGAATTGTGATTGAGAGCAATGCATAAAACATTGGAAAAGCAAGTATCATGCCAGTGTATTCCCCACCCAGAAAGGGAGCAGTTATAGTGACGATGGCCACTATAACCCCGCCCATGCAGGCACGAAATACAAGCATCCAAAACCCTTCTTTTTTCCGCACTTGGGATTTTGATATCACAAGACGGCAGCCTATTAGATAAGTCCCACAAGTCATGCAAGCAAAA
>Ga0308021_10001694_pt1 | contig 10066 bp, 10 predicted proteins | sample Neamet351_FD_201296 | JGI IMG/M metagenome (GOLD analysis project Ga0308021, IMG submission 201296) | Marine microbial communities from water near the shore, Antarctic Ocean - #351 | ecosystem: Environmental > Aquatic > Marine > Unclassified | place: Southern Ocean | collected 2014-10-02
TGATCTGTCTTCAGATTATTTGTGAACCGATTTCACGACCATTTGACAGTGACAATATTTGATGGATTGACTGTCCATTTGGAATATGCAGGAAGAGATTAGCATCAATTCCATGAGTATCGAGATGAGGTGGACCGCATTCACCAGCAGCCCCTCCAGGGGAATCTTGTGTTCCCCCGTCTAGGGTGAAGAAATATCTTGCCCCGGGTTGGAAATTATTGATATTTGTAAATCCCGGATTGCCCACTGGGCCTTCGGTTCCAACTTCCCACACATAGATAGCAGAACCGCCTTTGGAATCCCCTAAGGGCGCCGCGCGATAATGGAATGTACCATCGGGTTCAGTGCAGGTCAAGACATAAATTACATCCACGCGGGCCACAGGCTCTCCAGCAGAGCCAAATTCCATTAGGAATAACATATCATCTTGATTATCGTAAACCCATGCTCCGGTAATAATTACACTGTTCACACTATCCCTTCGCGTATCTTCTGCGGTGTTTTGGGTTTTCTGTGAAATTTGTTCAGAGATCTGTATTATTTGAACTGATATAATCGATGCGAGTAAAATCGTCGAGATATAAATGATTAATGCGCCAGTTCCGACCGAACATTCATCATCGGATTTCAGTTTAGATCTACGCATGATAATCACCTCACATTAGATCCTGCCCTTGGTATGGGGCTTCGCCAATCTCGAGTCGCAACTCTTTAGTCCGACCCCTGTCAACCATCAATATCAATGTAGCCTCTTCAACAGCCTCTAGGTCGCAATTGTCCAATTGGATAATCATTCGATAATCCACTCCCGGTTCAAACTCAACCAAAGGTAAATCCGTCAATCCATCGCCATCCAAAGCTGTTGCAAATTGAAAATTACCTTCATCGAAAAAAATCGTATCCTTTACCGTAGGCTGGACGGGAACACACATTAGAACCCACGCGAGATCTTCTTCTAACACAGGATGTTCTACATATGGCAATTCAAAAACGATGTGAATTTCATCGGTGGCGCCTAAATCAAATATCTCCAAAACAATCACGTTCGTAATTCCTTTGAGTGTTGGAATATTCTGTTGTGCACCGGTTTTGGTTTGTGAGAATATATTTTCACCCACTCCAATGATGAGGGAAGATATGATTGAACTTACCAATATGAGTGCAATGAAAACAATCATTGCACTAGAGCCGACTTCGGCATTATTGGATTTTCTTCTCCATTGCATCTTTGACTCACTCACCTTAGTTAGCCGACACCATTTAACTTATCGCGCAATCGTGGGCCCTTCACCCGCGCCATTTATTGCTAGATTCGCTGAAAATACAGCGGGCCCTATGTAACGCAGGGGAATAATCATTGATTATTTACGGTCGCGGCTCATTGCGAATTCTTCACTCTTCAGCTGCAGCAATGACCGTTGCCTCAGTTTCAACCGCTAAGCCCCAGTAGAGTTCAGCGAAACAGATTAGAAATTGTAAAAAAAGGTCAACAATTTAGAAAATTAGAACAGAAACCCTCAAATTATGAGGGTAGTAACTTGCTTCGTGGAAGAGGCGTCCAATACCAAAACCGGTCGTGCTACCGGTGCAAGTCACCTCTACAATAGTGAGGGGGAAATAGCAAACGAACGGAGTAACGCCCTTATCTCAGCGCTTACGGAGATTGGCTGGAATCTCTTAGCCCCACTACAAATCGAGACCTGTCCGTTGGGGCTCAGCAATAGCAATTACAAAATTTCCTGCGGCGATGATGGCCCACTTCTTCTGAAGGTGTTCGGGCCTACCGTCGGTAATACCAACCCTGATGAGAAACACATTCAGGATTGTAGATTCGGCGCAAAGGTGGTTCGACGGCTTGAATGGGGTCGACTTGAGATGTGGTTACCTGGCAGGGCGATGCGACGTGAAGATTGTGACAATAGTCAGGTATTAGCGGAACTCGCCAATGAATTACGCCGCTTGCATACGGTTACTGGTCGAAATCATAACGACCTAAACTTCACCAATGTTCTGGTTTCCTACAGCCTAGATGTTGCCACCACCCACCTTCTCGACTTCGAATACGCTGGTCCTCTCGATGCACCCTTCGATGTTGCCAACTTCTTCTGTGAGTGGATGTATGACCACGAATCTATCCGCTGGTTTGAACCAGATCCTACCTTATTCCCGTCCGAGGAACAGGCGCGTTCCTTCATTGCACAGTATTTGGAAATCACCGATAGCGCTAGCAGTGAAGTATCGGCATTCTTGAAGGAGGTCCAAGATAGAATTCCGCATGTACACACATACTGGATTGATTGGGCGATGAATAACTTCTCAGACCGCAACGAATACGTGCAATACGCAGAATTACGGCAACTCCTCTCAGATTAGGCCACAGAATCAAAACTCAATACTCTTGATAGTAAAACTGTTCATTCTGCATGGACTGTTGTATTACCCATCACATGAGTTGTTCCATCATCTGTTTTCATGATGGTAACTTCAACACTACAGTCAGTAGAGCCGTCACAGAGATCTTCGTTTGAGCCTTCAGAGATTGTGATACTTTCACCAACATCCCATGTCAGACCACTATCACTGGCATATGTACACGATGCTGATGAATCATCAGCTACGCAATATACGGGGGCATCACTATTGATAGAAATCCTTATTTCAACTGAAGACCAATTAAGACTTTCACCCTGGGCCATTAGTATGTCTACTAAATTATCACCTGTATTATTTGTCAAATTATCTGATGAATCTGAGGCGTTAAAATTATAGATAGATAATCCAGGAGAATCATTATCTTCTGCAGGTTCATCGGCTTCCAGATCGCCTGTGCATCCTGCTAGCGATAATATTATTGCAAAGAGTAATCCAGTTAATTTTCGAGATTTCATAGTTATACCACACCATATCGGCTTATATTTATTACGATTTGTAAGGGTTTAGTCATCCAATAATTTTCCAACCTTCTCGATTCGTCGAAGGATTCTATCGAGGTCATCGATTGATTTTCTCTTTAGCATACTTACGTCCATACCAATCAATCTGTGTCCAAGAGGAAGGCGACCTCCAAGTAAATTTAGAAGTAACATCTGTTCTCTTGCCTCCATTCCTTTGAGGGCCTTCTCAATCGTTTCAGGTTTACAGTTACCTTTCTTGAGATTCTTCAGTAGCGAATTTGGAACCGAAAGTCGTTCAAATCCTCCTTTCTTCAGTAGCCAATCTTCGCCCCTCCTCATGTGCTGTGTCGTCATTGCCGACCAGAGGGAGGTAGATAGGCGGTCAGTCCTTGCTACACGTTCAACAAGCCCTGTGTTACGGAATCTCTCAAGGATTCTACCTATGCGTGGCTTAGGGCCTTTGAGCAACCTAGCAGCTTCATCGATAGAGATCGGTGGCCCCGAGTTTAGTAACATCTCAAAAATTCTAACAGAAAGCGATTCTGGGTCGATTTCATTTCCAGGTCTTTCTCCAAGCAAACCCATGTCGGCCATGAATCGAGAAAGGTCATTTTCACCTTCTTCCAAAGGACCCCATTCCTTGATTCGAATTAACGCACTTGGCTTTCCATCAGGTGGTAATTCGATTGTCATTGCGACTTTCTTACCACGATTCCATACCTCATCTAGAAGTTCTAATCGCTGGGAATGAATTAGTTGTGAACGTACCTTCATGCTCGATACTGCTTTTGTTATCGAGCCGCCAACCAAATAGTAAGATCTCCATCCTTTCCCCGATGATGTTGAAACCAGGCCTGCGGAAACCAACCTTGCAAAATGGTGGTGAATCGCAGCAGGGGTTAGACCTAATTCTTCGGCTAATTCACGAGTTTCATAGCCACGACTTGGGTCTTTGAACAAATGTTCAGCCAATATGCGATGAATAGGAGAATACACTCCATCATCGGTGGTAGGTTCACCTCTTCGTCTGTGTAAACACAGGGTGTCGATTATCCATGAAATCAAATTGTCACGATTATTCTTGCTTGCGGGCAAGGGGATTTCATCGAGACGTAAGTCGAACATACCCACTACCGGCTGACGAGAGGTCTTGAACAATGCGCAACAAACGTCGCCTGAGAGGCGATTACCGAATCACTGTCTTTCATCGGACCATTCGTAATCGAGTGGTCTAGAGTTTTGCCATTCTTCAGCATCGATCAAGTGTGGTGCCATTTCTATTCTATCCTCACGCATAATTCCGCGTCGTCGCAATACCTTGATTGCGGAATGAACAGTTGCCCGAGAGCGTCCGATTCTTCTTGCGAGGGATGCTTGGGAGCGAGGGATACCGTTGACCTTGATGTCATCGATGATTGTTCGCTGAACTAAGGAGAGGCCAATTGGCATTTTCCTAGCTGCCTCATTTTCTCCAACATTCATCCCTCGTAGTACTTCTACTTGTGATGGAGCGCCTGCGAAATAGCATGTTCTTCCATTTACTGAAATTATTGTGATAGATTTGCGGCCAGACAAAACGTCTAGGTGATGGCGTAGAGTTCCATTTGCTGCAGATAGATTAGATTGTAACTCACGGTAGCAAAGTCCAGGACTCTTATCGAGAGTGCGGAGGATTCTACGTCGTAGAGGATGTTCAAAGTCGCTAATCTTAGCATCAACTCCACCTCTAGCGAAGGCAAGTGCGGAGAGGCTTGTACCGAGGCCAAGCAATCCTCCAGTGGCACCAGCGATACCAGCAGCCAGCCACGGGCGCTGAGTAATCCACTGCTTTAGTAGTGCCATAGCCTATATCCTTCCTTGCTCACTTGTAATGGATTCGGTTGGTTGAATCATCACTTTGTCTTTAATGACCCATTACAAATCTTGAGATGGGCGACCAATGGAGAGAGTAATCTTCCACATGTAATTCCATGTTCTGAAAGGATATATTTGACTCTAACAGGAGGCCCCTCATCCACTTGGCGAATCACAAGGCCTTCTTCAACCAAAAATCGTAATTTGTCAGATAAGGTGCGACTAGATATTCCCGCTAGCAAATTCTTGAGTTGATTGAACCTTCTTGGCCCAGCAATATACAGAGTCGATAGAAGTTCAATCGTCCATCTACTGCCAAATACATGCAATGCCTCTACAGCGGCTTCTACTTCCCAATCAGTACTCCACGGCCCTTTTGAAGAATGTTCAGCCAGAACATTTCTAATGTGTGTCCCATTATCGATAGTTCCTTCAATATGTGCCACTACGTCACTTAGGACGTCTTCAGGAAGTGTAAGTGGTGGCTCGGGCATATAACTCGCAAGAGGTGTGGGAAATAAAACATGGTGTAACGGAAACACCGTCAAGAGTTCTGATAGGTTGGTTTCCTGCCTTCGATTAATGCACTCAAACCTTCGAGTGCATCATCTGTAGAAAATATCTTTTCAAGGTTTTCCAACTCCTTTGCCAAGCCTTCTACAAGGTTGGTCTCACTTGCAATATTGATCAAATCACTAGCCATTGCAAGTGCGATTGGAGCAGTTCGAGACAACGATTTGATTTGTCGACTGACATTTCTATCTTCGCTATCAAATCCATCAGGGCAATTCCCAGATAATACCGATTCAAGGTTAGCATCACTGTAAAATGCTTCAGCAAACATTGCAACTTTAGAATCTGGATTGGAAGGTTTACCTGGATATTTGTTGCTAGGTTTACCAATTGCAGCAATCGACTGAATTGTAGAATCGACTTCGGATATATCTACCAAATGGGTTACAAGACCTAAATCTGCAGCGGTATTGGAATCCATGAAATTACCCGCTAGTACAGCCCAACGAGCTGCAGGAATCCCACAGATACGTGCTGGTCGCTGAGTACCACCAAGTCCAGGGAATATTCCGATGCTAGTTTCAGGGAACCTGAATTGTGTTTTGCGAGTTCCAATTCTGTAGTCACAAGATAACGCTAATTCGAGACCTCCACCAAGCGCAAGTCCTGTTGTGAGGGCAATGGTAGTCTTTGATGAAGATTCTAATTTATTTTGGACAGCATGACCATTGGCAGTAAAGTCGTAAATATCTGGGAATGAATCTGCTCGGATCTTGTCAACAAAGAATTTGACATCAGCACCTGCGACGAATGCCTTACCGGCCCCATCTACGACGATAGTTCTGACCGAATCATCGGCATTTGCCTTGTCCAGTGCAGAACCAAGTTGATTCACCACAGTTTCATTCAGAGCGTTCATGGCTTCTGGACGATTGATAGTGACTGTAGCAATTCCATTGTCCACCTGAAGGTCAACATAATTGAAATCAAACGCTTCCTCTCGCATCCATGCATCAGGAACTGGGAAATTAGCAAGTTCGCAGTAATCTTCAGCCATTGTTTTAGCTTGTGGAATACCAAGACGGTTTGCTAACTCAAATGGACCCTGAGCCCAGCGCAATCCTACCTTTGCACCTCTGTCCACGTCTTCAAGAGAACAAATTTCCTCGTCGACAATTTGTCCAGCGACCGCGAATACCTGACCTAGTAATCTGACACGAATTTTTTCAGCGGATTCATCACTACATTCGGTATCTTCTCCAATCACCCATTGGTTTCCTGCACCAACCATCTCACGTAGATTTTCAGCACCAACATATCTCGGTGTTTCGAGTTGTTCTGCAAGGTAATCAGTTGCATGGAGTGCAATTGGAGGACCGGTTAAATTCATCAAAGCAAATGGGCCCATTCCGATTCGGAATGCTTTCATTGCAACCGCATCTATCGCTGCTGCACTGGCAACACCTTCCTGTAGAAGTAGGCAGGCTTCATTGAGCCAAGGTACAAAGAATCGGTTTACTACGAACCCAGGGCGGTCCTTACAAAGAATTACGACTTTACCAAGTCCACGACAATATTGTACAGTTCTTGCAATTGTTTCAGGCGATGAATCATTTCCTGGAATTACTTCGACCAAGCGGTTTTTGGCTGGATGGTAAAAGAAATGCAGACCGACAAAACGGTCAGGTCTTCCAGATGCAGCGGCAAGGTCGTTAACAGAAAGGGATGATGTGTTAGATGCGAGAATTGTGTTCTCCCCACATGCTTTGTTTAGAGCATTGAATACCGCAGTTTTGATATCAAAATCTTCGAAAACTGCTTCGATAACCAAGTCGGTATCGGGTGCGGTATTTTCCGTTCCAACAACCCCGGTAATTCTTCCCTGAATATCTTCGACTTGCTGTTGTGAAAAGATTCTCCTTTCAACAGCCTCAGATAGGAAATTTGCGATTATCGACTGACCGCGCTCAACCCATTGAGCCTCTCGGTCTACCATTTGAACCTCAAATTCTTCTTGAGCGGATTTCTGAGCGATACCAGACCCCATGTTACCGGCACCAATTATCGCTACACTCTGAACAGGCTGCATATTACTCGCCACCTCAAACTCCTCCATGAAGTCAACGGCGAAATCCTTTCGATTCAAAATAATGAATCATACGCTTGGCGAAGTCTTTCAGCCCAGTTTTGAATTGAAAAATCCTCAGCACGGGTTCTAACTTCTGAACTTTCATCATCCAACTCTAAAATCGCCGTCCGCCACATCTCGATATCATCGGGTGGCAATATATGATGTTCCAATGGAATCTCGTTATGGGCTGGAGCATCTGCAACCAAGGCCACCGTGCCTGCAGCATAAGCTTCGAGAGGAGGTAGCCCGAATCCCTCAGCGATAGAAGGGAACAGTAGAGCATCAGCATGCTGAAGAGCCGCAATCATCTCATCTTGTTCAAGTCGACCGACCCAGTTTAGGTTGCAATCTACTTGAGATGCCAGAGTGCTTAGTTTCTCTTTGGCAACTTTAGATGATTCAGCACCTATCTTGTGAAGCGTAACATTCATTCCTCCACAAACCCGAACTGCAAAATCGACCCTCTTCCTGGCTTCTTCACTGCCGATTACAAGTAAGTTACATCCCTCTCTAAACCAAGTTGGACGCTCAGTTTCGATAGCGTATTTTTCGAGATCAATCGCATGCGGTACCCAAGCGGTAGTGATTCCGGGAAATCTCATTTCACATTCTTGTTGTGTATATTTTGAGACACAGATTAGTAAATCGGACCTAGCCAAACCTTTCTTGATGCGGCCTAGGTCATTTTTACGTATTAGTGAAGGTCTTTGCTCTCCGATATCAACGCCATTTCTTTTGCTAGGAAATAGATGAAATAAATCGTGAACAGTAACAACCGTTCGTCCAATCTGGGGGACTAAACCTGCCTGTTCTTGGTCTGTAATGTGAATTATGTCATTATCCGATTTGCAGTTTTGGACTTTGGCAGGACCACTTTTCCATCTTCTCCAAAGGCGTTTAATCGGGTTTTTACTTATTTCAAATTCATGAACTTCTCCAAGTTCATAACCTTCAACACTTCCAGATTGCAATCTTTCAACAAGAGCAGCGTGAGTACTACCTAGGCCTGAGTAAGGCGATAAAACGCCACCTCTCGCTAGCATTACTTTCCGCAAGTTAACCGCCTCATTGTACAATTCGTAGATGTTTTACCGATTCAGCAATTCCTAAGTCTTCAGGGAAGAACTTAGTTGCTTCTGGAATGGGGATAGGGACGATTTCTCTTCCGACTAAAGCGACTCTACTCGGTGGAGAATCATCAAGCAGTTTACGGTCAGTAAGTGGTGCAAGAGTATTTGCAAAATCGAGAATATCTTCGTGGAATGGCATGTTTTCAGCGGTCAAATTCTCGCGGGAATTACCGACGTGAACATATCCTTTACACTCGATCCAATCAGGGTCGGCTCTGTTGTCAAGTGCAGCATATTGTGGAATATGTTCCGGTTTCATATTCCGTCCCTTAATCAATGTATGACGGCATACAATTCTAGTGTCAAGGCTTGGTAGTAAGTCGATGGTTTCCTCGAGTTTATTCCATGCTGCTGAATTCCATTTTGGCCGGCAGATTTCATCGAATACTTCCTTATTGGGAGCATCTACTGAAACGTAAAGTTGAGTAGGTAACGTGTCCAACCGTTCTAGCACCCTTGGAAGTGTTCCATTGGTAACTAACATTGTAGTCATTCCATGGGCATGGCACAACTCGATATATTCTGATAATCGGTTGTAAAGTGTTGGTTCTCCATTTAGAGAAATAGCAACATGTTTAGGATTTTGAGCATCCAAGAATTTTTCTTTAGGAACCTTAGGATTTCCGCCAAATCCAGACAGAAGTCTTCTTTGCGCCTTCACAGAGTCGTAAAGCATCTCCAAGGGGTCTTGTTCGGTTAGTTCTAACGTGTCCATGTGAGGCTCTCTCCAACAGTAAGAACATGCTAGGTTACATTGGTCTACAACAGGTGACATTTGCATGCAATTATGGCTTGCAATGCCATAGAATTTACCTTTGTAGCATTGGCGACCTCTTAGTAAAGATTCCTTGGTCCAATGGCATATTTTGACACCTCCGTGTTCACCTACGATATGGTATCGTTGCTTCTGCAACTTAGCCTTCAATAACTGGTCCATCAGTCTTCGGACCAGTGTTATTGATTTCAACCCCACGCCTCATGAGTGAGTAGTTTTCGCCTATACATGGATGAAACAGAGTAATGGGCAAGCGTCTCGATGAAATTAAAAATCAATCATCTTGAGATACTTGGTAAGAATGCATTTGCCGCCTTCTCACAAGCATTAGCAACATCATCCAATCTCTGCAATACACGATACATGTGCATAGCAGCGAGGGCATCGTCATCACCAGTGGAGAATACATGTCCAGCAGATTCCGCTTCAATTTCATCGGCTAAGTGTTCTTTAATATTCACTTCACGAATCCATTCTAGTAGAACCGATTTCTCTTTGCTACTGAATCCAGATTGTAACAACTCTTTCAATGAATCAACCGCTTTTTCGTAACAGACTACTGTGTCAAATACAGCACTTGCCATCTTCTTGAGATTATTCCGTGCCTTTTTATCTTCATACAATTTTCTAAACGATAATTGTTCAGCAACATTTTGTGCGTAATCTGCGATTCGATCTTGTCGTGAAAGCATATGCAAAAATGTGTCTCTCCCTATTGCAAACCTTACGCCCGTTCCAATATGGTCTTGAATGTCGGATTTGATAATGT
>Ga0308021_10001699_pt1 | contig 10042 bp, 9 predicted proteins | sample Neamet351_FD_201296 | JGI IMG/M metagenome (GOLD analysis project Ga0308021, IMG submission 201296) | Marine microbial communities from water near the shore, Antarctic Ocean - #351 | ecosystem: Environmental > Aquatic > Marine > Unclassified | place: Southern Ocean | collected 2014-10-02
AACGCAGACGGCCTGGAAGTTATCAAACGCTTCATTTTTCAGCGCGACAGCTTCGTCGTAAAGGTTGATTATCTTGTTACCAACAACAGCGCCTCACGCTTTGAAGCCAACCTGTTCGGGCAAATCAAGCGTGACAGCAGTGAAGATCCTGCCGCCAGCTCTTCAGGCATGGGCATGGTGCCCTTTCTAGGTGCCGCCATAACTCAGCCCGATGATCGTTTTACCAAATTCGATTTCGATACAATGAAAGAAGAACCGTTCAAGGCCCAGCTTCCCGGTGGCTGGATCGCTATGATTCAACACTATTTTCTCAGCGCCTGGGTCCCCAACCCTGAACAAACTCACAACTATAGTACTCGGGTCACTAAAAGCGGTTTCAACATAGCCGGTTTCACCAGCCCCACCTTAACCGTAGATCCGGGAAATAAGGGATCGACCGGCGCTGAATTTTATGCCGGGCCGAAAGACCAATACGCTCTGAGAGAAATATCTCCCTATCTGGAGCTCAGTGTTGATTACGGTTTCCTCTGGTGGATAGCGCAACCAATTTTTTGGCTGCTCACTCAAATTCAGGCCATCGTTGTGAACTGGGGCTTAGCGATAATTTTGCTCACAGTGGTTATAAAAGGCGCCTTTTTCCAGCTGTCGGCAAAAAGCTATAAGTCTATGGCCAACATGCGCAAGGTTCAGCCTAAGATGGCTGACATCCGCGAACAGTTTGCCGATGATAAGCAAAAACAATCCCAGGCCATGATGGAGCTGTACAAAAAAGAGAAGATAAACCCCATGGGCGGGTGTCTACCTATTTTGGTGCAAATGCCTGTATTCATCTCTTTGTATTGGGTCTTAATGGAGGCCGTAGATTTACGTCATGCACCTTTTATATTGTGGATCCATGATCTCTCGGTTATGGACCCGTATTTCGTCTTGCCGCTAATAATGGGTGCAAGTATGTGGTTTATGCAAAAACTAAACCCACCTCCACCAGACCCCATGCAAGCCAAGATCATGCAGTGGATGCCCGTTATGTTTACCTTCTTCTTCCTGTGGTTCCCGGCAGGGTTGGTATTGTATTGGGTGGTCAACAACCTGTTGTCTATGGCCCAGCAATATGTCATTACGAAAAGAATCGAAGCTGCAGACTAGCCACACATTAGATGGCGACACGATTGTCGCCATAGCCACCGCCCCCGGGCGCGGTGGAGTAGGTATAGTTCGCCTTTCCGGGCCCAAAGCCCAAACAATAGGGCAAACAGTTTGTAGACTCGAGCCCCAGGCACGCCACGCACACTTCACTCCATTCTACGCAGTGAGCGGAACGGTGCTAGATTCCGGTATTACCTTATTTTTCCCCGCACCTAACTCATTTACGGGCGAAGATGTCATCGAATTTCAAGCTCATGGTGGCCCTGTGGTACTGGACCTTCTGGTAAAGGAGTGCTGCTCACTTGGGGCGAGACCTGCAAGAGCCGGGGAATTTACCGAGCGGGCATACCTTAACGACAAAATAGATCTTACCCAAGCAGAAGCCATAGCGGACTTAATTTCAAGCACGACAGAAAAAGCCGCAAGGAATGCAAGCCAATCCCTTCAGGGTTCTTTTTCTAAAGAAATTAATGCGTTAATTTCCGCTGTGACCGATCTTAGAATTTTTGTAGAGGCTGCGATTGATTTCCCTGAGGAGGAAATAGATTTTATCGAAGACGGTAGAGTACTAGAAAAGTTACTCGCTATTATGGCCCAGGTACAACAGGTACAAAAAGAGGCCACTCAGGGAAGCATCACCCAAGAGGGAATGAAGCTTGTTCTTGTAGGAAAACCCAACGCGGGAAAATCCAGTCTTCTAAACGCATTATCGGGACAGGACTCAGCGATCGTTACCCCAATAGAAGGAACAACGAGAGACTCCCTGCGCGAACACATTCAAATCGACGGTATGCCTTTACATATTGTAGACACTGCAGGCTTGCGTGATAGCGAAGACCAGATAGAGAAAGAAGGTATACGGCGGACCTGGAAAGAAATGGAATCTGCTGACCGAATCGTGTTTCTGATAGATAAAAGTGCCATTACTACAGATTTTGAAAAAAATAAGTTAATTCTTTCTATTCGAAATAACAGGGTACTTAACAAAATACCCCTAACTATTATCCACAACAAAAACGACCTTTCAGGCACAGAACCTTTCTTATCGGTGAAAGAAGATATAACTGAAATATCTCTATCTGCAAAAACAGGAGCAGGGATTGATATTCTAAAAAATCACCTTAAAACATGTATGGGTTATGGGGACAGCATGGAAGGTAGGTTTAGCGCTAGACGCAGGCACCTACAATCACTGGCCGATGCTACTTCCTTCCTTCAAGCTGGCCATCATCAGCTCACGCAAGCTGGGGCAGGTGAACTGTTGGCAGAAGATCTGAAACACTGTCAACGTTGTCTTGGGGAAATTACAGGAACTGTTTCTAGCGACGAGCTTTTAGGCAAAATATTTTCCAGCTTCTGTATTGGAAAATAAATAAACTGTGAATCACCACAGCTAATCCAGACCTTATCCACAGGATCAGCTATTAATTTATTTTCAATCTATTTATGTGGAAAACCCATGTACAGCGTTGTAGTTATGTTATGTAACAAAAATGGTCTGTTTCACCGTAAGTATTAGTGGTTAATTATATCCACAACAAAAGCTGTTCTATGCACGCTTAGTCCAGTTGTTTTGGGGCCCTTTAAACAGTTCTTTTACTAGGGTTTATACTTACTATAAGCTATTGTTTTTATTATTAAATACTCACTTATTAACAGAAATATTGGCCCTTAATAATAGTAACTATAATAATCCTATATATATAACTACTTACATAACTATTTAATTAGTGTTTATGTTTAATAATTACGGCTTCAACATTTTTGTACAAACTAAACTACCCGCCGTATACTCACGCTCCCAGGTCAATACCAGACACCAAGCAAGTTAAAATAGGGTTCTAGTGCAAGATACACAAACATTTGACGTTATCGTTATTGGCGGAGGTCATGCAGGAACCGAGGCCTGTCTTGCTGCTGCGCGAATGGGTTGTCGCACTCTGCTGTTGTCCCACAGCATTGATACGCTGGGCCAGATGTCTTGTAATCCAGCAATAGGCGGAATTGGCAAGAGTCATTTAGTTAAAGAAATCGATGCCATGGGTGGTGCCATGGCTGTAGCAGCGGATAAGGCTGGAATTCAATTTAGAACCCTTAATTCTCGCAAGGGTCCAGCGGTAAGGGCCACACGGGCTCAGGCAGACCGAATACTGTATAAAAATGCAATACGAGAAATGCTGGAAGCTCAGGAAAATCTGTTTATTTTCCAGCAGGGCGTAGACGATTTAGTAATTGAAAACGGCAGAGTTACCGGCGCCGTTACACAAATGGGATTAACTTTTAAGGCACCACGGGTGGTGCTTACCACAGGTACATTCCTAGGTGGTAAACTTCATATAGGACTGCAAACCAGCTCCGGAGGGCGGGCCGGTGACCCCCCGTCTATCGCCTTAGCTCAACGACTGCGTGAAATGCCTTTTCGGGTAGATCGATTAAAAACCGGAACCCCCCCTCGAATTGACTCTCGCACCGTTGATTTCACCGACCTTCAAGAACAATGGGGGGATACACCTACTCCCGTTATGTCTTTTCTTGGTAGCGTGTCTGACCATCCAGAGCAACGTTGTTGCTGGATCACACATACCAACGAAAAAACGCATGAAATTATCCGAGGCGGACTGGATAGATCGCCGCTGTACAGTGGTGTGATCGAGGGCGTCGGCCCACGTTATTGCCCCAGTGTAGAAGATAAAATTCATCGCTTCGCTGACAAAGATTCTCACCAAATATTTATAGAACCAGAGGGACTCAATACCCCAGAGCTCTATCCCAATGGAATATCAACCAGTCTGCCCTTTGATGTGCAGATGGCGTTTGTTAGGTCCATCAAGGGGTTTGAAAATGCCCATATTTCGCGTCCAGGTTACGCAATTGAATATGATTTCTTCGATCCGCGGGATTTGCACTATTCTCTGGAAACGAAACACGTCTCGGGGCTATATTTTGCCGGACAGATCAACGGCACCACTGGATATGAGGAAGCCGCGGCACAGGGGTTACTGGCGGGAATTAACGCAGCGCTTGCTATTGCGGACAGAGAACCTTGGTGTCCTGGGCGCGACGAAGCGTACTTGGGTGTGCTGGTTGATGATTTGGTTACCATGGGTACATTAGAGCCCTATCGTATGTTTACGTCCCGTGCGGAATATAGACTTTTGCTTCGAGAGGATAATGCCGATATTCGCCTGACAGAACAGGGTAGGCGTTTCGGTCTAGTTAATGACCAGCGCTGGCGTCGCTTTCAGGAAAAAATGACAGCGATAAAAAAAGAAACAGAACGCCTCAATACCACCTGGATTCACCCGGGAACTGAGCAGGCCGAGGTGTTGGCAGGAAAAATTAACGGTTCTATAAAGCGGGAATATTCCCTTGCTGAGCTTCTGAAGCGACCGGAGCTGGTATACGACGATGTAGCAAGTTTAAAAGGCGAGGCTACAGCGGATACACAAGCGGCCGAGCAAGTGGAAATTCAAGCGAAGTATGCTGGATATATCGACAGACAAAAGGATGATATTGAACGCTTACGGCGCTACGAAAATACAGTATTAACTACTGAAATTGATTATTCATTGGTGGATGGTTTATCCAACGAGGTTAGGCAGAAGCTGAGTGAGGCGCGACCAGATACCCTGGCACGGGCCAGTCGTATTCCTGGTGTTACAGCTGCTGCTGTGTCGCTTCTTCTCATCTACCTTAAAAAACACGGCGCACTGGGTCGGCCCGATTCTCCGCGAAAGAGCGCGTGATTCTGGATAATCAACTGGAAACTGAACTTGTATATGGCCTGGAAAAATTGGGTCTGGACACTACAGATTTTCAGCGCAACGCCCTACTTGAATACCTCAATTTACTGCTTAAGTGGAACAAAGTTTACAACCTGACTGCTGTACGTGACCCCCTAAAAATGGTGACACGGCATCTGCTAGATAGCCTCTCTATAGCGCCCTGGTGCATCGGCCAGCGTTTGATTGATGTTGGAACAGGTGCGGGCCTTCCAGGTATCCCTTTGGCTATTTTATATCCCAACAAGCACGTACATCTTCTCGATAGCAATTCAAAGAAGACTCGCTTTCTCGTCCAGGTAAAATCAGCACTTGGGTTGAATAATATTTGTGTTCACCATGCCCGGGTTGAATCTTTTATTCCCTCAGAGCGGTATGATGTAGTGCTGTCCCGCGCTTTTGCTTCCTTAGCGGATATGGTGTCTAGCTGCGAAAATTTACTGAATAAGTCAGGGCAGTTTCTTGCGATGAAAGGTGCTTTGCTTGAATCGGATTTGGCCTCTTTGACAGATTATACTGTTGATGTACATAAACTCATTGTGCCCGCATTGGATGAACAGCGGCATTTGATAATACTCTCGGGAAAATAACGTGGCTAGAATTATAGCGATAGCAAACCAGAAAGGGGGGGTTGGGAAGACCACCACCTGTGTCAACCTGGCAGCTTCCCTTGCGGCTATGAAACAGCGAGTTATGTTGGTAGACCTGGACCCCCAAGGCAACGCTACTATGGGTTGTGGTGTTGACAAATACACGCTCAACGCCAGTACTTACGATGTGCTGGTAGACGAAGCAGAGATAGCGGACGTGACGGTGCCGGCAGGAGAGGCGGGCTTTGATGTTCTCCCTGCAAATGGAGACCTGACGGCTGCCGAAGTAGAATTACTGGAGTTTGATCATAGAGAGCGTAAGCTGCGTTCGGCGCTTGCTGCTATAGAAGAGCGGTATGACTACATCTTCATAGATTGCCCCCCCTCCCTAAATATGCTGACTCTCAACGGCATGGTAGCTGCTGACGGGGTAATAATTGCGATGCAGTGCGAATATTACGCATTGGAGGGCTTGTCCGCGTTGATAGATACAATACGGAGGATTTCGCAGAGCCTTAACCCCGCGCTAAAAATAGAGGGAATCCTCCGTACCATGTACGATCCGCGAAACAGTCTCACCAATGATGTATCGGCTCAACTTCATAGTCATTTTGGTGAACAGGTCTATCGTACTGTAATACCGCGGAATGTGCGTTTGGCAGAAGCACCCAGTCATGGTTTGCCCGCTATACTCTATGATAAATATTCCCGGGGTGCCCGAGCTTACATGGCCTTTGCCGGGGAAATTATTAGGCGAGAAGAAAAACGTCAGTCTGCAGCTCAGGAGCTGCACTAGCGCTAGTCGTTCGCATCCACTTAAACTGGAGAAATTAATTAATGGCAGCAAAAAAAAGAGGGTTGGGTCGTGGGCTGGATGCTTTGCTTGGCGCCAGTGCGTCAATGGAATCTCCAAAAGATCCGCACCAAACCCGACACGACGCTAAAACATCTGAACCCCGAGAGTTACCCGTAGACCTAGTGCAGCGGGGGAAATACCAACCGCGCAGAGACATAGAGCCAGAATCTTTACAGGAGTTGGCCGACAGCATTAAGGCTCAGGGCGTTATGCAGCCCATTCTCGTGCGCGCTATACCAGATAAAAAATACGAAATTATTGCCGGTGAGAGGCGCTGGAGAGCCACTCAGCTCGCGGGTCTCGATTCTATTCCGGTAATAGTGCGAAATGTCAGCGACGAGGCCGCTATCGCGATGGCCCTTATTGAAAATATTCAGCGTGAAGACCTAAATCCAATAGAGGAGGCGGGCTCACTGCAACGTTTGCAGCAAGAGTTTGAACTCACTCAGCAAGAAGTGGCGAACGCCGTGGGGAAATCTAGGTCCACGGTAGCCAATTTGCTTCGATTGATGAGCCTCGAGGCCGATGTACGCAGACTGCTTGAGCACGGGGACCTGGAAATGGGACATGCTAAAGCCCTGCTTGCTCTTTCGGGCGCAGATCAGTCCCGAGGCGCCAGAACCGTTGTCGCGCGAAGTATGTCTGTGCGCCAAACAGAGTCAATGGTGCGATCTTCGCTAGAAAATCAAGCCAATCCCGCGCCAGAAAAGACCATCGATCCCAACATCCGGCAATTGCAGAACGATTTGTCACAAAAAATTGGGGCAAAAGTCCAAATAAACCATACGGCCAAAGGTAAGGGTAAGATGGTGTTGAGTTACAACAGTCTGGATGAGTTGGACGGGATTATCAGTCACATCAAGTAGATCGGCGAGCAGAATTGGTATTTGGACAACAAACCTTAATCTTTAACCGCGATACTTGGTTGAACCTGACTATTAATCAACCTATAATGCCGCCGCTTGTGTTGAGGGGGAACAGCCCTAGACCTAGTTGAAAAGCGACCGGCCGAGAGTACGCCAAAATTTCCAAGAGGCCAATGTGGCTGGAGCTAAGATCAAACGGCCCGCTGTGTATCGCATTTCAATAATACAATTATTGGTTTTGCTTGGAGCGAGCCTGATTTTATTGGTTTGCGGGATAGAGTGGGCAAGCTCTGTTCTCAGTGGCGGTCTGATAGCAGTATTGCCACAGGCTTATTTTGCGGCTAGAACATTCAGGTGGCGCGGTGCGCGGAGCGCACAATCGATAGCCCGGTCAAGCTATGGTGGCGTAGTTGGTAAGTTCATATTTAGCGCCGCGGGTTTTGCGGTTGTCTTTGTGATGGTAAGGCCAATTAATGGATTGGCAGTTTTTGCAGCGTATATAGCTATGCTGCTGATACAGATTATTGGAAGTTGGTTGTTGTTGCGTAACAGCTAACTTAAATTGACAATTATTTAGTTAGAACACAAGAGCGTTTAGAGATGGCTGGCGAAAACCCAACAATTTCCGAATATATTATCCACCACCTGACCAATTTGACCTATGGTAAATTGCCTGGTGGATTTGAGCGTGAAGATGGTTCAATCGTTGCCGATGGCGGAGCCTGGGTAATGGCCCACGGCGGCTTCGAGGCTAGTGCAATGGGCTTCAATGCCATCCATGTGGATTCCATGGCATGGTCTATTGGTCTGGGTTTGATCTTTTGTTGGATGTTTCGCTTCGTGGCAAAAAAAGCTGAAAGCGGTGTTCCTAGTGGCTTTATCAATCTGGTAGAAATGGTAGTTGAATTTGTCGACGGCACGGTCCGCGACACTTTCCACGGCAACAACAAATTGGTCGCTCCACTCGCACTAACTGTATTTGTGTGGGTGTTTTTAATGAACCTGATGGACCTACTACCCGTTGATCTGGTGCCTACGCTGCTAAGTTACGCCGGCGTTCACTATCAAAAAATAGTACCCTCAACTGACCCTAATATTACCCTGGGCATGGCCCTGGGCGTGTTCGTTTTGATGCTCTACTACTCAATTAAGGTTAAAGGTTTCGGTTTTGTCAAAGAACTAACAATGAATCCGTTTAATCACTGGATGTTCATTCCAGTGAATCTGTTTATGGAAGTGGTTGGCTTGCTGGCCAAGCCCTTCTCTCTGGGACTGCGACTTTTCGGTAACCTATATGCCGGCGAAATGATATTTATCCTGATTGCTGCCCTGTTTAGCGCCGGGTGGGTGTGGCTGCTTCCAGCGGGCCTATTACAAATCGGGTGGTCGATATTCCATATTTTGGTTATCGTCCTGCAAGCATTTATTTTTATGGTGCTGACGATCGTGTATCTCAGCATGGCTCATGAAGACCATTAATTCACTTTAACTGTAGTTTTTAACGCTAGGAGAAAGAAATGCCAGAATTAGTATTTGTTGCTGCCGCAATCATGATGGGCCTGGGTGCCCTTGGCGCCGCTATCGGTGTTGGTTTGCTCGGTGGTAAGTTGATCGAAGGCTCTGCTCGTCAACCCGAGCTTGCCCCAAAACTGCAGGTTACATTCTTTCTAGGCGCAGGCCTGGTAGATGCGATTCCTATTATTGGTGTTGGTATCGCTATGTACCTGATTTTCGTTGTTGCAGCGTAAGCACTACAACGGATAGTAAAAGGGTTGCCGAGAGGCAATCCAAAACAATAGTGAGGAGCAAAGCGTGAATATTAATCTTACGCTGTTTGGACAGATGGCAGCTTTTGTCTGCTTTGTCCTGTTCTGCATGAAGTATGTTTGGCCGCCTATTTTGGCCGCAATGCAGGAACGGACAGAAAAAATCGCAGACGGCCTGGCCGCAGCTGATCGTGCCAATCACGATCTTGAGCTTGCTCAGGGAAAAGCCGTCGAGCGCCTAAAGAAAGCTAAAACAGAAGCGTCAGAGATTGTTGACGCTGCAAACAAGCGTGCTAGCCAGATCGTCGACGAAGCCAAGGAAGCGGCAGTTGTCGAAGGCAATCGGGTGAAAGCGTCTGCACAGGCTGATATAGAGCAGGAAATTAACCGAGCCCGTGAACAATTGCGCGGCCAGGTTGCCGCTCTTGCTCTTTCTGGTGCAGAGAAAGTTCTTGGTGCTGCAATCGATAGAAAGGCTCATGCCAATCTGGTCGATAATTTAGCCTCAGAACTGTAATAAAGAGGAAGTCATGGCTGAATTAAGCACAATTGCACGCCCTTATGCCAAAGCCGCATTTGAGCATGCTCGCGAAAATAGCTCACTGACTCAGTGGTCGGAGCAACTGGCAGTTGTTGCGGCAGTAACAGGTGATGAGTCAATGGAAGCGGTGCTTGGTAATCCGGGCATGACAGCAGCCCAGCAGGCGCAGACTCTGAACGATGTTTGTGGTGAAGCCATAGGCCCCCAGGTTAATAATTTTATAGTGATTTTGGCGTCCAATAAGCGTCTTTCACTGCTGCCGGAAATCTGTATGTTGTTTGAGCAGCACAAGGCCAATCAGGAAAAATCTGTTGATGTTGAGGTTATATCTGCATTTGAAGTAGCGGATGAAACTAAAAACAAACTGGCAGAAGCATTAGGCAAAAAACTTGAGCGCGAAGTAAGGGTGAGTTCGTCTATCGACGAAGACCTTTTAGGTGGCGTTTTAATCAGGGCCGGCGATCTTGTGATCGACGGTTCCGTGCGCGGACGACT
>Ga0308021_10001703_pt1 | contig 10036 bp, 8 predicted proteins | sample Neamet351_FD_201296 | JGI IMG/M metagenome (GOLD analysis project Ga0308021, IMG submission 201296) | Marine microbial communities from water near the shore, Antarctic Ocean - #351 | ecosystem: Environmental > Aquatic > Marine > Unclassified | place: Southern Ocean | collected 2014-10-02
CCTTTTTAACATTATATTATCGAGCATAAAAAAACCCTGATTCTTTCGAATCAGGGTTTTATATAGTGGTACCAGCGGTCGGACTCGAACCGACACGTCCGTGAAGACGGGGGATTTTGAATCCCCTATGTATACCAATTTCATCACGCTGGCAAAAATTTTGTAGCTAACGATTAAGTTTGCAAAGAAGTCTATTTTTATCTTAAAAACGGAGTTCTTTATAAACTTAATCCCTACTAACAAAACGTTCTCGTTAATAAGAGAACGGCATTATACGAAAAACTGACGTGTTAGCAATAGTTTTTATAACCCTCCTCGTTTATCTGCTGATTATTCAACCAGAATAAAAAACTAACTAAAAAATAATCCGTATTAACAGTGCGATTTAACAATACTCTTTGATAAACTAGTCGAAAGTTTTAAAGGTGCTGCTATAAATTCAATGATAACTTCAATTAATTATAACGACTTCCCACGTGCTGGCTTTAGACGCCGCATGGCTTCTTGGATGTATGATTTTCTTACCGGTGTGGCTGTCTATATGGTGGCTGGCGCGATTTCATTTGGCCTATTTGGCTTAGCTGCTCAATACGGTTTAGTTGATATGGGTGAACATGAGCATTTAATTGATGTACAGCAAAACTCTCTTTTATATAGTGGTTTAGTATACGGTTGGAATGTATTTTGGGTCGCTTTATTCTTTGTTTGGTTTTGGTCTAGAAGCGGTCAAACTATTGGTATGAAAGCATGGAGGTTACGCCTTCAAAATCATGACGGTTCTCTAATTTCAAAAACGACGGGCATTAAAAGACTTATTCCTACGTTAGTGGGCTTTGGTAATTTTGCCGTGCTGTTTGACCGAAAAAACAAACTAAGTTTACAAGACCGTTTTACAAAAACTGAAGTAGTACTACTGACTATTGAAGCCAGTAGAGAGCGATTAACGTAATACGCGTCATTCGCTCTACTGTTTAGCTAGGAAGGTTTTTTCTGCATCAAGTATAGCGCGATACATACAAATACAAAACTTGGAATAGTCGCGCCTAATATAGGCGGCAGTTGATACACTAAGCTCATAGAGCCCATAACTTCATTACTAATGTAAAACAATATACCTGTAGCAACTCCCATCATAATACGAGCCCCCATAGACACTGATCGTAATGGACCAAAGATAAACGACAAGGCCACTAACAGCATAACAGCTACCGTAAAAGGTTGAACAATTTTACGCCAAAAAGCGAGTAAGTAACGACTTGGATCTTGTTCATTATCTTCTAAATATTGTAGGTAATCAGACAATCCACTTATTGATAAAGACTCTGGCGTGATAACACCTAATTTATCAGGCGTTAGTGATGAGTTCCATGGTTTAACCGCTAAGCTTTCTGACGATATTTTATTATCGGTTACAAAGGTTTCAACAACCTTATTTAACTCCCATTCATTTCCGTTATAAATGGCCTTATCAGCAGACACCCAACTTGAAAGCCTTAATTTGTCATTAAATTTATATATTTGAATATTGGTTAATTCACCGTGTTCTTTTATTTCGCCTATATGAACAAAATAGTCACCGTCTTTAGCCCACACACCGTTTTTAGATGAAACTAAACTTCCGCCTGATATGGCTTGAGCTCTAACTTCTCGGGCAGCTGCCTCACCTTGGGGAGCAAGCCATTCACCAATCGCCATACTCATTAAGATCATCAAAAAAGCGGTTTTCATGACTGATTTAATAATATCTAATCGCGACCACCCTGCGGCTTGCATAACAACTAATTCACTATTACTTGCCATCATACCAATACCAATCAAGCCGCCAATTAAGGTTGCCATAGGAAAGAATATTTCAATGTCTCGAGGAATAGCATACAAAACGTAAAGTGCCGCATGAGATAAATCATAGCTCCCTCGGCCTACAGCTTTCATTTGTTCTACAAATTTAATAATGCCACTTAAACTTACAAATACTGACAAAGTTGTAGCAGTAGTAGACGCTATAATTTTTCCGATATATAGATCAAGTATTTTCATTACGCTGCTACTTTTTTACGTGAGAAAGAAGGTATAACTGATTTTATTTTTAACCCTACCCCTCGACTTTGAAGCACTAAAACAATTCCTAATACAAAGGCGGAGAAATGTATGGGCCATAAACCTATAGCACTTAAAATAGCGCCACTCTCTATTGCTGACCGAGCAGCAGTTAACAGTAAAAAATAACTTAAAAATAAAATTAAAGCGGGGATCATTTTACCAAACTTACCTTGCCGCGGGTTTACCGAACTCAAAGGTACGGCAATTAACGTTACAACTAAACAAACAATAGGAAAAGCCATTCGCCATTGCATTTCTGCACTGTATTCATTTTTAAGTTCAGCATCATTTTGATTTAATAATTTACTGGTGGGTATTGCACTTAATTTACGACGTTTATGTTCAACTTTTTGATCTTGTATTTGAATGTGATATTTACTAAATGTAACTTCTCTAAATTCGTTATTTTCAACATCGTTTTGGTATCTGATTCCGTCGGTAAGTACTAAACGTTGCGAACCTGTATCTTCTTCAATTACCTGCCCTTGAGCTGCATATACAAGACTTGAATTAATGATACTTTCACTTGAATGAGTTTCATCAGGAAGTTGAGCAACAAATACTTTTTGTAAAGTTCCATCTTTACGGTTTTTATCATGTATAAATACAACCGCTTTTTCGTTGCCTGTTTTTTGAAAACGGCCCGCAATAAGTGAACTTAAACCCGCGTCGGCAGACAGCTCTTCTTTCACTTGGTATTCATATTCAGAAGCAAAAGGTGCTAAATACAATGTAAAAATACCGGTAACCATCGCGGTTATTAGGCCTAAAATTAAAGTCACTCTAACCACATACCATTCACTTATACCGCACGCATGCAGTACAGCCATTTCGTTATCGGCGTATATTCGGCCATAAGCAAGTAAAACACCTAAAAACAAACTAAGGGGTAAAATCATTCCGGCTAAATCAGGAATTTTTAACCCGATAAAAACCATCACTAAATGGCCGGGAATACCACCTTCAGATGCATCATCTAATACACGTACAAATTTGTTACTAATGAAGATCGCCATGAGTACAAAAAATACAGCAAGCTGTGTTTTAGCAACTTCTTTTAATAAATAGCGAAAAATAATCACAAATAGATCCTATAAATAACGGTGTTTTATCTGACAATCGCTCTATTTTTAAGTAAACTGGATGTTTTCATAACTAAATAACAAGAGCGTTAGAAGCATAAAGCTGTTGAAGCCAGCGACGATTATAGCCTTTAGCCGAATAGATTTAAAAGTAATCTTGCTTATTATTTAATGTTTCAAGCAGTTTAAACTACAATTTTCAGTGAAGATTAGTGTTTAAATAGCCAATTAGGAGAGCTCATGGAGTTCAGTGTAAAAAGTGGTAGCCCAGAAAAACAACGCAGCGCCTGTATTGTAGTTGGTGTATTTGAACCACGTCGTTTATCTGCAATAGCTGAACAACTAGACGAAATAAGTGAAGGTTACATCAGTAACTTATTACGTCGTGGTGATCTTGAAGGTAAATCAGGTCAAATGTTACTACTTCATCACGTTCCTAATGTATTAAGTGAACGTGTTTTATTAGTAGGTTGTGGTAAAGAGCGTGAATTAGACGAACGCCAATACAGACAAATTATTAGTAAAACGATTAATACCTTAAATGAAACAGGTTCAATGGAAGCGGTTTGTTTCTTATCTGAATTACATGTTAAGGGCCGTGATACTTATTGGAAAGTACGCCAAGCGATTGAAGCAACGCAAGACTGTTTATATAGTTTCGACAGCTTAAAAACACGCAAAGCTGAATCTCGTCGTCCATTACGTAAAATAGTATTTAACGTACCTACGCGCCGTGAATTACCGATTGGTGAACGTGCTGTAGCACATGGTTTAGCTATTTCTGAAGGTGTATCAACGTGTAAAAATGTTGCTAACATGCCACCTAACATTTGTAACCCTGCTTATTTAGCTGAACAAGCCCGCATTTTAGATAACGACTACGAAAACGTTACAACAACGATTGTAGACGAAAAAGAAATGGAAGAGCTTGGTATGGGTTCATACTTAGCCGTTGGTCGTGGTTCTGAAAACGAATCGTTAATGAGCATTATTAAATACAACGGTGCCAACGACGACTCTGCCCCTATTGTATTAGTGGGTAAAGGCTTAACTTTCGACAGTGGCGGCATTTCATTAAAACCAGGCGCAGGCATGGACGAAATGAAATACGACATGGGTGGAGCAGCAGGTGTTTTAGGTGCTATGCATTCTTTAGCCGAGTTAAACTTACCTATTAACGTTATTGGTGTTTTAGCAGGCTGTGAAAATATGCCCGGTGGTAATGCTTACCGCCCTGGCGATGTTTTAACAACCATGTCAGGCCAAACAGTTGAAGTACTTAATACCGATGCTGAAGGTCGTTTAGTTTTATGCGACGCCTTAACGTATGTTGAGCGCTTTGAACCCGATGCAGTAATTGATGTAGCCACCTTAACAGGTGCTTGTGTTGTTGCCTTAGGTAAACATGCTACCGGTTTATTAAGTACACATAATCCATTGGCGCACGAATTACTGAATGCTTCAGAGCAAAGTGGCGACAGAGCATGGCGTTTACCTTTATGGGAAGAATACCAAGATCAGCTTGAAAGCCCATTTGCCGACTTTACTAACTTAGGCGGTAAAGGTGCAGGTACTATTACGGCAGCATGTTTCTTGTCTCGTTTTACTAAAAAGTATAACTGGGCACATTTAGACATTGCAGGTACTGCATGGCGTAGTGGCGGTAAAGACAAAGGTTCTACAGGTAGACCTGTAAGCATGTTAACCCAATATTTATTAAATAAATCAGGTACAGAGCAAGGCGAATAATATTTCAACACTTTTATTGTAAAGTAAAAGTGTTGATAACTATTCCACGCTATTGAGTAAGTTAATATGCAAACTAAAGTCATGTTTTATGTTCTGCCTGATGTAAAAAATACATCTAAAGAACTCATGCAAGATAAAAGCGATGATGAGAGCAACGATACACATTCGCTTATTCATCATGCGTGTTTGCAAGCGGCTTATTTTTACAGACAAAACCAAAAAGTTTTTATATATACGCAAGATCAAATTCAAGCCCACAGCATTGATGAAATGTTATGGGCTTTTGAGCCTGATTCGTTCGTGGCTCATAATTTAGTAGGTGAAGGTCCTAGAGGTGGTTCCCCAGTAGAAATTAGCTGGCAAAACCCAACGGTTAGACGTCCTATTTTAATTAATCTAACGGATTCAGTCCCTAATTTTGCAAATAACTTTACAACGGTTGTCGACTTTGTACCAACAAACGACTTACTAAAGCAGCAAGCACGCGATAGATATCGTACTTGTAAGCAATGGGGGTTTTTGGTTGAAAGCCAACCTGCCCCTGCAATTAATCAAACTCACTCTAGCTAATTCAATTTAGTTACAGCGCAACTCTTCTACGGAAACTCTGATGGAAAAAACATTTACTCCTTCTGACATTGAACAGTCCCTTTATAAAAGCTGGGAAGAACAAGGTTACTTTAGCCCAACAGGCGAAGGTGACGGTTATTGTATTGCTATTCCACCACCGAATGTTACCGGTAGCCTACATATGGGCCATGCTTTTCAACAAACGATAATGGATACCTTAATTCGTTATCAACGTATGCAAGGTAAAAATACCCTTTGGCAAACCGGTTGCGACCACGCAGGTATCGCTACTCAAATGGTGGTTGAACGTAAAATAGCGGCTGAAGAAGATAAAACGCGTCACGATTACGGTCGTGAAGCCTTTATTGACAAAGTTTGGGAATGGAAAGAAGAGTCAGGCGGAACAATCAGCGAGCAAATGCGCCGATTAGGTAACTCTATTGATTGGTCGCGTGAACGTTTCACCATGGACGATGGTATGTCTGAAGCAGTTCAAGAAGTGTTTGTTCGCTTGTTTGAAGACGACTTAATTTACCGTGGTAAAAGATTGGTAAACTGGGATCCTAAATTCCATACCGCCATTTCAGATTTAGAAGTAGAAAACAAAGATAAAAAAGGCCACATGTGGCACTTACGTTATCCTTTAGCTAACGGCGATACAACAGCCGAAGGCAAAAACTACCTTGTAGTAGCAACCACTCGCCCAGAAACAGTATTAGGTGATACCGCCGTTGCAGTGAACCCTGAAGATCCTCGTTATAAAGATCTTATTGGCAAACACATATTATTACCGTTAGTTAATCGTTTAATTCCTATTGTTGGTGATGACCATGCCGACATGGACAAAGGCACGGGCTGTGTAAAAATAACGCCAGCACATGACTTTAACGATAACGAAGTGGGTAAACGTCATGATTTACCGCTGATCAACATTTTAGATAAAAACGCCGCTATTTTACCTGTTGCTGAAATTTACAGTGGTAATGGTGAAATAAGCGACGCATACGACACGGCATTGCCAGAAGAGTTTGCCGGCTTAGATCGTTTTGTAGCCCGTAAAGCAATTGTTGCTAAGTTTGATGAACTTGGTTTACTCGTTGAAGTAAAAGAACACGACCTTGTTGCTCCTTACGGCGATCGTTCAGGTGTTATTATCGAACCGTTACTAACAGACCAATGGTATGTAAGAGCAGCTCCATTAGCAGAACCGGCTATTGATGCCGTTAAATCAGGTCAAATTGAATTTGTACCTAAACAATACGAAAACATGTACTTTTCTTGGATGAACGAAATTCAAGATTGGTGTATTTCTCGCCAGCTTTGGTGGGGACATCGTATTCCTGCTTTTTATGACGAAAACGGTAAAGTGTATGTTGGCCGAACAGAAGAAGAAGTTAGAGCTAAACATAACATTTCTGCGCAAATTAGTTTAAGACAAGACGACGATGTACTTGATACATGGTTCTCTTCTGCCCTTTGGACTTTCTCTACACTCGGTTGGCCAAATAAAACTGAAGACCTTAAAAACTTTCACTCAACTGATGTGTTAGTCACGGGCTTCGATATTATTTTCTTCTGGGTAGCACGTATGATCATGATGACCATGCACTTCCAAAAAGATGAACAAGGTCAACCACAAGTACCGTTCAAAAAAGTGTATGTTACCGGTCTTATTCGCGATGAAAATGGCGATAAAATGAGTAAATCTAAAGGTAACGTAATTGATCCTTTAGACATGATTGATGGCATTACACTTGATGAATTATTAGAAAAACGTACGGGTAATATGATGCAGCCTAAATTGGCTGCTAAAATTGCTAAGTTAACCAAAAAAGAATTTCCAGATGGCATAGAGTCTCACGGTACCGATGCCCTGCGCTTTACATTAACGTCTGTTGCTACCACAGGTCGCGACATTAGCTGGGACATGAAACGTCTTGAAGGTTACCGTAACTTTACTAATAAATTATGGAATGCCAGCCGTTACGTATTAATGAACACCGAAGAGCATGACTGCGGTAAAAGTGATGATGCTGAAATGGAGTTTTCGCTAGCGGATCGTTGGATCTTAGGTCAATTTCAACAAACAGTTAAAACAGTACATGAAGCATTCGACACCTTTAGATTTGATTTGGCGTCACAAGCATTATACGAATTCACTTGGAACCAATTCTGTGATTGGTACTTAGAGCTGACTAAGCCAGTATTTTTCAAAGGAACTGAAGCACAGCAACGTGCTGCCCGTCATACTCTAGTGAATGTACTTGAAGGCTTATTACGCTTAATGCACCCAATAATGCCTTACATTACTGAAACAATTTGGCAGCGAGTTGTGCCATTAACTAACTTTATCGAAAACCACGGTAGTACGGTTGGCGATAGCATTATGGTTCAGTCGTTCCCTGCGTTTGATGAAAGTCAATTTGATCAACAAGCAATTGATGATTTAGAGTGGGTTAAACAGTTTATTGTTGCTATTCGTAATATTCGTGGTGAGATGGATATATCTCCAAGCAAATCATTACCTGTATTACTGAAAAACGTTAACGAAAATGATCAAAGACGTTTAGAAGCTAATCAACAGTTCTTAAGTGCTTTAGCAAAGTTAGAAAGTATTAATGTACTTGCTGAAAATGAAGAAGCTCCTTTGTCTGCTACAGCAGTTGTAGGTGATTTATCTGTACTGATCCCAATGGCTGGTTTAATTGATAAAGATGCTGAAATTGCTCGTTTAACGAAATCAATTGAAAAGTTAAACAAAGAAGCCGATAAAACTCGCGGTAAACTCAACAACGAGAAATTTGTTGGTAAAGCGCCAGAAGCCGTTATTAATAAAGAAAAAGCTAAATTGGCTGAAGCAGAATCAACACTCGAAAAACTTAAAGAACAAATGACACAAATTAACGCGTTATAAACGTACAATATTTGACTGTATTTGTTAAAAAAATGTTAAAAGCCAGCAAGTTAGCTGGCTTTTTTTATTTTTAAATAAGTAAAGATTAATATAATCCATTATGATAGTATGTTGTCGCGTTGAGTTTTTGCGTTTCGGGAGAGAAAAGATTAGCTAGAAATAGTTAGTTGTCCTAAACGCCTAAGTTGTGTTATTGGAAACCTTTCTCTGTCTGTGCTTTTAGGTAGAGGGCATTTACTCCGTATGTGGCCATTTGGCCGTTTTATAATCTATAGTTTGCGAGAAATGTTAGCATGTCTGATACAGTAACTGGTAAAGTAAAATTTTTTAACGAATCTAAAGGATTCGGTTTCATTGAACAAGAAAGTGGTCCAGATGTTTTTGTTCACTTTAGTGCTATCCAAGGTGACGGTTTCCGCACTTTAGTAGATGGTCAAGCAGTATCATTTACAGTTAAGCAAGGCCAAAAAGGTCCTGAAGCTGAAAGCGTTAATGCTATTTAAGCTAACCGCTTAAAACAAAATTCTAAAAAGGTGGTTCCATTATTGGTATCACCTTTTTTATTGCCTACGATTTATTTTATTACATTCTTTATCTTCCTTTTTATTGACTAAAGCGCAATAAAGTTCGATGATTACTGAATGAAAACGTTGTCAGTTAAAAACATACCTATTTTATTTATTATGCTATTTTGTTTTGTAGGGCAATCTGTAGCAACAAATTTTTCATGTGAAAATATGATGTTATTAATGAATAGCGCTGATTCATCTACGATGATGAATTGCCATAAAAACATGACATCGACCCAATCAATTACCTCCGAAAAGTCTACAACGTCTGATGACTCTGAAAAAAAATGTAACTGCTGTGCAAAAATTTGTGCGTCAACTTCATTATTTATAGCATCGTTCACTTTTCAAAAACCCGTAGAAGCCTCTATCCACTTTTTTGAAGAAAACATTTATTTTTTGAATACAAATTCTTTATATCGCCCTCCTATTATTAGTTAAGTACGATAAATCCGTCGTTTTTATAAGATTATCTGATTGAGTACAAAAACATTCACTTGTTTGTATCTCACTATTCTTACGCTATTACATTTTGGAATGTCACATTGAAGTATTTAACCCATAAACTCGGCCCTCTTTTAATTGGTTTCGTCTTAGGCGCTATTTGTATTGCTCTGCTTAACTTTAACAATGTTTTCGAGTCGCTCAACATAACAAACAGTAATGACATGTTAGTTTCAAATGAAACTGCACAAGCAATCAGTACAGAAATGAATACCGAAGCCAAACCCTTGTATTGGGTAGCACCAATGGACCCAAATTTTAGACGTGATGAACCGGGCTTATCTGCTATGGGCATGGACCTCATTCCTTTTTATGGAAGCGATAATGATGATGACGCTGAAGAAGGTGTGGTATTACTGAAACCAGAAGTCAGTAACAACATCAGTATAAAGATAGAGCGCGTAAGATTTACGCCATGGCAGAGTAAAATAGAGAGTTACGGTACTTTTGAATATAACGAAGAAGAAATTCATCATCTACACAGTAGAGTTTCTGGCTGGATCCACAAACTTTATGTAAATGCTCAGGGTGAAAAAGTAAAAAAAGGT
>Ga0308021_10001710_pt1 | contig 10005 bp, 5 predicted proteins | sample Neamet351_FD_201296 | JGI IMG/M metagenome (GOLD analysis project Ga0308021, IMG submission 201296) | Marine microbial communities from water near the shore, Antarctic Ocean - #351 | ecosystem: Environmental > Aquatic > Marine > Unclassified | place: Southern Ocean | collected 2014-10-02
ATTTTTGTCATTCAATTTTATCATTATCATTATCATGCGAGTGTGCCAGCAGCGGTGCCTGCAGTAAATGTCAATACATGAAGCCGCACGACTTCATGATAAGCTTCAACTCTGCGGTGGTGCGGTGAGGGGCAGGCGCAGCAGCGTTTGGAACTCGGCCGCCCAGCTCACCGACACGCGAGCGTGCACGCGCCCCTGCCGCGTCAAGAAGCGCTGCGGGCCGGCGCTGCGTGGGGTGTACACGCCGTTGTGCCACGTGCCCGGGTCGAAGTACACGCCGTGGCCGGCCTCGACGGCGAAGGCGACCATGTCGCTCGGCTTGACATCGTCGCCCGCCGCGGCGGGGCCGAGGCAGACGACGAAGGGGATGGGCTCGAGGGGCCAGAACAGCTGCGCGCCGTCGGGATGGTAGTCGGACATCCACAGATAGATGGAGTCGCCGTCGCCCGCGGGCGCCTCCTCGTCATGCGTCGCGAGCTCGGGCAACGCAGCGAGCCCGTCGAGGTAGTGGTTGTTCGCCGTCGCCACGGCGAGATTGTGGCCATAGAAGAAGTCCCCCACCCAATTCACCTCGAACGGGCCCTCCGTCGTCCCTGCCTCATCGCCCGTGCCGGGATCGAGCTCGCGCCACCCCTGCAGCGGCCATGGCTTGATCTCAAAGTTGCCGTTCTCCACCATGCACTCGTCCGCGCTGCGAATGAGGCGGCCGAACCCCTTCAAGCTCTCGTCCGTCGCTTTCACCAGCGGAAGATCGACGATGCTCAGGCCGGCGGGCAGCTTCGGGTCCACGAAATTCTCCGCTGTGAACACAAACGGCGAGGGTGCGGCCGCAGCAGCACCGGTCGAGAAAGAGGTGGGCGAGGCCAGCAAACGGCGGTGTACCACCACTGCTCGTCGCGCCAGCATTGCCCGAATTCGACACTGCTGTGCCTGCGGGCAGAAGCGCGAGGAAGCGGGAAGAGGGGGTGAGATGGCGGCGGCAGCCGGTGGGAAGCGCAGGCGGGAAAACGGCCGCGGGCTTCAACCTCGCTGCGCCGAAAAGACGATGAGCGATGAGGATTTGGATGGGGGAACGCAAAACGTAAAAATGCGATGCATTTATGTTCTGCAAAATACATTAGGTACATTACATGGGGCATACGCTGTAGCCCCTTGACTTCTCTCTCGCGCGCCTCTCACTGAGAGTGTGTGTGTGTGCTTGTGTACTGAATACACACACAATGTGTACGCTTACGACGTCCGCTGCTGCCTCACACTTACACAGTGCCACCGGGCGCGCCCTGCGCCGGCGGCACCGGTGGCAAGGACGCACCCTGGGTGCCCTTGAAATCCTTGAAGGAGAAGAGTGTTGCGCCCGACATGGCCACAGTGGCAAAGAAGCTGAACGCCACGCCGGCCGCCAGCTCGTGTGCCGGGCATGTGATATCCGATCCGCTGTTCTTGGCAAACTTGCAGAAATCCCACATGTCCATGCAGGATGTGGTACTGCACACTGATTTGTTGAGCTCGGCGGCGCCCGCGATGAACGCGATGAAGACGAAGAAGGTCAGCACGGCGTCGACCGCGAACTGCAGCTTCCCCCAGGGCAGGCCGGGCTTCTTCTGTCGCAGGCCGAGCGCGGTGTCAGCGATGATCAGCATCGACCACAGCCAGAGCAGGATGTTCGCGGCCTGGATGAATTCGTAGGTACTCCACTTGTAGCCCAAGGCCTTGAGAGCCGTCGCCTCGTCCGTGCCGCTCGCGTGCGCTGCTGTGGAGAAGGCTATCATGCTCGTGAACCACGCGACGAGGCGCACCAAGTTCTTCGGTTCGCGCAACAACCCCGCCTGAGCGGCGCCAAATTGCTTGGTGGCTGCCTGCATCGGCGGGAGCGGCGGGGCCGCCGCGAGAGAGTTGTTTGGCTCCTGGATGGTCTGGCCGGTCGCGGGGTCGAACATCGCTCGTTGCTTGCTAGAATTTTGCTTGCCAAGGCAATTTTGACCGTTGAAAACGACGACCTTGCTGCCAAATCCGCGCGCCTGGGTTTACTCCCTGCTATAGCAACCGCCTGTAATTCTGCGGCTTCCTCTGCCCTGTGCGGGAAACCTCGCCAACCTGTGGGCGCCCCTGTCCCTTGTTGGCTCTCTCGTCGTCAGCGCTCGTCGGTCAATCGAGAGTTGATTGGAACGCGTACGATGCTGGCCCGGTCAGCGATATCAGGGCTGGTCGGGGGGGGCTGCGGGCGGCGCTTCCTATCCAATGTCGTAGTGAAGCACACTCCCAGGCCCAAGCGCGTGCGCAAGCCAGAGGCACCACCTGTGCGCGGCAAGATGCAGAAGGAAATGAGCTTCAGCACCATGTACATTTTGGTTTCGGGATTCGTGTGGACGATCGGCGCGAAGCTGGAGTTCTTCGTGGGCCCGGTCGAGATCGCCGAGACGTTCATCATTCTGCCGTTCCAGGTGTATCGCAACAAATTTAAGGAGGACTCCATGGGGCAGGGCGCGGTTCCGGTGGCAAAAGCTGCGCCGGTAGCCGCGGCGCCCGGGTCCGGCACGCCGAGCCTGCGCGAGCAGCTGCTGGCGCTTCGCACGCTCGAGGCCGACGTTATCGCAACACCAGAGCGGTACGGTTCGCGCGTCGATTGCCTGCAGAAGATTGCCGACATCGCCGCGCAGAAGAAGAAAATTAAGGAGCAGGTGCGGTCTGGCACTGCATGACGCAAGAATACACATCAAGCATGTGGACACCCCGATGCCAGCTCATAAAATATGTAATATGCGTGTGTTGTGCGAGGTCAGTACTTGCTTGTGTGTTTCTACGCAGACACAGCTAGATTAACAGATTCGCAGCAGTCGCTCCCTAGAGGAGTCGAGTCTGTCGTCTGTCGTCCTGCAATTTGACCATGGAGTTTTGCGACTGCAAACCTGGCCTCCCGCTGCCCTTGCCCCTGGCGCTGGAGGTGACGGCCAGCGCCTTGTCATATGTGGACCACCCCCTGGCGCCGCGCCCATGATCTGCTCCGCTGCCGTCGTCCGCGGTGATGTCGGCCAGCGCGGGTTGCGCTGCCACATTTCGATCGGACGACCCGCGTGGAAGACTGTTGCTGGACAGCATGTTGCGGAGGCTCTTCTTGAAGCCGCCACCGGTGCTGCCCAGCATGCTCTTGACTAATGCCATGCGCGACATCTGCTTCGCCACCTTTGGTTTCGAGGCGTGAGCCGAATGCGTGCCGCGCGTCAGCATCGCCCGCAGCGTCGCCAGCCGTCCGACAGACTTCTGCTCGTGTTCTTCGCCGGGTTCGGATGGCGCCTGCAGCGCAGCAGCCCACGTATTGTCGGCCCACTCGCCATAGAACTCTGTGAATTGCTCGCGCGTGTACCAGAGGCCGTCTGAGTCGATGCGCTTCTCGGGGCCGCCCGGAGCAGCCGCCCGCTCGGTCGATCCGTTGCTTAGCTGCACACCGCAGCCAGTCGTGGTCAGCTCAAACGCGCCCGACGCGATGGACTCACGGCCCCGCTGATTCCCACCGCCGCCACCCGTCGTCTGCCCCACTCTTTGGTCCAGGCTTCGGACTACCTTGGCGCGGCGCGGCGGGGCGCCCCTCCGCGGCGGGCCCGCGGACTGTGAGGGTCCGTCTGAGGGCAGCCTCTCCGCACTCAGGCTTCGCACAGGCTTAAACGCCCTTTTGGAGCCGCTCTGCGAGACCGCCATCGGATTTTCTTCCCAGTCCTCCGCCGCTGCGGCACCCTTGCCCTTGCCCTTGCCCAGGAGCGCGTCCTTGGGCTTGCCCAGGATGACCTCGAAATAGAAGCACGTGCACAGCTTGTAGAACATGCAGCACATGAGGCCCATCACGACCAATCCCAGCGCCTGCACCACGGCGCCCAGCGTGCCACCGTCGTCCTCACCCCTCGCCGCCTGCACCGCGCCGCAGATGCCAAGCGATGCCAGCATGAACGAAGTCACGAGCAGCAGCTGCTGCACTTCGCGCTTCCACGAGCAGCCTGCGGGGAACGGCTGGTACAGCCAATACATGACACCGAGGAAGACCAGAATGATCATGTCGATGACGAGCCCCCACAACCCCATGTCCATACCGTCGCTGGAGAAGAAGGCTGCGCTGAACGCGAGCAGGAGAGCCCGCGCCATGTTCAGGTGGAAGAAGTACCAGTGATTATCGCAGTACTCGCGCTCGGCCAGCTCCTGCCAGAGGCGCACCTCGCGCTCCTCGAGGTCGAACACAAGCGGCCGCAGCTGCTGCTGCTGCTTTTGCGCTGTGGAGCCGGTATTCGACCTCGACGTTGCTTCTGCTCCTTCCTCCCGCACCCGGCGGCGCGCGCGGCTGCGGGCCTTGCGGTGGAGCCGGTACAGTACTGCGAGCGAGAGGGCTGGGTAAAGGATGCCAACGAATGCCTGCAGAAAGAAACAAAGAAAGAAAGAAAGGAGGTTGAGGCGAGGGTGGGGGTGGGATCATCGGCGATGTGAGTTTCTGCTACGGGGCGAGCGGCCTGCGCACACGTGCAGCTAGCTCCGACTTCGGACTCACCAGCACTACAATAGCAAGTGAATACATGGGCATGCCCATCCAGAGCGCACCGCCTGTTCCTGCGCCACAGGAGTAGTATGGGTGCGCAGTCAGCACCGATCTCGTGACCGTCGACCGCTCCATCATGACTCCGCCAGGCTCGCCCTGCGTCACCACGTCCGTGCACATGATCTGGCGGAAAGCGAAATTCAGGGTGGGCGCATACATAACCGCCAGCGCCACGGCGCACATGTTGCGGATGCGGTGGCGCACATTGCCCAACGCGCTAGTGCTGCGAGCCTCCGTAGTGAAACTCGAGCGCTTCTTTCGCTTTGCAACCTTCTTGGAGAAGAATGCGAGCAGCACACAGAGCAGCGCCAGCGACGCGAAAAACGTGAGCGCCTCGACCGTGAATGGCGGGTAGCTCTCGATGCACTCTGGTGGCACGTCTGGCATCTCGATCTGGATGAACATGATGAAATCCGTAATGCTCTTCACAGATTTGGGCAGGTCATCGCTGGCTGACGCGACTTGCGTCAGGGTCTGCAGCATCATCACCATCCAGATGCAAAAGTCACCCGCTGCACGCATCTGATCATGGCCCGTGTCCGCCGTGCTGTTGTTCGCATACTTCATCAAGAGCAGCACCAAGGCAAAAATTCCCAGCATGACACCGCCAAGCGTGAAAATGGGCGCAACCTGGTCGAAACCCTGCTGATTGCACTTGTTGCAATTGCGCCCGTCCTTCCAGAAGCCCTGGGCGCATGAACTGCAGCGCGGACCGCGGTATCCCGTGCCACACAGGTTTGTGGTTGCATCTTCGAAACCGGCGCCTTCGCCGCTGAAGCCCGCGCAGCGGTTTAGCGGCGGCGCGCACTTCTCGACGCCTGCGCGGTCGTTTGGCGCCCAGTAGCCAGGCTGCGGCCACATTCTATAGCCAGCCGGGCAAAGCGCCCCTTCGGGGCACGGCTTGCACGTGCACACAGCGCCCATGCACATTTTGACTGCGCACTTGGAAGCAAAAGCCGGATCGAGACATTTCGCCGACCCATCCGCGTCGAAACCGGTGCATGGATCATAGAAGAAGAGCCCATTCGGGGTCTTGAGGGCACCATCGCCACCCGCCGAGACGCGCAGGTTCCCGTCCACATCGATGGGGATGCTCCCGGTGTCAGCAAGCTCGCGCGCGAGTTTGAGCTTGTCGTCGCCAGGGCAGTAGTCGCCGCTAGCACCACCGCATGTAATGCTGAGCCACTGGCGCGTTTTCGCAGCGACCTGCAGCCGCGACTGGACGGGCTGGCGCACTGTGAAGGGCACGTAGCAGTCCTTGCCCTCGTCGCATACCTGTGTCATGCGGGGTGCTGGGAATTCGAGCGACTTCCGATCGCCGCTCAGCGTGACATTTGCCGCCGTGCCGCCACCAGCGCCCCCAAAGAGCACCTCCACGCCGGGTGCGAACACGTCGATTGCTGTGAACACGATCACCTCGCCGGACTGCACGGAAGTCCTGTTCTGCTTCCCTCGGATGGATTTGAGCCAAGGGTAGCGCTTGTTGTAGATCACAGCATCGATGGACACTGGGGCGAATTGCCGCCCAGGCCAAAACGAGAGTGTCCCGGTGCACTTGATACAGAAGGAGTTTTGGCGCACGTCTGCCAGCAGCTTGCCCCCCGCGTCCTCAAGTCCTGTCACCTCCAAAACGTGGCGCTTCGCGGATAACGCGGTCACGCGAAGGACCGCCTCCGAGCCCGTTGACGACGTGGCGGCGCTGGCGTCGCGCGCGAAGCTCACGCGCACGTGGCGCGCGGCAGCACCCGACGGCTGCCCGCCAACATCCGCCGCAACGCAGGACACAGCCAGCTCCTCTGCGACGTCCAGCGACTCCAGGTTATACACGACGGTGATGCCGACGCTGTGGCTTGCGCCGAATTCGTCCACCTCGAGCGGACCATCCTCCTCGAACTTGAAGAGCATTCCGCCCTTCACTTCTTTCATGCGCGGGTAGCCGAAACTCATTTCCAGGGACACTACCGCGCGGCGCAGAATGCTTCTTGCATCGGGGCTCGTCGCAGCGGTGGCATTGGCCATCCGATCTTGGAAGTCCCGGCGAAAGACATCTGGCGCGCCGGCGATGGCTCGGAGCGTGCCCGCGAGCTCCTCGGCTGCTGCTGCCGTCGCACTCGGCGTCGATTGATCGGCCACGTCGAAGCTCACCATGAAAGTGAGGGCGGTGCCACCCGCGCATCCCGATTCTGGCCTGGCGCTTTCCACTTCCGTGATGTGCACCTGCTCCCGCGATGTGCGCGCTGCCCGAGCCAGGGCAATAGCGGCACCACCCTGCGCACCCAGGCTGAAGGTGGGGACGGTGAGATTTCCACCCACGCAATTCTCCAGGTGAAGGGGCAGGTACACGACGCGAGAGTACGACACATCGTCAGGGGGCGCCGAAGCCAAAGAGGCCGCAGGCGTTGGGAAGGGCGTCGGTCGTGGCGTTGGGAAGGGCGTCGGGCTGGGCGTCGGGCTGGGCGTCGGCGCCGGCGTCGGCGCCGGCGTCGGCGCCGGCGTGGGAGCGGACGTTGGGCTGGGCGTCGGACTTTTGGTGTCGCACTTCTGCCGGTCCACAGTTTCAAAAAGCCCAGAATCGCACGCCAGGCAGCTGCGCTGCCCTTCAAGCCCCTGGTACTGGCCGCTTGGGCACAACGTGCACGTGGCAGTGTCGCTGGCAGACGCTTCTTTGTACCGGCCCGCTGCGCACGGGACGCACGACCCCGGAAGGCGGAAGTCCGTCTTGGAGGAGCTTCCGGCGCGTCCACTACGCACGAAGGCGCCAACCCCCTGCGCGTTGTGGCACCATGTAATTGTAGCGTCATTACTGTACATGACGTTACCCTCGCCGCTGGCTTTGTTGTTGACGCCGAAGACACAGTCGGCGAAGTTGGCGTACGCACCACCGCCGTTGAGGTAGAAAACGCCTCCGTTGCCGCTCGTGCTGATAGCTTGCCACTTCGAGCTTGCGGCGAACATCTTGCCCCCATCGTTGATGTAGACGAGGCCGCCATCGTTGGTGGAGCGGAAGTTCTGCAGCGTGACGCGCTCGAGCTCGACCGTCCCGCCGGACTCGATCTCCGCGAACCCGCCTTTGTCGTTGGTCTCGAAGTAGAGCCCGTCCACCGTGAGGTCCCTCAGCACGAGGCGCCCTCCGCTGCTGACCTTGAACATCTGCGCGTTGCTGTTGGCGTGGTGGATCGTGGCGCCGATTCTGCTCTCGCTCCTTAGCGTTGTGCTTCCTGCGATGGTGACGACGCCAACAATGATTGTGGTGCTTGCGTCCGCGTACGTGTACGTGCCACTGACGATTGAGCTCGGTGTGGGCGCTGGCGTGGGGCTTCGCGTTGGGTTGGGCGTGGGCGACAGCGTGGGCGACAGCGTGGGCTGCGGCGTCGGCGACTGCGTGGGCTGCGGCGTCGGGGCCGGCGTGGGCGATCGCGTTGGGCTCGGCGTGGCAAGCACTTCTTTGATGTTGTAGGCGCGATAGCCCGCATAGTGCTTGACCCTTCCGTCCCCGCAGGCGTCTCTCGAGCAGCCGCAGTGCCCGCCGCTCCACAGGAGCCAGAAACCCCACTTGCTGAAGCTGCTGTCGCGAGTCGCGGCGTCGCGGCAGCGCAGCGCACATTCCTGTACCGGGTCGTCGTGGTAGAGCGGGGAAGACGTGGGCAAGCGCTGGGCGCAGGCATCGCCGTTGCAGGCTTGGTACTCCGGGAGATACTTGTACGCCTCGCAGTAGCCTCGATCGGAGGTAGCGCCCTGATGGAAGTCATCAGCATGCTCCACCACGCGGAAGCGCGGCGCCATCAACGCCAAGGAAGGGGTTGACATGACGCTGCATGCAGACACAAGCAGGGCACTGCGCCCCACCATCGTTGTCAAAAGTTCAGAAATCAGTCGAGTTACGACTGTTACCGCCACCCTTTTGAGATTTTTAGCGTATTCTGGGTAACTACTAAGTTAAGCGCACAGGCCGACGTTATCGCAACACCAGAGCGGTATGAATAAGCTTGTTTTTGATTCGGGTGCAAAACTTGGGTGTGCCGACGCTTGGCAGACGAGACAAGTCGACCACGAGCCAAAATGCCCGCGCCGGAAGACTTGCAACCCGCTCCAGTGTCGCACGCATCTGAGCGCCACTGAGCACATGTGTCATGCTGCACATACTGCAACGCATTTTACCCTCGCTATCTATCGCTAATACCACTGGCGCAGCGAAGCTTCAAATGACGGCCAGCTTCTGCAGCTTCCGTCCAGCTCAGCTTCGGTCAGCCAATGGCAGCATCCACCCATCCATGTCCATGGCCACCGAAAGCCCACCCACCTGCGAGGACGCAGCTGCAAGGTCACGTTGCGTGAGAAAGCCCCCCCACCCCACACACCCTATCAATGCTAGGCCGCCATCGGGTTATGTCCGACGCCTTGGCCGCTGTGGACGGTGCGCAATCGCGCCGTCTTTACATAGCAAACGCAAAACGAGAACGCGCAAACCGCAGGGATGCAAAGGGGGCGGGCAGAAATTAGAGATTGCACAATCCGAACGGCCCAGGCGCAGGCTCGCGGGTGGCGCGGCACTTACACAGCTCCTGCCACTTTTCGGTGGTCAGCGGGTCCCCCACGCGAGAGTAAGATTTGTCGTCGCGGACCCTCAGCATCAACACTTTGTCGCCGAAGCCATACCATCCAGATTGGCCCTTCACGGTACCCGGCATTGGCTGCAAGAAACCCTTCTCGTTCACGCGCTTCTGCACTTCGGTGCGCGCGATGGTGCCACGCATGCGACGCTGGACGATGACGGAAGCGTCTTGCTGCACCGCCGCCTTCCTTGCCGCAGCCACATTGGCATTGGCCGCTGTCGCCAGCTGCTCCGCGGCCTCGAGCACCTCTTTCGGCGTGCGAGGAGAGTGAGGAGTCACGGGGGTGCCCGCGCGTGACAGCTGCGGTGCTGCACCACTCGCGGGCGCGGCCGCCATCATGGCCGGGCTACTACCGGTCCCGCACTTGCTCGTGCCAGGTAGCAGCAGGACCGGTGCTGCTCCCACGCCCTCGAGTTGCGCCGCCACCACCGCCATGATTTCGCCTTCCAGCGCCGCGACACGCGCTTCTGCCGCCACCGCGCGCGCCTCGGTCAATGCCAGCTGCACCCGGACATCACCGGGTGCACCCACACTACCCCCACCCTCACGCGCCACCGCATCAGTTTGCCCGCTGCTACGATTATCGCTTTGCTCCGATGTCCCCTGTTGCCGCCTCTGCTGCCGCGGCCGGCGCTTGCTACCCGGCCGCGCACCGCACAGCGCGCCGCTGGTTTTCGGCCGCGACGAGGACTGTTTTCTTGCGCCCCAACGAGGACGACGAGGTCCGTCCGACGCTTTGTGGGGCGGCCCCCCTGTCGGCACGCCGGCTGTTGCCGTTGCCGCTGCTACCACCCCCGCGGCAACGGCAGCCTCGAC
>Ga0308021_10001716_pt1 | contig 9988 bp, 7 predicted proteins | sample Neamet351_FD_201296 | JGI IMG/M metagenome (GOLD analysis project Ga0308021, IMG submission 201296) | Marine microbial communities from water near the shore, Antarctic Ocean - #351 | ecosystem: Environmental > Aquatic > Marine > Unclassified | place: Southern Ocean | collected 2014-10-02
TTTTCGGGGCTATCACTATTTTTTCAGGATTCGCTGGTGCGCATGGGCAGGAAGATGTTCACTCCGAGGGCTATATTGTAGACGTCATAGTAATTGATTTACAATGTGAAGAAAATCAAACATGTGTCTCACGACCAAGTAATATTGTCGAGTATTTTGGAGCAGATTGGTGCACTGAGTGCCCAGAGGTTGAAACGCAATTAAATGAAACTTCAAATCAATCTGCTCTAATTTTGAGCCACAGGCCATCTTCAAGTGATGATTTTTGGTTGCAAGAGTCTCGTGACCGGTTTCTTAGTGTGTACGGGCTTTGGGGATATCCAACCTTAACAATCGATGGCCATTACATTCTTGCAGGCCCTACTCAATCAAGGGAATTGGATGAATTATTATTCGAATCTATTTCGAATTATAGTGGAATTACTAATGTGAGCCTTGATAACGACAATTTGACAGTAGAGGGATCGTTTGATGGACTGGTAATTGATGTCTGGACAGTGACCTCAACTTCAAAGCTCACAAATAAGGTAACCAATCATACGAATCTATCTGAAACCAATCTGGTTGATGTTGATGGCGAAAAGTTGGTTATCGTTATTTCACAGCCAGGATTCATCACTCTTGTACCTGGGTCATCTATGCCTGCCAACGATTACATCCCGGAGGGGGGGCTCGATGAAATAGTCGAAAAAGGCAATTCAGTAAAGGGTTCTACTGTCATTATTATTACTGTATTATTGATGATTATTACGTTACCTGCGACATACCAATTGGTTCAGGTAATCCGCTCTCCACCGTCAATTGAAGAAGAATGAATGAATTCAATGGTGGCGAATGGTTCAATAACAGGGCGCTGGTCGCAATCTCCGCACATACGTGCATGAGGTGTCCTGAATGGTCAAGCCAATCCGCCCACATACCCGCTTTGAACGCGCTCGAATCATCGGCGCACGTGCTCTCCAAATTGGAATGGGTGCCCCGCTAAATGCACCTGAAGATGTCCTCCGTGAGGCATTCAAGGAAGAACTGATTTCACTTTATGGACTAGAAGAAGCATCTGTTCGCTTCGTCCTCGACCCTCTAAAGATTGCAATGTATGAGTACGAAAACGAACTCATTCCAATCGACACAGACCCTCACAACGGGTGAGACCAACAAATCAGTTGTCTGCGGCGTAGCCGTAGAAATCAGAATTAATTGGAACTGTTAGGGCATCGCTCTTTACCAACATTGTTCTAACTGCCCATAGATCTGTGAATATTCGATATTTTAGAGTCATATCAAGATAATCGACACCACTGGAGCCACCGGTACCCATTCTTCGACCAATCATTCTCTCAACCATTCTCGCATGATGAGAACGGAACAACAACATTGCTTGTTCTAAATCCACCATTGTATCAATTAGCCTCCTTGGCCAAGAAAGTAGCGGTAACTCCCTGTATGATTCAATGAAAAGTAATCCTGCACGCGCAGGCTCGACCTTTCCATCAGGAAGCAAGAAGTCTCTAGCTCCTGCAATTCCAGATTCGATTCTTGGGCGCACAGCCTCTTCGGTACCATGCCCGATTTTTACCATGTGAGTTATTACTGACTCACCGTGCTCAGCCATTGCGGTAAGGTGTCCTTCTACAAAATCTTGTAGTACATCATTATCACCAGATACTCCATTCACTGGCGTTCTAGCCAACCAACGCAATAATACTTCATTCAAGGACGGGAGATTGTCAATACGGGTCATATTCGCCATTACCGAATCACTCAATTTTCCTTCCGAGTGTAACTTTCGATTGTGTTCCATTGGATCCATACCGCCTATTCTCTGTTCGGACTTCAATCCCAATAGCATCTCTAAGGTACGCATTTGCCAACTTTCGAATCCAGAAGAAGTTCCTAATTTGTCTCGGAATGCTAGGAAATCTTGAGGTGCTAAGGTTTGCATTACTTTCCACTGCGCTGCTAGCAAACGGAATATCTCGGAACACCTTTCTAAATGGCTAACAATGACCGGTATTTGTTTTTCATCGACTTCGGGAACATTCATTAAATTTAGAGCCTCTTCGAGTTCTCTATTTATCTGCTTGAACCATAACTCAAACGCTTGGTGAACCACTATGAAATGCATTTCATGATTAGAAAGTGAGGTATTATCGCCTTCAGGTCCTGATTGTAGGGATAGTAATTCATCCAGTTGAAGATAGTTGCCATAGGTCATACGGCTGCCGGGGGTATCACTGCTCATATTCAACCCAGAGGGGGGAGGGCTTGAAACCTTGACGGAGGAAAAACATGCCATCGGATGGCATTAATTCCAGCCTCAAACATTTGATTTGGTGGTCTATTTGCGTAATTGTCATTAATGGGACACTGAAGCCGTCGACATGGGCGTAGACATAGGACAGTTGCAAAATTGGCTTGAATCATATGACCCAGAGCAGATTACAATCGGTGTAGTCGCTTCCCACTCGGCCCTACAAATACTCCATGGGGCACGTCAAGAAGGTTTCAGAACACTGGGTATTGCAGTTGGAGAGAACCGTCGCAGATTCTACTCGGCATTCCCTGGCGCTGAGCCTGATGACTGGTTGATGCTTGACAACTACATGGAGATGCTAGACCATGCTGAATGGTTCAGAGAGCACAATGTAATTATTATTCCACATGGTTCACTAGTAGAATATCTTGGAAGTGTGAATTTCAAAAAATTAGAAGTCCCGACCTTCGGAAACCGAGGGATACTGCAGTGGGAAAGTAGTAGAGAACTCCAAAGACAGTGGCTAGAAGCTGGTGGTTGCTCAATTCCAAAAGTAATTGATGACCCCCATGAGATTGATGGACCTGTAATTGTAAAATATGCAGGTGCAAAAGGTGGAGAAGGATATTTCATTGCAAGAGATTACCGGGACTTCAAGAGAAATGTCAATCTTGATGAAGAGTTTACTATCCAAGAATATGTTCTCGGCTGTAGATACTACCTACACTTCTTCTTCGACCCAACCGCTGATGACGGGTTTCAAGTGCAAGGAAAAGGCAGTAATGCTGGTAAAAACCTAGGCCGCCTAGAATTGATGAGCATGGATCGAAGAGATGAATCCAATGTTGATGAGTTTTACAAATTAGGAAGTCTACGCGATTTACGTGAAATGAACCTAGAGCCATCATTTGTAGTAACTGGCAATCAGCCAGTTGTAATTCGTGAAAGTCTTCTGCCGAGAGCCTTTGAAATGGCAGAAGGTACAGTTGCAGAATCATTCGAGTTGGAAGAAGATGCAAGAGGCATGATTGGGGCGTTCTGCCTAGAAACAATCGTTACAGACAAATTAGAATTCAGAGTCTTCGAAATTAGTGCACGCATTGTTGCAGGTTCTAATCCATTCATTGGAGGATCGCCCTATAGCGACATCAATGAACCGTTTATGTCAACTGGTCGAAGAATTGCACGCTCAATAAAGAAAGCAATTCAGAACGGTTGTTTAGACCGTATTCTGTCTTGAACTAGCTGCAAGCAATTATTCTAGTGAAGATAACTTTTCACTGCTCAATCATCTTCAGGAGCATCTGTACCATCCCACTCGCCACTTGCAAGGGCTGCTAACTTTTCTTTAGCAACTAATGATTGTGCTGCTCTCGCCTCTGGGTCTTCAATAGTAAATTCACTGATCAGCATAATTGGTTCACCAGCAGATAACATACCCTCATATTCTTTTATTTCGCCACCGGCATTACAAATGATTTTGAAAGAGGTAGGGTCTTTTGAACGGCGCTTGTTATGTTTCTTGTAATGATGAACATATGCCTTGTAAATGCCACCTGGGGCTTTCCCTTCTGGCCAAACGACATTTTCTACAGGCTTCTTGGATTCAGGCCTTACGTTGGCATCGACATCCAATTCTCCACCACATGCAGACTCTCTATTGCCACCATGTATTCTTTCACCAGATGGGCAAACTACATGCAAATCAAGGTCGTTGTAGTTATTCCAGATTAGTGAAATTTGTACATCTGAGGATTTTGCACCTTCTCTCTCGAGCCTTTCCTTAAGGTCATCCATTGCTTGCTTAGTCGCTTTAATGGATTCAATTTCATCGGCTTCATTAGCAACAATCTCTGCTAATCTCTGGTCTTCTGCCTCAGCAAGTTCCTGTTGACGAGTCTCCTCGAGTGCGATAGCGATTCTCTCTTCTTCAGCTATTTTCTCTGTTTCAACTTCCATAATTGCTGTTTCTTTTTCAGCGTCATCTCTGTTGTCACGATTTTCAGGAGCTTCAAGTTCAAATTCACACACTAGCATAATCGGGTCACCTGTCGATAATGCACCTTCATAGTGAGTTACTACGCCACCGGCATTACATACAATACGGAACTTTGTCGGATCTTTAGAGCGGCGCTTGTTATGCTTCTTGTAATGATGAATGTAAACTTTGTAGAGACCTGGAGGTGCTTGGAAATCTGGCCAAACAATATTTTCAACTGGTTTCTTAGTTTCCGGCCTAACATTGGCATCAACATCAAGTTCACCACCACATGCTGATATCTTGTTACCACCATGTATTCGTTCTCCAGATGGACATAATACATGTAAATCCAAGTCATTGTAATTGTCCCACATCAAGGAAACTTGTACTTCAGAAGTCTTAGCACCCTCTCTCTCAAGACGCTCTTCTAGCTCTATATCGGCCTGCTCTGAAGCCATTTTAGATTCCATTTCATCAGATTCTTGCAATGCTTCTATTTCCAAAACCCGCTCTTCTTCCGCCACAGCAAGTTCCTGCTGCCTTTCGGATTCCCTCTCATCTGCCAACCTTTTCTCTTCGGCTAGACGCTCGGCCTCACGCTCTTCAGCAAGCCTTCTTGCCTCTTCTAATTCAGCATCAGATTCGGCTTTCTTGCGAGCTGCTTCGGCATCAGATTCGGCTTTATCGCGAGCTTCTTCGGCTTCAATTTCTGCCAACTTTGCCTCTTCATCTTCGATCAACTTTTTAGCAGCACCATCAGCCAGGTTTCTTCTCGCATCTTCTTCGGCAAGCAATACCGCTCTCTCATCTCTACGCTTCGACGCGAGGTGCCTTTCGACCTCTGCAAGTTTACGCTCAAATTCATTGTGAGCTTTTGAGAAATCGGGAGTGCCACGGCGAGATAAATCTTGGCGGTGGATAGCCATGTCTTGGACACTGCGGTCATCTTTACGGAATAACATGAACCAAATCCCGAAGAGGAAGGCTCCACCCAGCAGGCCTAGCATTAGCCAAGATACGAGTTCCATGTGCCGGGCTAAGTTAAACTGGGACTTATTACCATCGCCTATATCGTGTAAGGCTACCTTTCGTGACGAGCAACTACTTCCAACAAATCCATGCGCCCAATACGCCATATACCAACTGGAGTTGTTAGTAGAGCAGCAACCAAAACAAACCCAATGATTTTGAAGATTACATAGTAGTCAATAATTACTGGGAAATGGAATACCCAAGTAGATGATAAACGAGCCATTGCAGAATAATATCCAATACTTGCCAAGGCACCTGCAATCCCACCGAGTAGCCCGATAAATGTGTGCTCTACAGTCAGAATAACCGCCAAGCGAGAACGACTTGCGCCTAATACTCTTAGAGTTGCTAATTCCGAGTCTCTTTCTGAAAGATTAATCAACAAAGTATTGAACAAAATTGCTATTGCTAACAATCCACCAATTGCATAAACTGATTGCATAACTTCTGTTTGTTGCCTCATGCTGTCTTTGAACGATTTCACCATTATTGTTTTTTCAACAATCGAAGATGTTGATGGCCGGATATCCTCGAGATCCCCACCAGGTAATAACACTAGCAATGCCCCATTTGCTTCTTCACCAACGATAGATACTAGATCTGCGCGATGGAAATATACCGACCTTGAAATTTCTCTAGCAATACCAGTAATTTTTAATTCGTATTTAGAGCCCTGATAATCGATGGTTATTGTATCACCAACTGAATAGCCTTCGAGTTCAGCAGAGCCCTCGTCCAGAATTATTTCGCGAGGGGTTTGTTCTGATTTAGGGAGTTTACCCTCCAGTAGATTTAGTCGATGAAGTGCATTGTCTTCATCGGAAATAACATCTGCACCTTTGAGAATTAGTTCCTTGTTAGTTCCAGCAATAGTAGCACTAGAAGTAAGTGTCAACTCGAATGAAGAAGTGCTTTCATTAGCCCAATTAGTCACATTCTCTAAACTTGATGAAGGCATTGAGATTTGATATTCCCAATTCTCTTGCTCGTCTATTGATTCATTAAATGCCTCAGTAAACCCAGCTACAAACATCATTGTACCACCCAAGATTACCATGGCCAACGAAAGAGCAACTAAAGTCACTAGAAGTCGTGCTGGCTTTCGGAATGTTGAACGTAATCCTAGGCCAATTCCGGGTGGGAGGTTGGAAGTTATTTTTGAAATGAAACGATTCGGTGCGCGTGCATCTCCTTGCCCTAAAATATCTAGAGGTTGAATTTTTGCGGCTTTCCACGCTGGCCTAATACCGAATAAACAAATTATTGCTAAAGCGGACAATCCTAATGTGAGTAACAAATCAGGATGGTGTCTAGTAACGACCACCGGTATTCCAAGAAACCCGAAATAGAATTTCGTAAACGCCGCTGACCCAATTGGAGAGATTCCAAGTAATATCCCGGCGATTACCCCTGGCACTCCTAAGAATAATGGTACCAAAAGGTACCCAAGCATTACATCTCTGTTGGAAGCACCCACAGTCCTCATGACCGCTATTTCTCTAGATTGGGTTCTGATTAGTCGGTCAAGAGAAATTGCAATTACTAATCCACTAATGAAAAGAAGTACTCCGAGAATAAATGGTGTGGCTTTTTCAAGACCGTTTTGATCTAACCTCAGTAGTTCTGGACTAGTTAAGTCGCCTCGATCATAAACAATTCCTGGCGTTTCCGATTCATTTAGAGAGTTAGAAAGCTGTTGCCTCAACTCATCCAGTTCCAAACCTTCATTCTCATCCGTATCTGAAAAGTCAAACTCTGGCGTTCCTTCTAAATCGATGTTTAATGTATTTCTAGCAGCAATATCATTACCCGAAATAATTGCTAGAGATTCCACATCTAAATATGCCACAATATAACTCGAGTCTTGAGGGAAAAGTGACCCTGGTTCTGCGTACAACAATTCTAATGGATTGTTTGCGAAACCTACTACTTCCAAAGTATGGATATCCCCTTCCCCAATAGAAAGGTCGATGCTATCTCCAATCGACATCCCAACGGTTGAATTTTTAGCAAAATGAGAATCGATGACTACTTCGCCTTCTTTTGGAGTAATGCTTCCTTCGATTTTCCAAATTCCATTCACAACTCCATCTTCCATTCCATAGAATTTCGAGTTCACCCATTTTGAACTCCCATCTTCGAAAGTATAGTTTGATTGGCCGTTTAGAACAAGACTAGACTCACAATTAACCACTTCGATGGATAAACAAGCAGATGTTAGGTTTTCTTTAGTTTCAATATCGTATGTTTCAACAATTAAGTCTGCAAGGTTTGTTTCAGAATAAAAATCATCGTACACTAGTTTAGCATTACGAGAATGTTCAGAGAATACAACTCCGGCATAGACTGACAAAGTGATTAACAATACAACTGTGAAGACCCTTAGTTTTGTGCGCATCAAACTGCGCCTTAATCTTCTCAGAAGTAAAGTATTCAAGGAGATCACTCCAGAATCGAACTTGCAATATTTTTCACCTTAGATGCTACCTTTTTCATACCGCCTAGTGCATCTTCAATTACATCTTCAATGACCATTTTTGAAGTTGTGATCATATTGTCTATTCCTCCGGATTCATCTTTGACAATTTTTCCACTATCTAAATGAATTATTCTTGTAGCAAAACGAGTAAGTGAATGGTCATGTGTTACAAAAATAGTAGTGGTGTTATTATCTCTACATGTTTTAATTAACGCCTCCATGACAACTGTGCTTGTTTCGGAGTCAAGGTTCCCCGTCAATTCATCTCCAAGAATCAATCGAGGACTTTTGGCTAGGGACCGGGCAATAGCAACTCTCTGTCTTTGACCGCCAGACATTTGTGAGGGGAAACGGTTTTCAAGACCCTCTAAACCTACAGTTTCAAGTAATTCTATTGCCAGTCCTCGGTCTCTAGAACCGGATAAATCCTGGACGAGCAGTACATTTTCTAAAGCGGTTAAGTCGGCTAAGAGATTGAAGAATTGGAAAATATATCCAATATTTTCACGTCGGAATGCGGTCATAGATTCTACTTTGCCCATTGGAACTTCATTTCCATCAAAAGAATAAGTTCCTTTTGTTGGAATGTCCAACGCGGCAATAGTATTGAGCAGTGTGGTCTTACCCGACCCTGATGGACCAAGCAATGCAACAATTTCCCCCTGGTCTATTTTTAGGTTAATTCCATCCAATGCCTTGACTAATGTTTCGCCCTCACCGTAATGTCGTGAAAGGTCATTGAGTTCGATTAATGACATATGATTCGCCCTTCTGTCAGCAGACATATTGTATAACCATTTGGAATGTCCCACCTTCATATATTATTATGAAAAGAAGAGGTTATGCGCGAAGTGCAGTTGAAGTGGAGTTCCGAAACGGTCGATAAATCCGATATCGGATTAATTACTCAAGTCGCTAAAATGTACGAAGTCGTAGCACATCTTGAAATTACCAAGGACGGGGTACGACAATTGGTAAAAATACAATTCAAACAGGACAAAGGCCCTGAGGACTTAGGGCAAATACCATTCCTACAAGTCGATGGGCCAATGCATCCTCACCCGTTACCAGAGATGGGCGGAGATGGTTATATTGTCGTCTGGAATAATCACCCACTATCAGTTGCTGCAATTAATTTCGATAGTTTACATGTAATTCCACCTTATGTAATTGGAGAAAACGGTGTTCAGATAACGATTAGGGGCCTGCCTGAAGGGGTAAGTGGATTTCTAAAGGCTGCTAGAATTATGCTTCCACCCGATAGTGTAAATGTGGTAGATATCGCTGAAATCGAGGATAGTATTCTTAGAGTATTAACCCCTAAACAATTGGAAATTGCAGTATTAGCAGTACGTTCAGGTTATTATGAAACACCGAGGAAAATTAGCAAAAAGGATTTATCAGAGTTATCCAAAATTCCACGTTCAACTCTACAAGAGCATCTTGCTAAAGCTGAAGCAGCATTGGTTGATTGGGCAGTAAAAACGCACCTTTCCAAGTGAGAAAGTCTTGTCAACACCTCACCCCCAGCCTGTAACCATGAGAGACATCGAATCGCTATTACCTGACGGAAAAGGTGTTTGGATTCCAATAGATCATGGCATCTCTGACTATCCAGTAAAAGGACTAGAAAACCTTGAGGCTTTAATTCAAAGTATATCGCATGCTGATGCGATTGTTGCACAAAAAGGAGTGGTTTCGCGATACTCTTCACTCGGTGCTAATATGGTTGCTCACTTATCCGTATCCACGAGGCACGCAGGCTCTAGGTCTAGCGATAAAATCCTTGTTGGAAGTGTAGAGGAATCACTGTCTAGAGGGGCAAAAGGAGTCAGCATTCAGGTTAACATGGGAAGTCCAGATGAACCTGAAATGATAGAAAGGTTAGGTATGGTAACTCAAGATGCACATCATTTGGATTGCCCGGTATTAGGCATGATATATCCACGTGGAGAGAATTTGGACATCATGGATGGCGATACTACATCAGCTGCAGCCCATGCCGCAAGGTTGGCATTCGAATTGGGTTGTGATGTTGTCAAGACCAAATGGACTGGTTCTATTGATTCGTTCCAAAAGGTAACTGCTGCTGTACCGATTCCAGTATTAATCGCAGGAGGTCCTGCTGGCTCTTCCACAGAAGAGACTCTTACTACTGTATTCCAAGCAATGCAAGCCGGAGGCGGTGGAGTATGCATGGGCCGCCAGGTATTTTCCCATGAATCACCATCCAAGATGGTCA
>Ga0308021_10001719_pt1 | contig 9974 bp, 21 predicted proteins | sample Neamet351_FD_201296 | JGI IMG/M metagenome (GOLD analysis project Ga0308021, IMG submission 201296) | Marine microbial communities from water near the shore, Antarctic Ocean - #351 | ecosystem: Environmental > Aquatic > Marine > Unclassified | place: Southern Ocean | collected 2014-10-02
TGTTATGATAGGTAATCACGATAGAATGGCTAGTCGTAAGGCTATGTCAGGAGGTATTCCTGCGGCTTGGATAAGGTCTTACAATGAAGTCTTAGGAACTCCTAATTGGAATTGGTGCGAGTCTGTTATATATGATGACGTACTATATGAACACGGAGAAGGAGGGCAAGCAGCAGCTAAAGCTAAGAACAACTTGATGTCTTCTGTTTGTGGTCATACACATACCCTTGCTTATGTTCAATGGTTCGTAGGTAAACGCTTCAAAGTATTTGGTATGCAGGTTGGTTGTGGTGTAGATTCTACGACTTACGCAGCAGCTTATGCAAAGAACTTTAAGAAGCAATCAATTTCTTGTAGTGTTGTATTGAACAACGGAACTCTACCAATCAATCTTTTAATGCCTTTATAGGTATGCCCTATAGCCGTTTTAGGCACTTTCTTTTCTTTTTAATACTAATATACTAGACAAGCTATAAAGTTCGTCCTAGATGTAAACACCTTAATTGTTAATAACTTTGTAAATAAACTTGTTAATAATTGCGTGAGTAACTTTAAAGGTGTAGATTTGCATATAATTAATCAATACAAATATTATGAAAAACTTTAAGATTACAAATTTAAAAAGCAAAGTAGTTCAGTATATGAACGAAAGCGAAAAGGAACAATTCTTTACTAAAAATTCTTTAGGGAATTACAAAAGGGAAGATGTTCAAGAACTAGACAGAGTAAGGTACAATAAAAAACTACACGACTTTGCTTTCTCTATTGGAGTAATGGCAGTATTTACAATCCTACTACTCTTAATGTGCGGTACATTAGGATTCATTGACTCTTTAATATTTTAAAAATGGAATTACTAAAAACAATTAAAGTGAACGAAGTGGTAAACAATATTACTACTTCAGTATTAGATGGTACTATAAACCCTTTAGAAGCTATTGTAAGCCTTAAAAAGCTAGAAGAGATAGTAAAGCAAGCAAAGGTAAGAATAAACGAGTCAGTAATCATTGAAGCAGCTAAACACGGAAAGACGTTTGTGTTCGGAGATGCTGAAATAACTAACAAGGCTAGTGCAGGACGTTATGACTACTCAAACATTATAGAGATAGTATCTATGGAAGCAGGGCTAAAAGCTTTAAAAGACAAGCATAAGGCTGCATTGAAAGTTGATGTAATTGACTTAGATACTGGCGAACTAATAGAAGCACCAATCTACAAAGGAGGTAAAGAGATTATCTCTATAAAATTAAATAAAGAATAAAAATGAAAACAATTAACATTCACGGAAAACAATATGTTGAAGTAAACGAAAGAATAAAGTATTTTAGAAAGCACTTTAAGGGGTGGGCATTAACCACTGAATTTGTGGAGCTAACTGATGAAAAGTGTACGATTAAAGCTGCCATATTAGACGATAAGGGTTGTCTTATATCTAACGGAGTAGCATCTGAAACTAAAGGAAGTTCTTTTATTAACAAGACCTCTTATATTGAAAACTGCGAAACTTCAGCTTGGGGACGTGCCTTAGGAAATTTAGGTATTGGTTTAGATGTTGCTATTGCTAGTGCTGATGAAGTTTTAAATGCTAAAGCACAGGATAAAAAGAATGAATCTAAAACATCAAAACCTGTAGGTAAAATAACAATGAATGTAAGGGTGTTAGAAAATATGCTTAAAGGAATTGCAGATGGTAAAAGTAAACAAGTAAAGGAGTCAATGAGCAAATACGATATGACTAAGGAACAGGAGAATACTTTAACAGTAATGATTAATACAACAAAATAATTTAACCGAGAAAAGTCCTACTCACTAATCATAGGCGAAATAAAAATGTACGAAGTAAAAGGAACAGTAAAATTAATTGCACCTGCTGAAACAGGAGTCAGTCAAGCAGGTAAACAATGGAAAAAGCAAGTTATCGTAGTAGATACAGGAGCAGAATACAATCCTGATATTGCAATCCAAGCGTTTGGAGATGACAAAATCAAAGACTTGAATAAGTTATCAGTAGGAGATTCAGTCTTGATTAAGTGTAACGTATCTTCAAGAGAGTACAATGGAAAATACTTCCACAATATTGATGGTTGGTGGTTTACTAAGAATACTAAGGAAGAAACACCTGTAGTAGCTGAATCTGATGATTTACCATTCTAAGATGACACAAGAAGATAACTTTAAAAACTTATGTAACCTGACAACATCTTTGTTAGGCTTGCGTAAGGGTTCTCTAGCCTACAAAAGTAGGAAACAAGAGCTTCAGGTGGCAAGATCAATAGCAAGTGTTATAGCTAGGAAAGAATATGAAATACCACATTCAACAATAGCAAAGGTTATTGGTAGAGATAGAACTTTAATATATCATTATGAGAAAAGGCATAAACATAACTACGCAACCTTTCCAAAATACAGAGAAATTTTTAATAAAGTATTTAATGCTTTTCAATCTATAGAAGATTCTAAAAAGTCCTTCTTTGACTTACAACAGCTTAAAGACTACTTAAGAAAGAATGATGTTAGTCATAGTGCTAAACACCAAGTTTCTATTAGGATTCAATCAGGTGAAGTAGGTACTGATATAAAAGTTTCTTTCAGGGACTTCTATAATCAATTAGAAAATGTTAAACTTGCACTTCAGAATTTTAAATATGAAATTGAGATAATTACCCTATGAAAGAAAAGCCTAACTACTACGCAATTCTAACTTCTGAAGTCAGATACAGTAAAGCATTAACACCTAACGCTAAATTACTTTATGCTGAGATAACTGCTCTTTGTAATATGAATGGCAAATGCACAGCATCAACTGAATACTTTTGCAGACTATATGAAGTTAGTAGGGTATCTATTCAAAAGTGGCTTAAGAATCTTGAAGATAATAATCATATTAGGCGTGTTAACATATATAAACAGGGTAGTAAACAAATAGATACAAGGGTAATAACTTTGGTTAACACCCCTAGTAAAGAAAAGTTTACAGATAATACTAATATAAATATAACTAATACTAATCTTACAGATAGTAATACTAAGGTTGGTTTTGTTAAACCTTCAATAATTGATATTAAAGAGTTCTGTAAAGAAAGAAAGAATAATGTAGATTGCGAAACATTTTTTAATTTCTATGAAAGTAAAGATTGGTACATAGGTCAGAACAAAATGAAGAATTGGAAAGCTTGCGTAATAACTTGGGAGAAAAGCAGAAATAATAAAAATAATACTAACGACAGATCTACCCCTCATTTTCATCAGAAAGGGAAAGACTATGGGGATGGTTCATTTTAAAAAAAAATATGAGAACAATAGAAGATACATTTAAAATAGCTGAATTTCTTAAACCTAAAGTTTACAATAGGTTTAGGTTAGGAACTAAAGAGGAACTGAAGGAAATGTTTGTTAAGGCTTTTAAGCACTATGATAGAACGATAGACATTTACAATCATCTTCCTGCTTATGATGAAATAATTGATTGGATGGTAGATAATAAAGGTAGAGGTCTAATGTTAATGGGCGAATGTGGTTTAGGTAAATCTACTATTCTTAACTTTGTTATTCCTGCAATATTTAGAACCAAGACTAATAAAGTTCTTAAAAGTATAGCAGCAAAAGACTTAGTAGCAATAGAGAAAAATATAGCTACCTTTATTATCATAGATGACTTAGGAACTGAAAGTCTAAAGAATGATTACGGAACAAAGATTGATGCTGTTTCTGATGCTATCTCTTATGCTGAAGATAGTTCAAAGACTTTACTGATAACAACTAATTTGGATGCAGAAGATTTAAATAAAAGATATGATGAAAGAACTTTAGATAGGTTAAGAAAGTGTAAGGTAGTAGTAATAAAAGGCGAGAGCTTTAGAAATTAAAAATGCTAAAGAAATGAAGAAAGAAGAATTATACAGTCCTGAAAAGACAGGAAGCTTCCAAATGATGTTTGGATTTAAACAACCTGATGTCTATAGGTACGTTCCTGTAGTTAGACAACCTAGAAAAGATAAGAAATGAAAACTAAACTACAAATGTTATATATAAGACTAGAAAATGAAATTAAAAAAGACTTAAATTCTTATGGTTGGTATGTTAATCAAAAAGAAGAAAAGAAAAGAGCAATAAAAAATACAAAAGAATTAATAAAAGCAGAAGAAAAACGAATTGAAAATAGATATGAAAATAAATAATTTAAACGACATTATGAAAAAGTGTTTTGGAGAAAAGTTAATCATTGTGAAGTCTGAAAAAATGGACTATAAAAAAATTAATAACATTGAAGTAGATGGAATAGACACTAAAGACTATCCTGACTTCTGTGATGCTTATATAGTAAGTGCAGACTATGATAGTAAACCAATGACTGATGATCAGTTAGAGGAAATAAATGAAGATGGTGATTTTCAACACGAATGTATAATGAATGACTTACACTAAATTATGAAAGCAAAAACAAAAGAGAAAGTTAAATATTGGTTAGACTTTGACTCAAGTCTTAAAGATGATGATAATAGACTTTGTGCAAATATATGGGCTGAAGAAATGGTGGCTTTAGGTTTTGGCGGAATTGAAACTGAAGCAGTTGTATTCCTTAAATTATATGCGACAAGTAAACTAACATCAGCTCCAAGTATAAAAAGAGCAAGAGCAAAGCTTCAGGAAGAAGATGCTTCTTTTAGAGGTGGAAAGTATATGTTGAGGCAAAACAAATTACAAAAGAAATGGCGTAAAGACTTGGGATATGAAAACAATTAGTAAACTAAAGAAGGAACTTGATAAATGGTTTAGCCTTTTTATCAGAATAAAGGAATCTAATGAATATGGTTATGTACAGTGCATAACTTGTTCGGTGGTAAGATTTTATAAAGATGGTATGCAAAATGGTCATTTCCAATCTAGGCGTTTTATGGCTACTCGTTTCAATGAAGAAAATTGTTCTACACAGTGTATAAAATGCAATATGTATTCTCAGGGCGAGCAGTATAAATTCGGATTAGCTATAGATGCAAAATATGGAGAAGGTACAGCAGAAGAACTAGAATTTTTAGCTAGGACTATACATAAAGTATCAAGAGTAGAATATGAAGAACAAATAAGTTATTACAAAAACCTTGTTGAAAACTTAAAAGAAGAAAAAGGGATAGAGTAACAAATTGATTATCTTTGGCGTATGATAGAACCCATCTACGCAAATAATGAACACCGAGTAATCATTGAAACTTATATTACAATGTGCAAAGAGTTTGCAAAAGAAGTTAGTACAAAAAGTAGATACAATAATTATTTAGAAGTTGTAGATATTATCTTGGAGTATTCAAATCATTATGGAGAAGGACAGAGAGAGAATAACTTTTGGGATTGGTTGTTGATAATACCTATAAATTTATCAGTAGCTACTAATGGATTCTTTGCAGGAGTAGAAACAAGAAGTAATGCAGCAGTAGTAAGGGCTTACAGAGTAGTTCTTGATGAACTAACACAGGACACAGTAGATAAGATTGACAAGATAGAACCAATTAAAGAATGATAAATCAAATACACAATGAAGATTGTTTTTCTACAATGGATAGAATGGAATTGAATAGTATTGATTGCATACTAACTAGTCCTCCTTACAATACAGGAGGAAGGGTGGAATATAGTTCAAATAAAAAAATAAAAGGGAAAAGGGTTTATAGTAAAGAAAAAAGATATGATGAGTATTTAGATACAAAAACAACTGATGAATATATAAAATGGTCTATTAATCTTTTTAATAAATACGAAACTGTATTATCTAAAAATGGTTGTGTACTTTACAATATAAGTTACGGAAATGAAAATCCAAGTGTACTATGGCTGCTACTTGCTGAGATAATAAAAGAAACTCAATTTATGATTGCTGACTGTATAGTTTGGAAAAAGAAAACAGCACTTCCAAATACTACAAGTAAAAATAAACTCACTAGAATTTGTGAATTTGTTTTTGTTATTGTAAGAAAAGATGACTTTATGAGTTTCAATAGTAATAAAAAAGTCATAACAATTTCAGATAAAGAGCAAAAATTTTATGAAGTATTTTACAATATAATAAATGCTAGTAATAATGACGGAAGTAATAATCTTAACAAGGCAACTTTCAGTACCGACTTAGTTAGAAACTTATTAAATATCTATGTGCCTAAAGATAGTCTAGTTTATGATAGTTTTATGGGAACAGGAACAACTGCATTAGGCTGTATTGAGCAGAATATTAATTTTATAGGTAGTGAATTATCAAAAAAACAATGTGAATTTGCGAATAATAAAATTAAAGACAGACTTTCACAATCAAAACTATTTTAATGAATGATATATATTTAGAAATATCAAAGCTATCAGATAAGTTTCGGACTATGGCTTACGGACTAATATCAGACGAAAATGAAGTCAATGAGGCTGTTCAAGAACTTCTCCTCTACCTACTACAGATGAATCCAACTACTTTAAAAACAATTTATGAAAAGGACGGAATAGATGGAGTAACAAGATATGGAGCGGTAGCACTAAGACGTGCCTTAACAAGTCCTAGAAGTAACTACTATTATAAGTACAAAAAGTATTACACGCATATAGACAGTTTAACAAGTGCAGTTACTTATGATGAAATGGACTCAGGAGAAACAATACCTTCTAAGCACCTTTATAACTTACCTAATGAATTAGTAGACGATTATCAATGGACTAGCCTTGAAAAGATAGACCAAGCCTTAGAGAGTTTTTCTTGGTACGATACTAAAGTATTTCAGTTATACTACCACGAATCAAATACACTTGACTCACTAGCGAAGAAGACAGGAATAAGTAGGAACAGCTTGTTTACAACGATAGACAAAGTAAGAGTACAATTAAAATATAAGCTCAATGAATAAGTTTTTCGTACCTAAAGAAATATATGAAGATAGAATGGCTATCTGTAAAAGTTGTACTCACTATTCAAGCCTTTTAGGAAATTGCGGAATTTGTTTGTGTTTTATGAAAGTGAAGTCCAAAATCAGCAGTCAATCTTGTCCTAAAGGTAAATGGCAAAAGACAACAGAGGTAGAAGTAAGAACAGATATACCTGAAGAAATAATAGCAGAGATTGTATTACTTTGGGAAGACTTAAAAACAGGGAGAGCAAAGGATCAGACGGCAAAGAAGAAAATGATTGAGATATACAACACGTTATACAATACGAACTATTCAACAGGAACTAATTGTGGTAGTTGTATTGCAGCTTGTTTTGATGGAATAAAAAAAATATATAAAGAATACTCAGGAAATAATTAATAAATAAAGGGTAAGACCTAAGGGCTTTTAATTTTTCAGACCTGTGTAGTAAAGGGGGGGTGTGGTTACCTCCCCAATACAATAAGACTATGGAGATAATAATATCAGATGCAGGAGATGAACAAGAAGGACTGCATATAACTTTAATATTAAACTAAAATGATAGAATTAAATAAAATATATAAAGAAAATTGCTTAGTAACAATGGGAAGAATTAAAGATGATTCAGTTGACTTAATTGTAACATCTCCTCCTTACAATAAGGGGTATTGGAGTAGTAATAGGAACAAAAACAATGGATTCAAAACAAAGTCAAGATGTATTGAGTATGATAATTTTGAAGATAAAATGAACCCATTAGATTACAATGAGTGGCAAAAGAAAGTTATATCAGAGTGCCTACGCATATTGAAACCAACAGGAAGTTTATTTTATAACCATCAGCCAATCCAAAAACTACACCAAGAAGTAAATCCTTTATTTATTTATGACTTCCCTTTAAAGCAAACTATTATATGGAATAGGAAAAACACTCCAAAACTTGATAAGTCATATTTCTTTCCTACAATAGAGTATATGTTTTGGATTCAAAAGACTAAAACTTCAAGGACTAAATTTAATAGAAAGAATAGTATATTTAATAAGTGTATTTGGGATATATCTCCTGATGTTAAAAATAAATTTCCTGCTCCATTTCCTGAATCATTAGTTGAAAATTGTATATTAAGTTGCACTGATGTTGGGGATATAGTTTATGACCCTTTTACAGGTAGTGGTACAACTCCATTTGTTGCTAAAAAATTATATAGAAATTACATTGGAAGCGAATTAGGAAGTTTAGACATATGTAGTCAAAGATTAAATTTAATAGAAGATAGAAATACTAGAATATATAATGAATCTTTTAAAAAACAATAGAAATGAAAAGAACATACAAGACAATCAAGTGGGTATTAAAAGGACACATTAAAAATAATGTCAAATCTTTATGGACTTGGGAAGACGACAACTTTACTTGCATCTTTGATTCTTATGCAGGAAATCATAGAATTTATACAAGCAATCAACTTTTAAAACTTTTAACTAAATGATGATATTTACAATACTAGGAATTTGCACAGCAATCTTCTTTTTCATAGTTATATTAATGACTATTATAGAAGGTAGAATAAAAAGAAAATCAACAGAAAAGTTACTTTGGAAAATGGATAAAGTAGAAACACGAACAGGAGGACTAGCACACGATAGAATAAATGAAAAATAATAGAATACCTAGCTACTACATAGGAAGACGTTACAAGATAGAAGCTCGTAAGGTAATTGAAGACTTTGATTTATCTTATAATGTTGGGACTGCCTGCAGTTATTTGATGAGAGCAAATCGCAAGCACGACTCTCCGATTGAGTGCATACAGAAAGCAATTAATCATTTGGAATTTGAACTTGATAAGCTAAAGAGATGACACTATACACTTGCGAATGTGGAAACACTAGAGAAATTGCCATAGCTACAATTGTTTATAGAGATGATAAATGGGTAACTAAACAAGCCCAGTGCGAAAAATGTGGTAAGTATATGGATAGCGAACCAACAGAAGGAATACCAACACTTCAAAGGACAGAGCCTAGCCTAAGCAAGAACAGAGATAACTTATGGGCAGGAGCAAAGGAAAAGCTAGTAGGCGAAAGGGGAATCAATGAATCCTTTGATTAATGAAGTTCGTGATAAAGTGTGATAAAGATAAGCAAACTCTGATAAACTATTTAAAGGAATTAGGGAATGACTATTTAGTAGATGTAAAGAAACAAAGAAACACAAGAAGCAATATGCAGAATAACTATTATTGGAGTTGTATTGTCCAACCACTATCAAATGATTTGGGTTACTTCCCTGACGAAATCCACGACCTATTAAAGGTCAAGTTCTCAAGTGAATGGAATAGTATAGAGATAAACGATAGGAATGTAGGAATACAAGTAGTCAAGTCTACAGCTAGAATGGATAGCAAAGCCTTTGAGATATATGCAGACCAAATAAGAATATGGGCAATGACTGAATTAGGCATAAGACTAATGCTACCAAACGAATACGAGTAATTTCTATTATATAATATGGAAACAGAACAAAAGAGGACACAGGAGGGTAAAAAGAAGCTACTAGCAGCACTAGAAACTTCATTAGGTATAGTAACAGAGGCTTGTGAGAAAGCAGAGATAACAAGAAGCAGACATTACGCTTGGATGCAGAGTGATGAAGAATACAAGAAAGACGTAGATGATATAGATAGTAAGTTTATTGACTTTGCTGAAACAAGTCTTAAGAAACAAATAAAGGAAGGTAATACAACAGCCACTACTTTCTTCCTAAGAACCAGAGGACGTAAGCGAGGTTATAATGAGAAGCAAGAAATAGACTTGACTTCAGGAGATGAACGAATTAAAATAAATATTAATCTTGGTGATTAAACCTGACCTATTAGAAATCAATCCTGAATTTACACCTAAACAGAAAGAGTGCTTAAAGTATCTATTTGACGATAAGACTAAAGAGGTTTTATTTGGAGGAGCAGCAGGTGGTGGTAAGTCTTGGGTAGGTTGTAGTTACTTAATTACTATGTGCCTTCAATATCCAAAGACTAGATACTTGATGGGACGGTCAAAGCTAGACGCATTAAAAAAGACAACACTAAATACAT
>Ga0308021_10001723_pt1 | contig 9967 bp, 8 predicted proteins | sample Neamet351_FD_201296 | JGI IMG/M metagenome (GOLD analysis project Ga0308021, IMG submission 201296) | Marine microbial communities from water near the shore, Antarctic Ocean - #351 | ecosystem: Environmental > Aquatic > Marine > Unclassified | place: Southern Ocean | collected 2014-10-02
TTGCCCTTTATCTTGCGGCAGTACTACTGAAAGAAAAAATCAGTGCGAAAGCGGTATTGGCATCGGTATTTGGCCTGCTGGGTGCTGTTGTTATTGTCTTCGGCAAACTGGGCGTAGGGTACGATGACAATGTTGGCCTGGGCATAGGCGCCATTTTGTTATCAGCGCTTATATATGCCTATAACCTGATTTTGCAGCGGCAGCAGGCATTAATTGCAGGGCCAGTAGAAATAGCCTTCTTTCAAAATGCCACGGTAGTTACGCTGTACGCTCTGTTTGCTCCCTGCTGGGCGGTGGTGCCAGATATGGAGGTCTTGCCAGAGCTGCTAGTGGCTGCAGTATTGGGTATTACTTCGCTGATGCTGCTGTCCTGGGCCTATGCGAGAGCCCAGGCAAGAATACTGATTCCAGTTGAGTACACGGCGTTTCTTTGGGCTGCGTGGATGGGATGGCTGGCATTCGACGAAGAAGTGACAGGCTGGACCCTGGCGGGTACATGCCTGATTGTTGCGGGTTGTCTGGTAGCTGCGCGAACGAGCAGCGAGCACGTTGCTCATGTAACTGAGCCCTAGAGCGCCCTGATTAACAGTGTGCTCACCGCACCCCAGCTCATGGGTTACGGCGGATGAACCCTGCGTCCAGCTGTGGTCATTATGCTGCAGGCAGCCTCACTCGTTCTTATAGATTTCGCCGTGTTTCATGACGAAACGCACGTTTTCCATGCTGCTGATATTGTCTAGCGGATTGCCATCCACGGCGATAATATCTGCCCGTTTTCCATTTGCAAGCTCACCCCGGTCAGCGACGCCCAGCAGCTCGGCTGCGTTGATGGTCGCCATGCGTAAAGAGTAAAGTGGGGAAATACCTTCAGCCACTAATGCTGCAAACTCACGCCCGTTTTCACCATGAGGGTAAACGCCGGAATCGGTGCCCAGCGCCATTTTTACACCGCCCTCGTAGGCTTTTAACAGGCTTTGCACAATCAAAGGCTCAAGATATTGACTTTTTGCTACCGTTGCGGGCGGTGTCTCGGGTGGTAGCGGGGTACTGTTGATATAAAGGTTAGGTACTAGGTATGTACCATGTTCGAGCATCAGCTCGATGGATTCGTCCGATAAAATTGAGCCATGTTCAATTGATGCCACACCTGCGATTACCGCTGCATTGATGCCTTCTGTGCCATGCGCGTGTGCAGCCACTTTCAAACCCAGCTTGGTGGCTTCACGCACCATGGCCTGCAATTCGTCCAGCGAATATTGTTGTGCGCCAATGGGAGCCGAGCGAGAGAAGGAGAACACGCCCGCTGTGGCGCAAACCTTGATCACCCGCACACCATGCTTGGCCTGGTATCTAACAGCCTTAATCACCTCGTCCACGCCGTCGGATACACCTTGCTTCGGCCCCAGCTCAATCACGCCGGGTGCAAAACCGGTCACATCGCAATGCCCGCCGGTGATAGTAATGTAGTGCCCCGCCGGCCACATTTGCGGCCCTGGGATCATGCCCCGGTCGATGGCCTTCATCAGCGCCACATCGGGGAAACCTGTATTGGCACCTAGGTCACGCACAGTGGTAAAACCAGCCATCAGGGTACGCTGGGCAAACACTACGCCGCGTATCGCCCAGTCAGGTGCAGATTCCAGCACTGGCATGGTGACCCAGTCGTCGCCAGTGAAGAAATCAAGCGTCAGGTGAGTGTGCATATCTATTAATCCGGGCAGTAAGGTTTTGTCGCCCAGTTCAATTACGTTTGCAGCAGTTGGCACATTGTCCGGATTAATAGCTGTTATGAGCCCGTTTTCGATAACGATAGTGGCCGGGCTAGTCATTTTCCCTAAACGAACATCCAGCATTCGGTCAGCGTTGATCACCGTCATTTGCGCCATTGCGGTGATGGGAAACTGTATGCTCAGTAACAAAAAAACTATTTTTATTATTCTCAATTTAAACTCCTTGAAGCAGCCAGGTCAGTGGGCTGAACTAAAACTATCCACTGTTCTCCAATTGCGGCTCTAGCGGTAACAACGCCTCGGCCAGCCAAATCGGCTTTAGTAAATGCGATGTTGCCCAATATATGTGCATATTGCATGATAGCCGCGTCAAGATCCTTAACTATAAAATTGATGTGATGGATCTTATTTATAGTCATCCTTTATCCCTGATTTCGTCGCATAACAGGTATGTTATATGAACGCGTCTGCTTCCGCCTACTAATCCTTCTTACTAGGCTGCACGTTCTCCAGACTACTTTTGCAGATTTTAGTTCAGCGTAATACAGATACTCAGCGATCTCATGCAGTGGATCAAGCCCAATCTGGGGCCTATGGCCTCACTTGAACACCGTCAGCAGAGTTGGTAAAGATCTGTATTACTTTACTGATTTTCACATAGTTAATGCCCCGACACGAAAATTTCTCTAAACTGTATTTTTCTCGGTAACTACTATGACTCTACAGCCCACAATGAACACTCAGACCACGGCGCAGGAAACTGCGCGGTTGATGAAGCTTGCCACCTATGCCTCTATCAGTGTAGCCCTGACTCTGATTGGGGCTAAGCTGATGGCCTGGGGCATGTCGGGGTCAGTGAGCCTTCTGGCCACGCTAGTCGACTCTACGCTAGATGCATTCGCATCCCTTATCAATCTGCTGGCAGTACGCCATGCGCTATCACCAGCCGATAAGGAGCATCGCTTTGGACACGGCAAAGCAGAGGCTATCGCCGGCCTGGGTCAAGCAGCCTTTATTACTGGTTCGGCCGGTTTTCTACTATTGGAGTCTGGCCGCAGGCTATTAAACCCAGAACCATTTCAATCCTATGTCGTCGGTATGTGGGTGATGGTATTTTCGATTGCGCTCACACTGATCCTGCTGAGCTTTCAAAGGCACGTCATCGCCAAAACCAATTCCACGGCCATCAAGGCCGATGCACTGCATTACCGTACTGATGTGCTGGTCAATATCACTGTCATCCTGGCCCTGTGGTTGTCAGTGGAAGGCTGGGCTGGATTTGATGCCTTGTTTGCCGGTGTCATTGCGCTTTACATACTGTGGAGCGTATGGGGAATAATTACCCAGGCCCTCGATCACTTAATGGACAAAGAACTTCCCGACGAAGACCGCGCCAACATAAAGCAAATTGTTAACGCGCATACCGAAGTTCGGGGCATGCACGACCTCAGGTCACGGCGCTCGGGTACAGACACATTTATCCAGTTACACCTGGAACTCGATGACGAGCTCAAATTACTGCAAGCACACCGCATATCAGACGCAGTAGAGTTCAGTATTCAAAAAGTCTACCCAAGCGCCGAAATAATCATCCATATCGATCCCATATCTATAGTTGCAATGGAGGCCACGTCGCACTTTCATAGCGGCACAGCTGAGAAAGATACTCACGAAGAATGAACACCACTATCGCAGTCGTTGGCCTTGGCCTTGGCTATGTTGGCTTACCTTTGGCAGCTGTCTTCGGAAAGTAATTAAGAACCATTGGCCTTGACTTAAATTCAGCTAAGTTGGACAGTTACAGACGTGGAGTTGACCCGAATGGAGAAGTGAACGGCATAAGTGCTAGTTTAAATTTGGGCAAATAGACGATTGCGGAAAAAGCTTCCTGTCTTTACGATTAACGTTGTTCAAACAGGGACTCGAAAAATGGAAGAAATTGGAATCGGTGTAATTGGCGGTACTGCACTGGCGGCTATGTTTTTGTACGGCGTCATCGAATTGCTCTGGCTGACGGTTTTCAGCAGGCGGGATGGCAGGCCCCCGGTCTCTTTTCGCCATGACTACTCCCAGGTCACCAAGAACATGGTTATAGTCATCGCCATCAGTACACTACTTCCCTTACTGACAACCATCGGACTAGCCTTGGTTGGAAGTAAAGTTGCCCCCCTCGATTTGGGTCACGAGTGGTATATCTGGCCTATCGCATTTTTGATCTATGAATTCTGGTACTGGGTCCAGCATTTTCTGGCCCACAAGGTGCGACTGCTGTGGTGTGTTCACTCCCCCCACCACGCCCCCGACACCATGAACATGGTAGTGGGCTACAACCACCACATGCTGGAAGCACCTTACATGTCTTTCTTTCTCGGTTTTTTGTCGGCCCTGTGCGGGATCCCGTTGGAAATGATCGTGGTCATCAGTACTCTGGACGTTGTCTGGGGCAGTATGCTGCACGCTAGCCCCGGGATTATCAGTAAACGCTATGGGCCACTGGAGCACTTCATGCAGACGCCTTCTTATCACCGGGTTCACCACGCCCAGAACACCCGTTACATGGACACTAACTACAATTCCATTACATTGTTCTGGGACTGGGCTATGGGCACCCTTCAACCGCTCAAGGACGAGGAGCCGGTGGTGTATGGCATTACCCGTGATGTGAACGTAGAGAGCTGGCGCGATGTGCAGTTTGGCGAAATGAAACTGTTGTGGGACGATGTACAATCAGCACCTAGATTAAAAAATAAATTACGCTATCTACTCATGCCTCCGGGCTGGTCCCACACGGGAGATCACGCGATGGCTACGACAATGAAACAAGCACTGGCGAATTAGTCCTGTGATTCCAGCCAGCTATTAATCACAACGGAAGTCATTTAAATGATCACTGAAAATTCAGTTTACTCAGAGGAAGTGACCATAGAAGCGCCCGTGGAATTAGTTTGGGGAATTCTTCTGGATTTCCCACGCTACGGCGAATGGAATGGATTTTGCCCCGTCGCCAAGAACGAAAAGCTAGAGCTGGGTAACGCTGTAGATATGATGGTAGATCTCGGCGATGGCCCCAGCCGACAGGTGGAATACCTATGCCGAATTGAGCCCAACCAATGTATCGCCTGGGCCATGGCCAACAAACCAGACGACCCGATTCATGCCGTGCGTAGCCAGCACCTTAAGCGACTCGATGAAAATCGCTGCACCTATGTCAGTGTCGACAAATTCGCCGGACCACAGACAGCCACCATGATGGAGCACTTCGCAACCGCCGTGGAGACTGGTTTCAATCGCTGCGCTTACGACTTAAAAAAGCACGCCGAACGCCTACATCAAGCCTAGAAAACAAGACTGTCGTCAGCTTCTGGGTTGTATTCCAGTAATTCGATCACATTACCAAAGGGGTCGCGGCCGTAGGCGAAACGGCCCGGAGCTGCGCCTAACAGAGCCGCATTGAAGGCAACACCATTGGCTGCCAACTTATCGTAGTCCGCGGCGATCTCATTTGAAGCCAGGGCGATATGGCTGATGCCAATTCGGTTCGCTGGCCGCTGAGCCTCACCTTCCAGAGAGGTTCCAAACTCAAACAACTCGATGCAGGAATTACCCTTCTTGATCATCCGTACTTTGAAGCTGGAATCATCGATACCTAGTGCATCGCTCATCACATCGATACCCCCGGGGAGCTCGGCTTCCATAACCACCTCAAAGCCCAGTAAATCACAGTAAAATTTCATCGCGGCTTCTATGTCCAGAACCGCCAGCGCGGCGTGGTGTACTCCTAGAATCATGGTCTTGTCTCCTGGAAAGCGGTGTGTATTGTCAAGGCTAGTAATGTTCTATGTATCGCCACAAGTCCTCCGAGTCGCCACTATCTATCGAAGAAAGAGGCACCAGCCGTGTAATGTTGTCCTGGGCGACGGGTGGTGAGTATTCCTGTTGGCGTACGCGCCCCCGCATGACAGCAATAGCAGCAACAGGGCTACCGTCACTCTAGCAATACTTGGCGATACAGTGATTAATAGCATACGCCGATTCCTGAACAAGCGGGGTCAGGCTTCAATCATTATTAGTGAGACCCCGAAACAATTCGACGGGGCTAAACAAAGGCAGTTGTCATTCGCCAGATAGGCAGGCTTTTCGATTGGGCGCAAGCCCAATTGCGCGACCCTTGCTGAAGCGGCGGCCAGGTCATTGACCCGGATAGCAAAGGCATCGATGCCCTCCTCCCCTTTTGCGTTTTGCAACAGATGCATACCCAGCGATGAGCGGGCCGCCGTACCATCCTCGCTGAGGGACCATTCGCACTCGAACACAGTGGAAATATGGTCCATCGCCTGCTTCACATTCTTGACCCGTAACCGTACATGATCGATACCAAAAGCGGCAACAGCACCAGGCTGGCAAGGTATGTCCGTGGCGCCATCATTATTCTTAGCCTGATCAGCTTTTATCGCCGCGATTTTTTCTTCGGCGTCGGGATACAGGTAGACAAGCTCGATAGACATACCGAAGCAGTCAGCTGCGGAGAACTGGGTCTGCAGCTCAATGCCCGGGTAACCAATTTTGCTGCGCACCTTAATGCCCCTTGCCTCTATTCTGGCAGTGGCATCGTCAATATCATCGACATAGAACGACACTGCAGACACGCCCTCGCCGCCCATTTTCTCCATCATTTTGGCAAAGTAACCATCCTCAGAGACCGGCGCGATAACGTCTACACGCAAGCTGTTCATGGAGTTGATACCATCGATGCTGTCGATATATAGAGGTATGTTATGGGTGCAATCGAATAGGCCCGTAAACAGTGCAATAGCCGAGTCGATTTGATCCACGTTAAGGTGAATATGATCGATGCCGGAGGTCTGCACCTTGGATAGATAGCTGGAGTCAGAAGACACTTACTCCTCCTACAAACCCGGAATGGGTAAGTCAGCGGCGCGGTGGCGCACGTACGGCCAAACTTCTTGCTCAAACAACTTCAGCCCTTCCCAGGCGAAAGTTGGGTCAATTCCCCCAAGCAGTGGAGTGAGAATAAAAGTACTCTGATCATCCATGCCGTTAATCATTATCACCGCCTGATCCGGTGTCAGCACCTGATAGGCGCCGCTGTTGCGTAAATCCTGCGGGTCGACGCCCTTGGCGAAGGGACCAGCGGCGCGCCCATAAGCTTCCACCGTCCATTCCGTATAGGATTCCACACAGTGCACCGCGTAGGGCATCAGTTTTTCCCAGGCCGCTTCGACGTCGTTGGTTATATGGGTATAAATGGGGCCCAGGGCATGAAATTTTTCGCCGGGATCCGATTTACCAAGTTTCAGACGCTCTTCACGATACACGTGCCAGTTTTCGCCGTCGGGAGGAAAAAAGCCATCGGCGATGCGTGCGGCCCGGCGTGCCACAGCGGGATGGGCTCCCCCTAACAATAGTGGCGGATTTTTCTCTGGCTGTGGCGTAATACGGACTTTACGGCCCTTATATTCAAACTCCTCACCAGTCCAGGCCTTGCGCAATACCTCAAACACTTCCAGATAACGTTCCTTGCGATCCTCTCGCCGAGTACCGAACATCTGGAACTCATAGGGCCTATAACCAGCGCCAATAACAATCTGCAATCTGTTGTTACTCAACAGCTGTATCACGGACAAATCTTCGGCCAGCTTCACTGGCTCATACAGTGGCGCCAACAATACATTAGGGCGAATACTCACCTGTTCGGTACGTGCGGCGATCGCTGCACACATGGGTAGAGGCGATGGAAGATAGCCATCATCAGCCGCGTGGTGCTCGCCCAAGGCGACCACATTAAATCCGATCCTGTCGGCCCAGGCGCTCATCTCTAATGCCTCTCGGTACAGGTCCTTTATCGGCGCACCGAACTCTGGTGCGCGCATATCGAAACTGATAACAAACTCCATAGCTTTGTCTCTCTAATAAGTGTGGCTATAAAGTGGGCATCTTATTTTCAACGTCACTACCCATTATTCCACGGCTACAACTAATACAGCTTTAGCCGGAATCTCCAGTATTAATTCACCGCCTTTTGCACTAGCACTATAGGGCTTGGGTGTAACGGCATACGGTGCGTCAAATGTATTATGGGCATCCATAGCATCGGCCGTCAGTATCTCACCGGCTACGCCGTGTACCGCTATGCCTGGCAGTACAACCGTAACGGGCAACATCTTGTGCGGGTTGGTATTAACCAGAGCGATATAGATTTTTCCGTCCGTACCTCGCGCAGCGGATGCACTGATTGCCGGAATGGAGTCGTCGCCCAACTGGTATTGCTCAGTTTCACTGAGCGAGATCGGTAGTGATACCGCCTGTTGAAAGGGCACAAACATTTTGTAAGTGTGGTATGTAGGTGTGAGAACCATTTGGTCATCGTCGGTCAATATCATCGCCTGCAGTACATTGACCATCTGTGCAATGTTTGTCATCTGCACCCGATCGGCATAGCGATGAAAAATATTGAAATTCAATGCCGCGACCACAGCGTCACGCAATGTGTTCTGTTGGTACAGAAAAGCAGGGTTGGAACCGGGAGCCGGATCGTACCAAGTGCCCCACTCATCAATATAAAGGCCAATTTTTTTGTCCGGATCATTTTTGTCCATCACTGTTTTATTAGCCGCGATATACTCGTCCATCTTCAGGGTTGCCACCAAGGTGGACATCCATTCCTGCTGAGAAAACTGTGTTGCGGCTCCCCTTGCCTCAAACACACTACCCTTGGGATGGGTATAGTAATGAAAGCTCACCGCATCAAAGCCCAACAGAAAATTCGGTTTAATATTGGCTGTAAGGTAGTCGGTCCATTGCGTCACACCACTGTCGTCAATGACATCACCATAACCATGGCCTCCACTGGCGACCATTTTAGTAGGAACGCCCCACGGCGGTCTCAGCATGGTGCTCCATTGTTTAAATAGGTTGGTATAATACTCTGGCGACATATGCCCACCACAGCCCCAGCTTTCGTTACCGATACCAAGGTGGTGCACTCTGTATGGTTCATCGCGACCGTTTTTGCGACGCAACTGGGCAAGCTCGGATTGGCTTTCGCTGGTCATATATTCCAGCCATCGAGACATTTCCTGGGGTGTCCCTGAGCCCAAATTACCATTCACATAGGCCTCGGCACCAAGTAACTCAATGAGATCAAAGAACTCGTGGGTACCTACTGCATTACTTTCTTCGACGCCACCCCACAGGGTATTAACGGTGACCGGACGTTGTGCCTGCGGGCCAATGCCATTACGCCAATGGTACTCGTCCGCAAAGCATCCACCCGGCCAACGCACCACTGGTACCTTCAATAGATTGAGCGCATCGATTGCATCGTTACGCCAGCCTTTAGTGTTAGGAATATTGGAATCGTTACCTACCCAGAGCCCTTCATAAAAAAGCCGCCCCAGATGCTCTGCAAACTGCCCATAGATATTCTTATTAATAATCGGCCCGGGCGTATCGACATCAATACTAATCAATGTGCTTGCCTGACCACTAAAGCTGATACCTAGGGCCATAGCTACCAAAAATGCTTTTAGCACACGCATAAAACTCTCCAATCCGATAAACATCTTAATCCGCAGTATAGATACTCCGTTACAGTGAAGTTAGCCAAAAAAGCTATAGTTCATATTCTTGATTGTGTAGAAACTTATAGTGATAGTATATTTTTATCAGGCTATCACAACAAATTCATCAAGCGTGCCAGCGAGCCCGCCAAAACAGAGGATGCACGAAATGAAAACTGACATTTGCGACACTCTGGGCATCGACGTCCCTATCTTCGCGTTTACCCACTGCCGCGACGTGGTGGTGGAAGTTTCCAAGGCGGGCGGCATGGGCGTGCTGGGCGCCGCCGGTTTTACCCCGGCGCAACTGGAGCAGGAGCTTAACTGGATCCAAGACAAGGTAGGAGATAAACCCTTCGGCATCGATGTCATCATGCCCAAGGTGTATGTCGACGACGAAGTCCACGACTTGCAGGCGATGATTCCCGAGGAGCACAAGGGCTGGATAAAGTCGATGATGAGCAAGTACGACATACCCGACCTTCCCGAGGACTACTTTGATGAAGGCAGCGAACACGTTAGCGGCGAACAGATCGGCTGGACCCACAAAATCTGCAGGGAGCTGATTGAAATTGCTATACGCTATCCCGGCCTCAAAGTACTGGTAAATGCACTGGGCACTCCTCCAGAGGACATCCTCCTCACCTGTCAGGAGCG
>Ga0308021_10001724_pt1 | contig 9962 bp, 5 predicted proteins | sample Neamet351_FD_201296 | JGI IMG/M metagenome (GOLD analysis project Ga0308021, IMG submission 201296) | Marine microbial communities from water near the shore, Antarctic Ocean - #351 | ecosystem: Environmental > Aquatic > Marine > Unclassified | place: Southern Ocean | collected 2014-10-02
CCATTGTCCCCCTTGTTCTTCTTCGCCGCGGAATTCAAAATCAGAGTGAAGCTCCCAGCACAGACGAGATCCTTCTCTGCCTCACAAAGCCCCAAGTCCTTGCGATGCTGTTGGCGCTCAATCGCTTCGCGCTGGTGCTACTCATCCTGGCCGGGCTGTGCGACGCGCTCAATCGCTTTGTGGTGAAGGACGGCGCTATCCATGCAGATCTCGTTCGTCAGCATCAGGAGCAGCAGGAGCAGCAGCACCAGCACCAAGACAGCCCCGCCGAAGTCGATGACGAGGAGGAGTACGGCATCGCCGACGAGCTGATCGAGGGTGTCTTTGGCAGCCTCGGCGGCCAGGAGCTCGAGCACGAGGAGGAGGAGGCGGCGGTAGCGGCAGGGGAGCTGGAGGAGGGGGAGGGGGAGCATGAGGCTGCGGAGGAGGCGCTGCTCCCAGCCCCTTGGTCTTCACTATCCGCATCCGAGCTAGCTTCGCTCTCCCCCCAAGATGTCGGTGCACTTCTGGCCGCGAGGGATGCCGCGGAGGAGGCGGCGGCGGATGCTGCGGAGGCGCAGGCCGGCGGCAAACCGCAGCAGCGCGCGACTCCAGCAGCGACGGCGGCGAAGCGCGAAGCCCCGTTCGCTCCGCCGTTCCCCGACGCGGGCGGTTGGGTGACGGCAGCTGGCGAGTGGCACCCGCCCGCGGCGAACGAGCTGGGCGGCGGCAGCGGCCCAGGCGGCGGCGGCGGCGGCGGCGGCGGCGGCCGCGCGAGCCCGCTGAAGCTGGGCGAGGGCGAGATGCGCGAGGGCGACGACGGCAATGTGTACTTCCGGTTCTGGATCGGCAGTGAGTGGTTCTACACGCGGATGCCCGCCGACGCGCCACGCGGCCCCGCGCAGATCGATGCTTTGCGCCGCGCGGCGCTGGAGCGCGCGAACCCGCTGGGCAGCGCGGCGCTGGGCAAGCTCGACGTGCGCGGCGGCAGCGCGCGGACCGCGGCGGGACGCGGCGGCGCGCCGCTGACGCCGCTCGAGCTCGCGCAGGCAGTGACGGCGCACGCCAGCGTGCTGCACCACCGGCACGCGGTTCTGGTCCACCGCTCCGTGTTCGCCATCGGCCGCAACGGCCGCCTCTTCGAGCGCTTCTGGAACGGTAAGAAGTGGGTGTACATGCACCACGAGATGCCAAGCGCCGCCAACGCCTACGCGCGGGACATCACGGCGGAGGACCTGGCAACGGAGCGACGGGTGCTCGTCGCCGGGGAGGTGCCGCTGCTCGCTATCATGTGCGTGAGCGGCGTGCGCGAGGGCGGGGCGTCGGCCGCCGTGTACCACGGAGTGGTGGTGAGCGACGCGGCGGGCCGCATGTACCAGCGGCTGCCGCGCCAGATGATGCAGGGCGGCGGCGCCGCGCCGCGCCAGATCACGCAGCACCACCTCGTGTGGCGGGACATCACGCCGGTGGGCGAGCGCGTCTTCGGCGGCGGCGTGATCGCGCCCTCGGGCAAGGACGCGTTCTTCGTCAGCGCCACCGGCCGGCTGCTGGAACGCGACTTCAGCGGGGTCAGGTGGAAGGGCGAGGTGGCGGCGGAGCAGGCGGCAGGGGGGCTCGTCAAGAGGGGGGGCGGCGGCGGCGGTGGCGATGACGACGGCGATGACGACGGTGACGACGACGGCGGCGACGGTGGCGACGACGGCGGCGACGACGGCGGCGACGCCGTGATCCCTCACCCGCCGTGGCGGCTGGCAGTGGTGCTGGACGCCAAGCGCCTGAGCGAGCGCCACATCTTCTGCGCGACGCAGGACGGGCGCCTGGTCGCATACTCGCGCCGCGAGGGCTGGGTCGACCGCGGCCTGGCCGTGCTGGGGAAGGAGAAGGCGGAGCACGGGCAGGTGGGGAAGGGCTACCCGCTGGCGCGCGCGCCCGCGGTGGTGCTCCCGGACCTCAACTCGAAGCTCGGCTCGCTCTTCCTGCTGCTGGCGAACCACCGGCTCGCGGAGTACTGGTGGGACAACAGCGCGCGCGCGTTCCGGTGGGTGGCGCACGGCGCGCCGCCGGGCGACGCGCTCTCGAGCGCGCCGGGCGCGCTGATCAACGCGCGCTCGCTCTTCCTCGTGACGCGCGCGGGGAACCTCGCGGAGCGCCGCTGGGACACGGACGTCAGCGCGTGGGTGTGGGTCGACCACGGCCACCCGCACCGCGGCCCGCTCGCGGCCGCGCGGCCGCAGGAGCTCTTCCACGCGCCCGTCAACGAGCAGCACGTGGTGGTGACGATGAAGAACGGCCGCGTCGCCGCGCGCGTCTGGCGCGCCCCGACGCAGACGCGCGGCTCGAAGTGGGCGTGGCGCACGTACAACGTCCCGGAAGGCGGCAGCGCCAAGTACTGCTCGAACGGTGCGCTCGCTCGCTGCCGAGAGCCTTCCCCTCCTGCCTCCCTTTCTTTCTTTCTTTCTTTCTTGACCTCGCCCTGCTCGCTTTACTAACGCGCATTGCTGCGCTTTCGTTTTTGCCTGGCAGACGACCCGAAGATAGAAAACCGCTGTGTTGGCGTCTTCAAGGGCGCACAGGCCGAAGCGGTGCCTGGGCGCCGCCCTGCCACTGCCACGTGCCAGCCGATTGATGAGAAAGGCAACTGAGAGAACTGAGTCAGAACTGAGAACTGAGAAATTATAAGCAACATACGCACAGCCGAAGGGGTCGAGTGTTCAAGCTTTTGTCGCAGTCAGTGTACACACGCAGTAAAAGTAAAAGTAAAAGTTGATTCAATGACTCGAATTCGAACACACTCTAGTATAATTACTCCTACTCTGCCTTCTTCGTCTTCACGGTATCATCGCCGCCCGCCGCCGCCGCCGCCCTCACCGCCACCATCTCCCTCAGCGCCGCCAAGTCCACCGCCAGCGCCCCCCCCGCCACCGCCGCCACCGCCACCTCCGTGTTCTCCGCCGCCTGCTGCACCTCCCCCGCCAGCGCCGCCACCTCTGGCAGCAGCTTCGCCTCAAACGACGCCGTCGCCGCCGCCCGCTGCTCCAACGTAAACCGCAGCACGCCGAGCGCCGGGTCGCCCATCGAGCCGTCCGCCGGGCGCACCAGCACCTGTAACAACAAGTAGAAGAAGTGAGAGTAGCGGAAACGATTAAGTAGAGGAGTTAGTCGCGAGTACAGCTCGTAAGTAGAAGTACGACGAGAAAGCTTGGGAGTAGTTAGTTTTGTCGTCGGACTCGGACTACTCACGCCGCGCTCCACAGCGGCTAGCCGCTCCGCGCCGCCGCGCATCTTCGCCGCGCGCACGCCGAGGATCAGCAGCGTCCGCAGGCCGGGGTCGCCAAACTCGCCCCCCTCGCCGTCGCCGGTGCCAGCAGGCACGGCCTTGATGGCCGCCAGGGCGACCTCCGCGAGGCGCGAAGGTAGTACAAACAAGTAGAGAAGTGAGAGTAGTGGGAAACGATTAGGGAGTTAGCCGGGAGTAAGGAGATGAACGAGAGAGCACTAGTAAGTACAGGTAAGTAGCGAGTAAGTACCTCTGCGGGGAGCGTGGCCGGCGGCGGCGTGACGTTGCCTGCCACGTGGCCACGCAGCCAGCCGGAGAGCGTGGCCATGTGGGCGGCCAGCGAATCAGCAGCAGGGCCGTCCGTCCCCTTCCGCTCCTCCTTCTGCGTAGCTCCTCCTCCTCCTCGTCCTCCGGCGGCGGCGGTGGCGACGGCGACGGCTGCGGCATACTCGGCCTCGAGCGCCCCCACCGCGGCGCGGCGCGCCTGCAGGTCTGTGCGCAGCCGCTCCAGCGCGGGGTGCATCTTGCGGAGGAAGGCGTGCGTGGCGTGCGGTTCTCCTTCTTCCAAGTCTCCCGCTGCTGCTGCGGCGGCGACGGCCGCGCGGCCCAGAAGACTCACTGCGCCGGCCTCGAGGACGAGCTCGATGTCGGCGAGGGCCTTGCGGTGGCCCATCTCGAGGAGAGCGATGGCGTCCACGAGGCCTTTCGCGCGCGGCGCCAAGACAGAGGGAGGTGGTGGCGCGCCAACCATGGTTGCTACTTTCGATGCCATTCTCACAATCCTTTATTCTCCCGATCCGATTCATATCGGTCCCCTGTTTACGTTGAGAACTGGTGACGGTGGAAGTGCGATCAATCTGATATGTGTTTAGGCGCACCCTTTCCATCTTAATCTCGAAACGGCGGGCGACTGGCTGCTGGCTGCTGGGGCTGCTGGCTGCTGGCTGCTCTGGGCTCGTCCTTACCTAATCTTATACGAAAGTTCCATAGCAGTATTTTTAGAAGCCTGTAACATGCCTATGCATGGCTGTATAGTTTTACCTTGCGTGCAGATGCGAGTACAGTAGCAATCTAACTTACCTGAGTAGCAATATACTGCCTCTCCCAACTCTCAACTCTCAAAAACACAGACGCCAGCGCTCGCCTCCGCCTCCCTCGCCCACACGCACGGGTGAGCCGGCTTTGTCCGTAATGTGCGTTGCTTCATTAAATCCGTGCTCTTCTCAAAAACTCAAAATCAGTGACTGTGGCTGTGGCCGCAGCTTGTCTTCTTGTAGGGGAGCATCAGATCGACCAAGGTTGGGGTGGGGGGTGCAGGGTGCAGGTCAGTCGAGCTCGACGTCGTACTCCGCGGAGCGCGCCTCCTTGCTCGAAACATCGGAGCGGCTCCCGCTTAAATCACGGCCGCCGCCCCACCCACACCATCGTGAATGATCCTGGCGCGATCGTTGCGCACGGCGGGCCGCTCTCGGAGGGGCGGCTGTTCTTCCTCATAGTGGAGCTGCTGCTGCTCGCGAACAGCATCGCGTGCACGTGGTGCTGGCTGGTGCCGCGCAAGGAGGCAGCGGCGATTGGCGAGGAGGACCGGGCGCAGGCGTTGCTCGCGATCAATTGAGACACGCAATTGATGACAGATAGGTGGCTGCGGGACACACGCAAAGGCGGCGCGCACGTAGCCCATAGAAAGGGTCTGTAACGGAAAACGGAAAACCTTGAGCTCTTGTGCTCTCGATTGTCGAACTCAAACTCACATCTCAAAAAAAGTCAAGCCGCGCGGCCTCCCGTGCAACCCCACCAACGGCGGCCGAGGCGGAGCGCGCGCCGCGCGCCGCGCAGGAGGCGAATCGCGTGTCGGCGGGCTTCGAGTGCCCCATTTGTGTGGGCAGGACAAGGGTGTTTGTCGACTTCGCGGCAGTCAGCAACCACTGCCGTGAAAAGCACCCGACGATCGACCTGTTGCTGCTGCCGCCGCCTGTAGTCGCCCGTCCTCCCAACAGGACCCACCCTCTCAGCTGGGGCAAGATGTGCAGGGCGCTGAGAGGGTGTGTCGCATTAAGGGAGTGCGCGACTACACCGCCGCCGCCGCCGCCGCTGCCGCTGCCGCTGCCGCCCCCGCCGCCTCAAACGGAGATGAGCTGCCAAGAGGAGCGAGATGCCCTTGCATTTGCGGAGCCAGGTGCCCTCCTCCGTACCTCCACGTGGGCGACAGCAGTCGGACCACTCGGTGACGATTACCTTCACTGGGCAGTCTTTGACTCTGAGGGCAACGACTGCAGTACATGTACATGGTGTTTCGTGGTGCATTTCGAAGTCGGGTGTGCTAATTGTGAGGAAGGCTGTTATGAGTGCTATGAGAGTGCCATCGAGCGCGAGTATGAGCGCGAGGTCGTTGCGTACTACGGCGCGTACTACGGCGGCCCACCGCGTGACATGCGTGAAGACCGCTTCGACTCAGTGGACCCAGCAGCAGTGGACCACGACGATCCCTGCGACGCGGATGGGGATGGGGAGCAATGCGACGATTGCTGGGACCACGACGATTGCTGTGGCAGTTGCGAGCAAGACGAGCAATGCCCTTGCCACTGCTCTGAGTGCAACGGGTGCCAAGGTGTCTGCTGCACGTACTGTGAAAATCTTGCTTGCGCACGAGGCTGCTCCGCATGCGACGGGTGCCAGCGCCACCACTGCAGCGCGTGCCTGGAATGCGACTACTCGACGGTGTCCACCCGGTATCTCTGCCCGGAGTGCAGCGACACGCTTAAGCTTCCGGACTGGAGCAAGTGGGGCGACACGGACATGGACTGGGCCGCTGCCAACACACGCGACCTGGTCACCGCGATCTCCCGCAAGACCGAATTTTATGGGTACCCTCATAAGTTCGCGGACTACGAAGAGTTGTTGCGGCGAAAGTCTGGGTGGGGCACGGCGGCAGAGATGTGGGCGGGCGCCACCAAACCGCAAGGCGAAAGCGACGGCACGTGGGATTTGCTCAAAGATGGCTTCCTGCGCGGCTTCGGCGGCCCGCAGTGGGCGGTGCATGAGATTGAGTGTTGGTTCGATCTCCACGGCCTCGAGCAGTACCTGTTTAAGCGGCAGCAGGGGATAGCGCAGCTAGGTTCGATCGCTGCATTCGAAGCCTCAGACAAGGCGGACGAAGACCTGCCATGGCCAGAGCGCTGCCGGGGGGAGTGGGCGCGCCAGCTCCAGCAGCAGCAGCAGCAGCAGCAGCAGCAGCAGCAGCAGCAACAGCAGCAGCAGCAGCAGCAGCAGCAGCAGCAGACCGAGCAGCGGGGTGTAAAGCGCAGTGCGGAAACCTCTGTGGCGCTGCTGGAAGCCGGGGCAGGGAAAGAGCGGCGAGGTGCCGCCACTGGTGCACGTGCGGACATGGCCACCGCAACTATCATACCCGCTGCTGTTCCTGCCGCTCTGGAGCACGCCGCTGCGGGTGACAGCTTGGTGCCTGTAAATCCACCGGCTACCGCAGGCACCACAGAGGTTGCAGCGCTAAGAGCGCAGCTGGCGGAGGTACAGCGGGAGCTGAGGGCTGCAAAGGACCGTGCCGACAAAGAGAAGCAGCGCGCCGATGCGCTGGAGGAGCAAAGCAAGCCAGTGGTGATCGATCTGGCGGACGGCAACGCTGGCGAGGGAGCAGATGGTGGTGTAGGCGGCGGCGGCAGCAGCGTGGCCAAGGGCAGCTACGCCACCGCAAGTGGCATCGCGTTGCAGCTGCAGTGTGACGACGCCGTGCGCGAAGTCAAGTTGGAGAAGGGCAATACGTTACAAGCAAAGCAGCAGCTGCAGGAGGCGGAGAGGGCGAAGGGCGAAGCCGAGCAGCAGGTGAGTGCATTGACCGGCGGCCTCGACTACAGCACGCACCAGCGCTTTGCGCAGGCGGCGCAGAGCCGCGCAGAAGCGGAGCGCGAGAACAAGGGCGAGTGCGAGATCTGTTTTCAAGAGGGTGGCAACCATGAAGACTATTGCGATCAAAGATAAAACGGCTCCAACCAACAAATGGCAAATGGTGCGACGACTGCTGTACGTTTTTTTATTTCCCGAACACGGCGTTCGCGATGTAATACTTACTTACTTACGTTCCGATAGCTTCGTAGCCGGTGCAGCTCGGGTAAAGTCAGGTTCAACGTTCAATGCGTCCACGTCTACTGTGGTCTGCCGAGGGAGTGGGAGGACTGGCTGTGCCGGCCAGCGAACAGCGCGGCTTTGGCAGACTGCCCCTTGGGCACGCTGACAATGCGCGGCTTGTCGCCAGCAGCTCCGGCCGCGGCAACGGCGGCGGCCGCCGCTTGGTGCGACTCCCTGTCATCCGTGTGGGAGAAGCTGCGCGCAGACCTCGCGAACAGACCGCCGCCGCCACTGCTGCCGCTACCGCGCGACCGCGGCTCGAGGGGCGATGACGATGGCGGCGACGGCGGCAGCGGAGACGGCGACCTCGCGAACAGACTGCCACTGCTGCTTTGGCGCGCCGCACCCGCCGTCGCTGGCGCTGCCATTCGCGCCACCATAGCCTTCGCGGACTCCAGATCGGCGGCCGCCGCAATGACGGCCGCGACGGACGAGGCAGCCACCTCCATCTGCAGCAGCGAGGCGCGGCGCGTCGTCACTTCTGCGAACGAGCCGCGCCGATTCTCTGCCTCCTGGACACCCGCCACGTGGTCCGAGCCGCGCCGCATCTCGCTGTCACTCTCCCTGTCCTCGTCCTCGTCCTCGTCCTCGTCCTCGTCCTCCTCGCGGACGCCAGCGAGGCTGGTGGTAGGGAAACTATTCTCGACCTCGTCCTCGTCCTCATCGTCCTCTTGGAGGTCGGAGAGTTCGCGCCCGCCGACGGCGCCGGCGCCGGCGTCGGCGCCGTCCGTGCCACCAATGCCGCCAATGCTGCCACCGAAGACGACGCCGCCGCCGCGCTCCATGCCGCCTGCCTCGCTGCCCGATTCACTCTCCCCTTCTTCGCCGAGCGCTTTGTTGCCCGACCCGCTCATGTGCGCGCACAGCGCTTCCAGCCACGCGTCGCGCTCCTGCCGGCTGCTCGCCCGCAGCAGCAGCTCGCGCGCCCCGCCGCTGCCGCCGCCGTTGCCCGCCATGGCCGACTGCGCCTCCGCCGCGGCCGCCACCGCCTCCGGCGGCGCCCCGGCCACGCTGCCCGCGCCCGTCTCGTCCTGCTCCGCGAACTTGAGCCAGCACAGCGAGCCGCCGGCCACGGCCGAGCAGATGCGGAGCGTCACGCCGGCGGAATCGCCGATGCTGGCGTCGCCCGCCGTGCACGTGACGCGGCCGTCGCCGAGCGGGATGATGCAGCGCGGCCGCTCGCTGCCCGCCGCCGTGAAGTAGTAGAGCGACGCGTCGGCGAGCACGAACCACCGGCGCACCCAGCTGCTCGTGAGACCCGCCGCGGCGGTGAGCCCCTTGCCCATTTTCTTCAGGCCGAGCTTGGAGAGCCCGCTCCCGAGCGCCCCGATGCTCTTGCCCACACGATCTGCCGAGTTCACGCCGCCCACCGCGCCGCCCGTCAGCCCGCTCAGGCCCATGCCCACGCTCGCCTTCGCGCTCGAGATGCCGCCCTGCTTGCGCTTCTCGAGCCAGCCGCGGTGCTCCACGAGCCAGCCGTGCGCGTGCATCCACTCGTCGGACGTCCCCGCCTCGTCGTCGTCCAGCTTGATCTCGTCCGCCTTGATCGACGCGTACAGCGCCGCCAGCTCCTCCGCGGGGAAGTCCGCGCCGTCGTCGATGCCGCGGCAGGTGGCCAGGTACTGCCGCCGCGTCATCTTGCGGTCGTCGCGGATGGCGGGGTTGTGCAGATCCGTGTTGAGCATGATCACCGAGAAGGCGAGCACATGCGCGGAGTCGGCGCCGCCGCGGAAGGCGCCCGGGTTGCAGGCGGCGAAGGCGGCGGCGAACGCCTCGATGATGCGGTCGATCTGCTGCGCCTCGCCCGGCAGCCGGAAGAACGACAGCATCTTGCGCAGCGCGGCGTCGAGCGCGGCCGCGCCCCTCGCCGCCACGGGCGGCGCGTCGGAGGTAGCAGCGGCAGGACCGCCCGCCGCGCCGCCGCCGCCGCCGCCGCCGCCGCCGCCGCCGCCGCCGCCGCCGCTGATGCTCTTGCGCAGCCGCGCCAGCGAGCCGCGCCTGCCCTTCGGTGCCGGCGCGGCGGCACCCTCCGCACCGGAGTCCGCGCTGACGCTTTTTCGCAGCGACGGCCGCCCTGACCCTCGCCGGGGGGGGGCGGGCGCCGCCGCTGCCGCCTCCTCCGCCGCCGCGACGGTCGCAGCGGCCAGCACCACCGCTGCCGCCGCCCGCGCCTCGGCCTCAAGGTGGAGCTTCTCGAACGCCTGCGCGCAGAAAGAGCGCAGCACCGCGTTCTGGAAGGGGCGCACGCTGCCGAGGTACTCGCCCAGCCGCCGCTTCGACAGCAGCGGCGCGACGTTCTCCCGCAGCAGGAACGCGGCGGTGGCCGCCGCCAGCCCCGACGGCGCCAGCGCCGCCGCCGCAGCCGCGTCGCCCGCCGGCGCCTTCGCGAGCTTGGCGAAGTCGGCGCCGTACGGGGGCGGCGGCGCCACGGCGCAGCGGTGCACGCGCAGCAGGCCGTGCTCGTAGGCGAAGGCGACGCCGTTCTCCGGCTTCTTGTTGAAGAGCTTGCACGCGGCGCGCGCGCGCTTGGACGAGATGGGTGTGAACGCGGCGAGCGGCGGCGTGC
>Ga0308021_10001725_pt1 | contig 9962 bp, 9 predicted proteins | sample Neamet351_FD_201296 | JGI IMG/M metagenome (GOLD analysis project Ga0308021, IMG submission 201296) | Marine microbial communities from water near the shore, Antarctic Ocean - #351 | ecosystem: Environmental > Aquatic > Marine > Unclassified | place: Southern Ocean | collected 2014-10-02
TAGACATCAATTGATTTGAATTTACCCGATTCACGCAGCGATAGTGCCGCAAATAATCCGCCCATTCCCCCGCCAATAATTATTGCATGCATCATTGTTTCCCTTATAAACGATTCAATCATCGTGAATACCGTGCCAGACAGCAAAGGCAAGTTTCTGCATGAGACAGAAATACCGTACCGTACGGTATCATTATGATTTCTCATCTGCAATATATTTGAGCAGCATTGCTGGACCCGGTTTTGACCAGGATAGGCAGATAAGACAGGTTCTACGGCATGGCACTGTAACTGCAGATGCGACAGCTAACCCAGAAATATCCGGGTATCTGACAATTCCCCTAAGGGCTTAAAGAGGCAGTGCAACACCCACGATACTAGCCGAAGATGGTGCATGTCCAATGTCTCTGGGCTAAGCCAATGGTCTAGTAACCACTGACCCAGTCGGGAAGAATTACGCGGTTCTCCCTCATATACTCCTGCCACAATACCAACATAGCGGCGAGGCGCTCAGGTTCAGCGCTGGCCAGGTTTTCAGATTCCCCGGGGTCGCGGGAAATGTTGTACAACTCGGGTTCACCCGTGGCATAAGGGGGAGGCATGACCAACAGCTTCCAGTCCCCCTTGCGCAGGGCGTATTTACCGAACAGCTCAACCCCCAAGGCCACCGGTTCAGTGCTGCTTTTGTCGCCCGTTAGCTGGGGCAGCAGTGACTGGCCCTGCGGGGAATAAATGTCTCGATCGCCGTAGCGCTCACCGGGGTGCTCTACACCCGCCGCGTCAAGAATCGTCGGGACGATATCGCGCAGCGGCACTGGCTCATGGTGAATGCTGCCTGCTTTCAAGCGACCGGGGTAATGCATGAAGGCAGTTACACGAGTGCCCCCTTCACTGGGAAAAGCTTTAAACATACGCAGCCCCGGAGATCCGGCCATGGCCCAGCCAGCACCGTAAAATGCGTAGGAGTTGGGGTGCCCTATATTGTCCAAGCTGAAGTCGTAGCGTTCATCGATGACCTTGCGAATGGCCGGAAACATCTCGGCTGACCAGGTCTCGTCGAGACTATGGCCCTCGGGGCCGTTATCGGACATAAATATGACCAGAGTATTATCCAACTCGCCACTCGCCCTGAGGTACTCAATAAGCCTGCCTGTATGGCTGTCTATCTCATCAATCATGGCGGCATAGACTTCCATGCTTCGAGATTGAACACGCTGCTGCTGCGCACTGAGGTCCGCCCAGGAGGATAGTTTTGGTGGTCGCGGTGGATCTTTACTCTCGGGGATGAGACCGAGTTCTGCAACACGCGCTCTGCGCTGCTTGTAGAGTACGTCGTAGCCTGCGTCATAGCGCCCCTTGTAGCGGGCAATTGTTGCGTCAGGCGCCTGCAATGGCCAGTGCGGTGCGGTGTAAGCTAATACCGCAAAGAATGGCTTATTACTGCGATCTTCTTGCAGGTACTGCATTAAGCGGTCGGCATAAAACTGGGTAGAATAATCAAAGTTGTCCGGCAATTTTGCAAGTAGACGATCGTCCTCGATATAGGCTGCCAGGGCATTGGGGTCGGGGTGATAGGCAGGCACCATGTCTGCAAAGTGGCTTGCGCCGCCCGTTCTAAGGGCGAAAGCGCGCTGAAAACCCTGGCTGCTAGGGCCCTGCTCAGGAGAACTCGCTAGATGCCACTTACCTGACAAGTAAGTGCTGTAACCGCTGTCGCGCAGCAAGGTTGCCACCGACACAACTCTGTCATTGAGGTGGCCCTCATAACCGGGTTGGCCCTTTTGATTCGGTGACAACTCCTCGTACATGTTTCCCACGCCCGCCAGGTGGGGGTCGATACCCGTATAGAGAGTGGCCCGTGTGGGAGAGCATGCAGGGTTGACCAGAAAATGACTAAACCTGACACCGGCCAATGCCAGTGAGTCCAGATTAGGGGTAGCAATTTCTCCGCCAAAGCTACCCAGGTCCGAGTAGCCCATATCATCCGTTACGATAAGAAGAATATTGGGGCGTGCCGAGCTGGGATTATCAGCTGATGCTGCCAAGGTACTGGAGCCAACGTGATCGGCTGCAGTAACACAAAGGCAGGCAAGCAGTGCTGGGGTGGCGAGAGAAATTTTGAAAAAAAAGCGTGTATTCATAAGATTGAAACCCCAGTAGACGACCAAAGGGTCGACCGCTGCTCCAGTTCTTGACTGAGAAGAAAAAGCCGAATCGATTCCGATGGAAATGACCCTATCATTTTCATTCGTTGTGTTCAAAGGCAGTCTTGAGCGCACTCGCGATTTTATCAGCCTCCGCTATGGTAAGGGTCAACGGTGGAGATAGGATAATTTTGGTGCCTACCGGGCGCACTAAAACACCTTCTTGACGAGCAGTTTCGGCAATTTTTCCCGCCTGGCCATCCATCGGGTTAATGGGTTGGCGCGTTGATTTATCTGCCACGAGATCCAGAGCGATCATCAAACCTTTGCCCCGTACTTCGCCGACAATATCGAACGTCTCAGCCAATGGCTGCAGCTCCTTTAGTAAATGTGCACCTACCACCGCTGCGTTGCCGGGCAAATCTTCCTGCTCAACAATATCCAGCACCGCTAGTGCCGCTGCGCAGGCAGTGGGATGCCCTGAATAAGTGTAGCCGTGCATAACCATTCCACTGAAATCTTTGCTGCTCTCGATCGCCTCGGCAATACGCTGATTGAAAACCGTTGCGCCCAGAGGGATATAACCGGCCGAAATTCCTTTCGCAAGGCAAATGATGTCCGGCGCCACGCCCCAGCCGCGGCTACCCAGCATCGAACCACTGCGACCAAAGCCGGTCACTACTTCATCAGCAATCAACAAGATGTTGTAACGATCGCAGATTTCCCTGACCCGAGGCCAATAGCTTTTTGGCGGAACGATTACTCCACCCGCCCCTTGCACCGGCTCTGCGATGAAGGCCGCTATACTATCGGGCCCCTGGAATTCGATCTGGTCTATCAACTGATTCGCACAGTGTTCGACCAACTCCTCGGGGTCAGAGCAATTCCAGGGGTTGCGGTACAACCAAGGGGAATCCAACAAAGTGCACCCTGGCAGCAGAGGCCCATGGTTCATGTGGTAAACATTGTTACCTCCTATGGAGGTCCCGCCCATGTGAACCCCATGATAAGCGTTGCGCAATGAGAGAAATTTGGTGCGCTTGGGCTCCCCGGCTGCGAGCCAGTACTGGCGCGACATTTTCAGAGCGGTTTCGACAGCATCTGAGCCACCACTAGAGAACAGAGTGCGTACCATATTTTCCGGTTCAAACATCGAACGTAGACGATCTGCCAGGTCGTACACACGGGGATGTGCAATTCCGTCAAACATCTGATAGTAAGCCAGCTCGTCCATTTGTTTATGAATCGCTTGTTTTACTGATTCTCGATTATGCCCAACATTGACGTTCCACAATCCGCCCACACCATCGAGTGTGCGGTGTCCGTCCACATCGGTCACATAATTTCCATCACTACTGGCAATGATTAGTGTGCCCCTATCGTTAACCAGACCCGCTGGCCCCATGGGATGCCAAAAGTTTTTATCCGCTGTTTTGTACTTTTCGTAATTACTCATTTTCAAGCCCTTAATTTAAATAATCTCACTGCTTATAATTTGTATCATACAGTGAGATTGTTGCATAGTGTGTCTTGCTCAACATAGGTTAACAATAATAATTGTAGTTAAAGGAACAGGAGTTCCCGATGAAATCAACCGATACGACTGACACCAATTCAGCAAAGGGGGAAAAACCAGCCCGTGGTCTGAACCGAGTGCTAGGCCTGAAAGCGCTGATTGCTGTTGGTGTTGGCCTGATAGTTTCACAGGGCATTATGGCGCAGATGCTGATGGGTGTGGGCATCGCCGGTTTAGGGTTTTTTATTCCACTTACCATCGCGTTTTTAGTGGCGCTAACTTACGTGGCCTCTTTCTCAGAGCTATCCCTCATGTTTCCAAAGGCGGGGGGCTTCAGCACCTATACCAAATTTGCACTGGGGCATTTTCCAGCGCTGCTGGGAACCTACTCAGGCTATGTCGTGGTAGCCATGTTTGCCGTGCCCACGGAGTTATTGCTCGTTGACCTACTCTTCGACGCAGTTTATCCCGGAGTATTTACACCGATGGTTCTAGGTTGTTCCGTCCTCGCCCTATTTACGCTATTAAACATTATTGGTGTAGACATATTCGCAAGAGTTCAAACCATTCTCGCATTCACAATGATTGTTTCCCTGGCTATACTTGGACTTACTGCCACATCGGGAATCCCCGATGGCAGGCTTGTCAGTGAAACACTATGGACAAACTGGAATCCAACTGGAGTTGATGTCTTCGCATTAGTTACCTTGGCACTATGGGGCTTCGTGGGAGCCGAGTTTATTTGTCCTCTGGCGGAAGAGACACTATCTCCCGAAAAAAATATCCCTCGTTCAATGTTTTTGAGTGTCTCCATTATCTTTGCGGTTTTTGTCGCCTATTGTCTAGGCGCGATTTTTTACGTACCTACTGCCACTTTACTGGGAAGTCCCCTCCCCCATGTACATTATGCCAAAGCAGTCTTTGGCGATTTGGGGTTAATCTTTGTAGCAGTAGCCGGCTTGACCGCCGTCTGCAGTACCGTTAACACGACACTGGCAGCCGTGCCACGCATGTTGTACGGCATGGCTTGCGATGGCCAAGCTCTTCCCATTTTCGCCCGATTGCACGGTCGCTACCACACGCCTTGGGTAGCCATCGTATTCATGGCCTGCGTCATTGGATTACCACTCACATTTCTATCGGCGGACAATATTGGGGAGATGCTAATTTCTGCCGCTTTATGCTGGCTATTCGCCTACTTGATAGCGCATTTCAATGTGATCGCATTGAGGATACGTTTCCCCACTATGGCCCGCCCTTACAAATCACCGTTTTACCCTTGGCCGCAAATCCTCGGAATTGTTGGCATATCGTATGCGCTGATACATGGATCCCCGACCCCTGAAATGGCAGCTTCCGTCTACGGAAATGCCATAGGAGTGCTCTTTCTGGTTTCAGTGTGTTCGTTTGTTTGGATTAAATTTGTAATGAAAAAAGACCTATTTAGTCCCAGCCCACTCGATATCGATATCGAAATTGACAAAGACCAGGCATGAGGCCTAAATCTAACCAACGAGCTATGTGTAACACTGAACTATTTCATTCAATCTATTAATGGGGAATTATCATTATGATGTGTAGTAGCTCCAAGACCACCCTACTGTGTGTTCGGTACTTGCCACTCGCTCTGCTGGTAGCCTTCAGTGTCACCACCAACGCGTCTTCCAGCGCTATTGCGGATAATAGCAGTCGTTACAGCAATGACCCCTTCACCAAACCGGGAATCATAACTCCGTTGACCCCCCCAGACTCCTGGCCGACGAATATCCCCAGGGACCCCCATAATGTCAGTTCGCCACAATCCAGCACAAGGCTGCTCACACTCGGCACAGGAATGCCTGCACCCAACATCTATCGTGCAGGTCCCGGCTACGCATTAATCGTAAACAGCCAGCCCTACCTCATTGATGCTGGCGAAGGTATCTGGCGCTCTATCGCCAGGGCGGCGCTGATCAACGGCGATGAATTTACCCTTGGTTTGGCACCCCATAAGCTGAGGTATCTCTTTGTGACTCACCTGCATGAAGATCATACGGTGGGCATCCCTTCGTTACTGCTCAATCCATTCAAACTTGACATCCCGACACCCAAGGAGATTTATGGCCCGACGGGCACCGAAGACATGGTGGCTCATATAGTTGCTGCCTGGAAAGTTGATATTGATGAAGCCATCCACGATGGTTACAACCCCGAGGGCGGCAGGGCAACGGGGCACGACATCGAGTTCGCGAAATCCGGGGTCGTTTTTAAAGATGCCAATGTCACCGTCGAGGCCTTTCGAACCAAGCATGGATCACTAGAGAACACCTTTGCTTATCGGTTCACAACCGAAGATGGAGTATTCGTTTTCACAGGTGACGGAGGACCCTACCACAAGAATATTGTGCAGGCCGCTATGAATGCAGATTTCTTGGTAAGCGAAACTGTTACTGAAGAGAATATTCAATACGCGCCATGGGGAGGCGACACCGTAGATGCAAAAAAGAAGGAGATTTTTCGGTTTCACTTCTCTCCCACCGTGCTGGCTAGAATTGCTAACGAGGCCGGCGTCAAAACAATTATTCTGTCCCATGAACAGAATTATAACAGCGGTGATAACTACGACCCTATGGGCCTCGTGAAGGAAGTGGTCGCCGGGGGTTTCAAAGGAAAAATCTACTCCTCTATGGACGGTGATGTGTACTAGTGAAAGTGATACCGGCGTAGCACAACCAACGAACTATCTGTAACACTGAACTATTTCATTCAATCTATTAATGGGAGATTATTATGATATGTTTGATTATATCGAAAGATTTCATAATCCCCGTCCTAGGCGGCAAATTGAAGTCAACACGCACAAAGAGTTACCCTTAACCAACCCGTCCGCAGAAACGGGGCCGAGTTTGTAGGCCTAGCTCAGGCTGTGACCCATATTACGAACCCAGCAGGTGTCCACGCATAGCGAGTACTAGTAATGCAGCAGCGCAGGTCATCGCTCCAACTACACCTATCATCTCGTAACTGGAGAATTCGGCGATGACTGCGCCGATGGCCGGTCCAGCGGCGAATACAATCTGATTGAACCCCGCCGCAGCCGTTACCACCCGCCCGCTACTGTCCATGGCGGCGCCTGCCCCCATTAGGAAGGGGAAGAGAAACGAGTAACCTAGGAAATACAGTGTGGCGCCCAGGATAAAACTCCATTCACTTTTCCCGAGCGCGAGCAGCAGGGCGGATGCACCGCATAGGGCTAGCGCGAGACTGATCGGGCCAGTTCTCCCGAAGCGGCTACTCAGCCTGGCGGCGATAGCCGCTCCTGCAATACCACTGATTCCAGTGAAGCCGAGTATCGTGCCAATCCGGACGTGACCCATTCCGATGTCGACACCAATACGTTCGGTAAACGCCCAAATCGGGCCCGTCGCGAGATTAAACAGCGCAATGATTAGCAGCAGTGTGATCAGACCTTTTCGCGGGTTTACTGAGTCGCTGGAAATTGGGGCGGGTTCCCGGCGCCCATCACCCAACCATCTGAAAGTTACTGTGGACAACAGGGCCACGACGCCAAGCATAATGAAGGCGCCTTGCTGGGAGTTGAGCTCAACGGCCATACCAAGTCCGGGGAAAAAGATAAAGACCAGGAACACAAACGACATCGAGACCGCAGATCCCAGCACACGGTTAGGATTAGCAGTCGCGGCCGCGGCTGCGGTCGCGGCTGCGAACGCCAGCCCCAGGGCGATGCCAACCAGGAGTCGCACGGCAAGCATCACCTGGAAGTCGGAAATCACTGCGGAAAGAAATTGCAGGCAGCTCGCGGTGATTCCCCCGGTGATAGCCAGGCGCACAAGAGAGATTCGGTTGATGAACGGTGCGATTAAAATACCGGTGACGGCCGCGGCGACGATTTCAAGCGAGCTGATAGTACCGGCCTGGAATTCCGAGAAGCCCAGCCCATCGACTACAGCACCGATTAAAAATGGGGCGGAGTTGGCGCCCAGAACACCCAGTAGCGCACCTGCGCATATCGCGATCAGTAGGCCCCATGAGACCGGTGGCTGATTTTGCGCCACGAGTCGTTTCTCCAGGGTTTGATCGATTGTCTGCACAGGCTAGTCAATCCCGGTGATGAGCTGCTCATGAATTTCGGCAGTACCAGGCGCGGGAGGGAAGTAATCCCTCCCGGCCTCGAAGGCGGTGGTGAGGTAATTGGCGCGCCGCGCTCTATCGCGATCCGTCATTTCCTTGACGCGGCGGGCAGAGTGCAGGACAACGGTTTTAGCCTCCGTGACACCAAAGTAACTGAGTATGCCAAGCTCAATATACTCTGGAATATTCCCCGCGACCCCGTAGCTCACATGGTGTTCCTTGGAGCCGCCAGCGCAGCAAACCACCAGGCACTTTCGAGGCGTCAGGCAGCTGCGGTGGGGATCATCTTCGAGAGGGTAAGCCCAACCGGCGGTGAAAACTCGCTCGATCCAGCCTTTCAAGATGGAAGGTGTGGACCACCACCACACGGGAAACACCATGGCGAAGGCATCGCAGCATTCGAAACGTCGCTGTTCCCGCAATATATCCGCCGGCGGCCCTGCACCGGCAAATTGATCGATGAGTTCCTGCTCCGACATGATGGGTTGAAAACCTTCACGGTAGAGGTCTGCAAGTTCGACCTCGTGTCCACTGCCTGTAATTCCGGCAATTACCCTATCTAACACCTGCCCGGTAAAAAGGTGGCGCGCTTGATGTCGGAGGAATTCGACAGCGGGCAATACGGATTGCATCGAGTTCACGTGCAAGTGCTAGAAGGTCTTGTTTTCCTGAACTTGGCGCGAGAGGCTCCTCTAGAGTTCGACGCTCTGTACGCCGACTACAAGCCAATGCTCAAGTTTCACGGCTTTAGCAAGGCAAAGATTGCGCACAAGGAGAACTATCCCACAGCGGCAAACTGGAAGTTGGTGGTAGAAAACTTTATCGAGTGTTATCACTGCGCCTCGGCGCATCCGCAATACTGCTCGGTTCACCCCGCCGACCAGTTGCTGGCCCTAGGCGCAGGACCTGGTTCCGGCCCGGAAGCCGCCGAGCGGGCCTATGCGGGCAAACTCAAAGCATGGGAGGACAAAGCGCTCGAAATGGGTCACGAAACCATACTCGTCACCAGCGATGAACATTCAAGTTGCTTCAGGATGGCCTCCCGCATTCCCATCAATGACCAAGGCGCCCTGTCTGAAACGCGCGACGGCTCGCCGGCCTGCAAGCGACTCATGGGAGATTTCGAGGCCTACGATGGCGGTGAGACGGCTTTGGTCTTCAATCCGGTAAGCTATATACTGGCCTTTAATGATTTCGCCTTGATGTTCAGATTCACTCCGCGCGGCCCACTAGCCACGGACGTGGAGCTGACCTGGTTGGTGGATGAGCAGTCGCAATCGGGAGTTGACTACGACGTGGAGCGCTTATCTGAGATGTGGGATATCACCACGCGCCAGGACAAGACCATCACGGAGAATAATCAGCTGGGCATTCTGTCCGACCGCTATCAACCGGGCCCTTATTCGCAACAGGAGAAAATGGTGGATAAGTATGTACGCTGGTATTTACGGCAGCTCGGCAGCTGAGGAAAAGGGGCCAGAGCATTTACATTCAATCATCCTCCCCAATACCCACGTTGCGCAATATTTGGGAATCGATGATGAGAAAGTGGTACTGCATGACCTGTGATTTCGTATTCGACGAGGCCCTGGGTCTACCAGAATTTGGTATTGAGCCCGGAACTAATTTCGAGAGCCTCCCCGACGACTGGCTTTGTCCCGAGTGTGGTTCGCCGAAGGACTATTTTGAGTTGAGAGACGAGGAGTAAAACTTATGGAACAGAATCCCACATCCCCCTATCGCATTGGCGTTATGGTGGACCTGCCCGGATTTCCCGGCCTTACAGATATGTTTCCCCTGGGGGTGAAGTTTGCTCTGGACGAGGCCTATGAGAGCGGTCTGATTGACCGGCCCGCAAAGATCATCAATAACGAACATATGGGTCAGCCATGGGGCGACGGCTCCGCCTCTAGGAACGCCTATCGCGAACTGGTGGAAGAGCACCAGGTTCTGGCTATTGCCGGCCCGATGTCGACGGACAACTGCCTGGCAATTCTCGACCAGGTGGAAGAATACCAGGTGCCAGCTATTACCATCTGTGGCACTCAGGAATACGTCGGCAAACACGCCTATAACCTGCCCAACGGCAATCTGGCGGACGAACCCGCCTACATGGCCGCCTGGCTGAAGAACCAGGGCCACCAGCGCATCGCCATAGTTCGCGACTACCCC
>Ga0308021_10001727_pt1 | contig 9961 bp, 9 predicted proteins | sample Neamet351_FD_201296 | JGI IMG/M metagenome (GOLD analysis project Ga0308021, IMG submission 201296) | Marine microbial communities from water near the shore, Antarctic Ocean - #351 | ecosystem: Environmental > Aquatic > Marine > Unclassified | place: Southern Ocean | collected 2014-10-02
GTAAATGATATCTTCCGGCTCAAAACTGGCCAATTCTGTAATTGGATAGCCACAGTAATGTACACCTTCTGAAGGCGTGACGAAAGAGGTTCTACAGGTGCCGACTGGTACGCCCCTTAGGCCGGTGTTTAGGTGCTTCTCTGTAACTTCCAAAAGCACCTCATTCTTAGCCATTGTATCCCCTTCGATACCTCCCACATACATCTTTCGTATAAAGACGGCTCTTCAATCAGCAATCGATAAAGCCCGTAAAGGGGCCTTATGGGCAACAAATTGAGAATCTATCTTTTGTTGTGAGGCGGCCACGAACGGAATCCTTTGGTCGATTCCCGGTCAGCAAATACATGGATTCTGACGGTTTCACCATCGATGAGAATTGCATCATCCGCTTCAATTCCTGGACAGGCGTCTTTCACTTTATTCCATGCCCGATCCGTTGCTAAATTCTCACTCCACCATGGGAATGCTGCGCATTGCTGTGGGCGAACTTGATAAATCGAACATTGCTTATTATCATCTAAATAAATACAAATTCCATCATCTGGACGGCTGTTTAGCACGTATCTCCCATCGAGCGTTTGACGACAATCGCGTTCGAGCCAGTCTTCGACATTCATTTCATGTTCTGATGAAATCCGTTCAGCATCTGCAATGGAGAGGTAAACAATTCCACCAGGTTCATCACAACATTTACCGCAGCTTGATTGGCAAGAAAAAGCAACGCCTTTCATCCACCATGGGGCTCTCATTCTTCTTCACCTTGGAGGCTGCCGTTGGCTGAAAGGATTCGTCCAAGCCGTATTTTTCGTATCTTCTCACTTTTGAGTAGGTCCATCATATCGACGTCCTGGGCGTCAATATTCCATTCACCTTCAGGTTCATGACTCTCTAAATGTTCTACAGGGGGCACGGCTTTTTGGCGGCCAACATTGCGTTTTTTCTTTGAAGGTGTATCTGCTTCCATCTCCGGCCAAGGTTCGCGTTCAGGGTCGAAATCCATTAGATTCCCTTCCATTGCTCGCAATTCATCAGCAATCTGAATCAATTCATCGAGTGATGCCTCTGGTGTTCTGTCATGCATGTTGACTAATTGAGCTTCAATCTGAGCGAGTTGAAGAGAACTTTGCCGTAAATCCGTTTCAAAAGCATGTATCTGTGAATCAAAGGCGCCATCCAATTCAGTAAGTAAGTCAGCAGCAAGCCCATGGTCTCGAACCTCAATATGGCCTTTACGAGTGATGAGGTGCTCATCCCGTTCATGTAAGGCGAGAACAGAAGGCACAGCAGGTGCAGTATCTTCCAGTGCTACTTTGAGGTAAGCAGCATGCCGAGTATCGGACTCTTCAGTCATCGCTTGTGTGTCAATCATCGGTGGCTGATACAAATCATCTCCAATTTCCGGTAGTTCAGAATAGAGGTCGATTCCGCCAAGTACGGCGTCACTGTATACGGTATCGACTGCTGAAGTGACCAAACGTGTTGCAATGTCTTCGACATTCTCACGTACGTTCGGAGCCAAATCTTTCCGAGTATCCATTTGGTTTGAAAGCAGTGCAGTTACATCCTCGGCATCGAGAATCTTTTCGCCTGACTGAAGGGCAAGAGCGACGAGGTCGAAGTTTGCTTTGGTCGCTCGCCATCCAACAGTATCTTGGAACACCATGCTGCTAAGTTGGCCATCATCCATCATGAGACCCAATTTCTGTGCTAAATTCCGGGCATACAAGACCATGCTGGCAGGCTTCGGTGTGTCGAGGTGTACCGAAGCAGCATGACGTGTTAACTCCCACAAACGCGATGCTGGCCAAACATCAGGTTCGGAATTCGACGAGAGAAGAACATGAACTCCCATGTTGAGTGCATAATCGACCATTGTTCCAAGTTCATGTGCCAGTTCCGGATTCCTTGCATGCTCATGAAGGTCGTCAATCGCAAGTAATCTTGCATTAACCAGCGTATCTTGCCAACCTTCAGGTAATCGGTCAAGACCAGATAAATCTGCAGATGAGAGAAGATATACATTGCCTTCTTGGCGGCGTAGAACTGCCTGTGCTGTTGCGTGAAGGAGATGAGAGCGTCCAGTTTCTGTAGGTCCAATGAACATCAAAGGATTGAGTGAGCCCCCTGGTGAATCAACAACGGCTTCTGCCGCTTGGGTAGCGCGAAAGTTTTCATCGGTAGTGAACCATTGCTTGAAACTCATACGAGTCTCTGGTCGCAAACGTTGAGGCCATGCACCTTCTGTTGGAACAACGACCGTATGATGAAAGGGCGAATCAGTATCGACAGGTGCTAACTCTGGCGGTAAGGTGGCAGATGAACGGCCTCGCTGGTCGTCGAGAATACGTTCCCAAACAGGACGTCCATCGTCTTCCATTCCAAAATAACCGTCTTCAGTTTCTTCAGTACCTTGTTCAATTTGCTCATAAGTTCGCTGGCGTAAAGACCGAATACGTCGAGCAGCAATATCCGCTAACGAATCTCCATTCGTCGTTAGATTGAGTGAGGGCCTTCTTGTTTTACTTTCTTTTCCTAACACTTTGTCAGCAACGATATCAAATGTCGGGCGCTCGACAATACCAGTTCGTTGTAGAAGCGTTCCTTGGCGTTGGTCTTGAACGCCCTGTTTGCCAATCAATCGATTCATTTTCGAGAGAGAAGGTGGTGCTTCGTTATTCGAATTGACTGTGATTTTGTGGAGTCCTGTTCCAGTTTCATTGAGTTGCTGTTTTGCTAACTTCAATGCCAGAGCCAACTTTTCACGTCGGACATTCATTTCTTAGCACCTTCCAGTTCCTTTCTCAATCGTTCTCTGTCTTCGCGTTCCCAAACATTGAGTTTCATTTCAACCGGAGATTCCGTTTGTTGTCGTGAGGCAGATTCGCGAATCGCTTCTTGTGGTTGCGATGGACTTGTCACGCCTGGTCGCGCCAGTAATGGTGTGAGTTCCGTATGGGTATTGATCGGCTGACGTCCATTTATCGCTTCAAGCGGACGTGTCGGGAGTGGTGTTACTGGTAGATTCAATTCTTGACGATTGATCTTCTGCCGAGTCGCATCATTGAGTGACGAATCACTCTTGGCAGAGGATTTTACACGCATACTTTCGACCGCTCTCTTTTGACGTTCATCATAATCTACAAGTGAATTCGAAAAGGAGTTTGGTGGTGTTTTGTTTGAACTTTCTATATCACTCATTTCTTTCGCATCATGTGCATTTGCTGCGGCCGCTTGGATGCCTTGTTGATTACGAGGGGTCGTTCGAGTTGCAGTGGTTTTACTACGCCGTCGAATCCGTTGTGCTTTTCTTGGCCGATTGCTGCTGGTCTTTCCAACCTTACTCGGTGTGTGAACTGGTTTGATAGGTTCTTCAACAGGATTGGTAGAAGTTTGTTCATCGCCCAGTTCTTGTGAATCATTCATGTCAGTATGACTCAAATTGATCTTTGGTTCAGGTAGACCTTCATTTTGATTTGATTCGCTCGACTTTTCCACGGAAACTGGTTCTATGTGAATCTCATTGTCTTCAAGGGGTTGTGCCTCAGGCGTGGCCCATTCTCGGGCTACGGTGTTCAGCGATTCAGTTGCGGCTTGCACGTCCTCAGAGTCTGGATAGTCAAGTCCGCCTTCCATCGTTCCAAAGACCGATGATTGTGGGGGTATTGAACCGGATTCCGAAGGTGAAATCGCCAACTGTAATTGTTGTTCAATCCATTGACGTTCTTCTTCGCTTGGTAGAGCACAAAGTGGATGGTCGAGAATGAGGTCAGGTTCGAGGTTCCAGTGCTCAAGGACTGATGGCTCAAGGTCCGTCATGTAACGTGACAAATGTTGTCGAGTCGTAATCGGAAAGGCATTGAAATCGCCAGTAGCCAAAAACAAATGGTCCTCAAGTCGTACACCATCGACAATGTCACGCAGGAAATTAACGATACGGCCATCTCCATGAATACTCGAGAGGTATTCGATTCCTTCAAGGACTACAACTGCCCGTAGATTCTCCCAAAGGAAAGCGTCAATCTTTCTACGAATATTTTCCAATGTTGGTTCAGTCGATCGCACATCGCCATTTTGCGACAACCATGAGCTGGAGGCGATTGGAATATTGTGGTCGACATTGAGCGCTTCGATTTCATGGCGTGCCAAGACAAATAATGGGCGTCCATGGACCGCAAGATGTCCCGCCAGATCAAACATCGGTGCTGGGTTCTTTGAGTCAAAGAAGTAGGCATCTCCTGGCCGTAACATCTTCTCAATTCCATCAAAGCGTTGCATCATTGCTTTACTACGATGTCGAATTGCTTCAGGCGCTTCAACCATGGCCTCGAGTTCTGGCAAGCGTTCCTTACGGCTCCAACTGCTTGTTCTCAATTTGGATTTTGACCACCATTGGTGGTCATCATCGGTTTGTTGATTTTGTTCCTCAATCTTGAAGTGTGCCTCTGGGTGGAGATTGAGAATTTGGTTGACGTCTGAAGACGGCAGTTCGTGAATCGCCAATAAGGCATCAACGAGTGCAGCATCACTTTCAATATCCAGTAACGCTTCAAGAGACATCGTTATTGCATCCGCTTCATGCAACGCTAACATCGGTTTTCCCTCAAGGAATACTATGAGTCCAATACGAGGCATTTGCTCCTTTGGCCGTCGTTCGATTCGGATGTAACCTGAGGTGCCTAATCGGGCGATATCCATTGAAAGTATACGCAGTGATTCGGGTCCGCCACGGCGAACTTCTGTAACGTCTCCTTGCGGCAGTTCTACCATCTTTTCTCACCCCTACGGGGTTATGCTTACGAGACACTTCTTGAAGGGTGCGGCTCGTTTGAACTTAGAATGGTCCTTTCTTCAATCTGCATCTTGAGCCGACTGGATTTTTACTTCGTACTTTTATTCATCACCGTGAAGTTGAAAGACAGCGAGTCGATGGTCAATTATGGGCGAGGTACGGGGTGAATTATCAATCGAAATGCGCCGCTTCAATTCCTTAGAGGCCGCTCGCCCCTTTCTGTACAAATTCCTTGGCACTTTCATCGCCTATGAACTGATTATTGCAGGTTTGCTCTTCTTTCTCTTTTCTCTACAAGCGAGTCTTCTTGCAATTCTTCTGGTCGTCTTTCTCGGCAGTTTCGGCGCTTTTTTCATCTATCAAAACTCACCCCTACTGCGAGTTCCATTGGCAGTAAATCTCAATCATCCATTCATGGGTGACCTTGAACTCGGAACTGCAATGGTCATGGTACAATTTTCAGATGGCACTTGGGGCGATGTAGGTGAAGGAAGAGTACGATTAACCGTTGATGAATTAATTGGAGGATCTTTACTCATTCGCGATGATGATACGTATGGAGTCATTGGCCACTTCAGTTCCTTGCATGAAACTCATCCCACTCTCAAACGTTATGTGATGCTCATCAACCAGGCCATCGCTTTACGTGATGCAGTAAATGGTGATGAGGATTTGATTGAATCTGCACGAGAACGAGAACAACTTGAATCTGGTTTACTTGAACGTTCATGGCTTGAAAGTCAGGACTCAATTGAAATCGAACCAGAGGGTTTGTTTCAAAAATTACGTAGGGAATAGTTATCTTTTACATTTTTATAGCCTTTACATTGAAAACCTCAACCTCTACCGCATAACGTGGAGTCTTCAGCGCGATGGCAAGGTCACCTTGAGGGGCTCAATCCAAAAGAGCGTGAAACTCTCTTAGGAACCTCACTTTCACGACGATTCACTCAGTTGCCACTTTGGCTTTCGCATCCTTCGAATATTTGTGCGTTTTACGGGCTTTTAGTTTCGCTTGCATTAGTGCTTCCTTACCGATTTGCCCAAGCATCAGAAAGTTGGTTTACAAATTGGATTTTCCATTCGGCATTAATTATGGCTGCTTGTCTCCTTTTAGGAATGTTCTCTTTGATAATTGTAAGTCTCTCGAAACGTTTTCCGGTAACTCCACCGAGAATCATACTCTACCCAATGCCGTTTGTAGGATTTGGTTTATTGACAATCTCTCATACTGGAATGGTCGATTTACCATCGTACATCTACATGTTCTTATTGTTACTTCCCGGTCCGATGTATGTGCATCTTTCATGGGCACCTCGCTGGCGCCTCTTGTGCCAGTTAGAAGATGGAGTTAACCCCTTTGAAAATCATCATATGGATTTCAAAGAAGATTCAAACGGTGCTGAAGAAATCGCTGCTGGTGATGAAGAATTGCTTTCAGTCGTCAATGCACTCGAAGATGAGTGAGTTCAGATCAAGTCAAGTGTTGGTCCAACTTTTTCGAACAATCGAAGCACTTCATCCAAATCTTCTCGTGAAAGACCTGCTGACATTTGTGTTCGAATTCGAGCCTTATCTCGAGCAACCATTGGGAATACAATTGCTCCAGCCATGACGCCTTCGTTACCGAGTGCTTTGGTCATGGCTTTGGCAACGCTTGATTCTCCACACATCACTGGAATAATTGGAGTCACCGAATTGCCGGTATCGAATCCAAGTGATTGCAATTCTTTGCGGAAGTAGTTCGTGTTGTCCCAAAGTCGAGCATGATGTTCAGGTTCATCCATCAAGACCTCAATCGCTGCTTTTTGGGCCGCTGCAACACCTGGTGGTTGTGAGCCAGAAAGAAGCCATGAGCGTGAGTGATTGAGAGCGTGGGTGCGGGTCATTTCAGTGCCGGCAAGAATTCCACCTTGGACACCGAGTGCTTTGGAAAACGAGCCTGTTTCAAAGTCAACTTTGCCTTGGAGGTTGAAATGAGCAACAATTCCTGCTCCCTTGTCACCAAGCACACCCTCTCCGTGGCAATCATCAACGTAGACCATTGCGCCATATTCTTCAGCTAACTTCGTCACTTCATCGAGTGGAGCAATATCTCCATCCATTGAGAATACACCATCGGTGATGATGAGTTTACGTTCAGCACTTTCATGCGCTTGAAGAACTGCTTCCAATTCACCCATGTCATTGTGGGCATAGACACCTCGGCTTGCCTTGGTTAAGCGGACGCCATCAATAATGGAGCCATGGTTGAGCGAATCGCTGATGATGACATCTTGAGGTCCAGTAACCAAGGTTGGAATGAGTCCAACATTGACGGTATAACCTGCAGAATAGATGAGTGATGCTTCAACACCTTTGAATTCAGCAACTTTTTGTTCTGCTTCTAAGTGGATGTCCATGGTTCCTGCAATAGCACGAACACTACCACTGCCAGCACCGTATTTCATCGTCGCATCAAGCATGGCTTGCTTGACTTTTGGATGGGTGGTGAGGTTCAGATAGTTGTTGGCTGAGAGCATGATTGTAGGCTTCCCGTTCATTTGGCACCGAGGCTGATTTGGGCTTTCGAGTGTTGGCGGTTCCCAGAGAAGAGATTTCTCAGATAATTCATCAAATCGAGTTTTCATCCATGTCATGTCACCCGGCATATGCTCTCCCCAACTGAACGCATTCGTTCACCGTTCAAATTCTTTCGGGCTGGTGGGGATGAAAACATCTGTGAACAACCATGCACTCAAAAAGGAGTTCGTTTTGGCGGTGATATGCGTCTGACTGGAACGGTAAGCAGTGGCTTGGGTCGAGCGCACATTTTCATGGCACAGACACATTATCAAGAACAATTCAAACAATTGCTTGGAGGGACTGCTTGGCCAGGGACATTAAACCTCTCGATTAAAGGCCAGGACTTGATTAATTATATCGCATTGCGGAAAAAATCAGGCATTGACACACTTGATGCATCGGATGAAGATCGTTTGGCTGCATCAACACTGGATGTTTCAATGTATGATGCTCATCGAGTCCGTGGATTTCTACGCGACGGTGTCTCTTTTGGTGGTGCAACTGCCTTTTTAGCAGTCTTAGAATACAATGGCGAGACCGTTGAATGTTCTATGCTCATTCCTGACTTGACACGACATACCGATGTGGTCGAAGTGATTGCATGTGCTTTTTTGCGTGAAAAACTTTCACTTGAAGATGAACATATCGTTCAAATCACAGTCAAGTGATGGTATGTTTGACGATTGGCAACTCGCCAATTTCTGCCCATTCCTGATACAAGAGGCTCTTGAGTTCATGCCGAGCACCTTCTCTCCATCGCTTTCTCATCGTTCGTTCTACAGCCGGTCCAGTTGGTGGTGCAGTAAATGATGTCACTTCGGATTTGGTCATTGGCAATGGCACTTCGTCCCAATCGACTCCCCAAAGAATGAGCCAGTCAGGTGGCGCAACACCAAAATCCGCTTCGATTTCTGGGTGTTGAATCGCTTGAAGCACATCATCTGGTTCAAGGTCACCAATACACATTCGATGCAACGCCATTGCCGTTCGGCGAACTTGATTCCAAAGAAACGCCTCACCTATGATCTCAAAACCAATTGTTCGGCCATCGACAATCCATGGTGTGCATGAAAGTATTGTTCGCATCGGGTTCTTGCCCTCTTCTAAGCGTGCGAAATTTGTCGCATTGTATGTTCCTTCGAACATCTTTAACCATTCAACAAATTGTTCACCCGGGTTTTTCCAAAACTCGATACCCTCAAGTCGATAGCGATACACTCGATGGTTCGCCATTCGTGGATTCCAATGTTCATCAATTTCACGAACATCTAGAAAGGCGATATCTTTTGGTAATCGATCGTCCAAAGCTCGAATCATTTTACGAGGTGTCAATGCCTCCCAGAGTTCTCGTTCAATTCGGACTACGCCCCCATTGAGGCGTACATGGACGCCAGCATCTGTTCGGCTTGAAAGTACGAGGTTATGCTCAGTACTCGAGGAATCTAACCATTTGAGGCTGCGAAATACCCGAATCAATTCACCTTGAACTGTTTTGACATCAGGTTGAATCTGGCTTCCATGGTATGCATCACCGAGGTAGCCAATACGAAAGGCGAGGCGAACGCTCTGGTCCGCCATACGTCCACCTCAATCTTCACTTTGTAGAATCTCAACTGCGTCTTCAGGAGAATATCCTAATCCGCCTATCGACCAGATGAGAGCTTGCTTCAACCATGGTTGAACCATTGGATTTTTTCGGCTTGGGTCCATAACTTCGATTGCATCGACGATGTTTCGACTTGCAGTAAACAGTATTTCGTCCACTGGGATATCTTCGAGTTCAAGGCGACGAGCATAGCGCTGAAATTCTTTCACTGCGACAGGTATACGACGGCATTCCAGTGCAAAAGTTGCGAAATCACCAATGTATTCCATGTTCTCTTCATCCATTTGCATGGCCTTTTTGTAAGCCATCATAATTTTACCACCAGGGATAACATCCTCTTGAGCTTCAGTATTTTTCATGTTTGCAAACTCTGCAAACATATGGTGAACTTCTGCATTGGTCTTGTGAATTCCCATCATTTCATCCAGGTCAGCAAGAGCACCATCAAGGTCTCCACTGCGTAGTTTTTCGATTGGCCCTTGGAGTATTTCTTCATTGCTCATATTCTCGCCTCTATCTCTACGCGGTCGTATTCAGTTCTTGAAACCCTCGTTGTTACAATTAGGAATCAATTCTCTTCACTTGTGGCGACGATTGTGTCCTTTAGGTCACGCAAAAGGTTTGATTGGCTGTGTTCCTTGTGTTTTTCATTAAGAAGTGCTTTTGCCTTTTCCCAGTTCCGAATGTTGTACATACAGTGCTTTGGATCTGGACGGACGACCCGTACAGTTCGCTGGTAAGTGAGCAGTCCAATAACTGAACGAAGGATGCCTTTACCAGCCTTCTCAGCAGCCGAGTCGCCTTCTCTTTCAGTGGTTCCCGGGATAGCGCCAGCAATTCCTGGGCCAGTGTTCTCTTCAACAATTCCAACTCCAGAATCGGTGAGAATGGTCACGGTAGCAAAGCCAAGAAGGGTGCCAACCGGTGAACGTTCAACCATGACTTCCGAAATACGATCGAAGAGGATACGGCGATGTGAACGAGAAAGTAAGAAACTGTGT
>Ga0308021_10001729_pt1 | contig 9960 bp, 8 predicted proteins | sample Neamet351_FD_201296 | JGI IMG/M metagenome (GOLD analysis project Ga0308021, IMG submission 201296) | Marine microbial communities from water near the shore, Antarctic Ocean - #351 | ecosystem: Environmental > Aquatic > Marine > Unclassified | place: Southern Ocean | collected 2014-10-02
TGGCGGCGGCGGCGGCGGCGGCGGCGGCGGCGGCGGCGGCGGTGGTGGTGGTGGTGGCGGCGGCGGCGGTGGCAGTAGCAGCGGCGGCGGTGGCGGTGGCAGTAGCGGCAGCGGCAGTGGTGGTGGCGGCGGCGGTGGCGGCGGCGGTGGCGGCGACAGCTTCTCTTCGAGCTACCGCAAGAGCCTGTCGTTGTCATTGTCGCAAGAGCGCACCTTGGGTGGCCCCGACGCCACCGGTGCCGCGGCACGGCCGCTGGCGCAGGAAGAAACGCTAGCACCAGAGGGCGGCGGCGCGGGTGCTTTGCTCGGCGTGAGCGAGGACACAGCAGCCAACAGCACCGCGGTGATGGACGAGCTGCAGCCTATGCCTCTGCTCGCGCGCTCGCAGAGCGCGGGGGAGCCGCCCCATCCCCACAGCCTCGCACAGCACAACATGCCGCTGCAGCGCTCGGAGAGCATGGGCCTGGACGCGGCTTCTCCAAATGTGCGAGTGAGTGAGCCACTCGCTTCGTTCGCTTCCTTTGAGGGTCTGGACCTTGACAGTAGCTTCACGGGGTACCTGCGCGAAGCCCGCAGCCACATTACGCGCGATCGGGGGACGCTGCAGCAGTACGCGACCATCACCAAGAACATGCTCACCCAGCAGTTCTCGGCGGACAAGATCAAGCGCCTGAACTCGAAGCTGCTGAGCGTCATCAAGGCGCTCGTGACTATCGCTGGCGGTCTCGCCATTGCGAAGGAGGTGCGCGATTTGTTCGAGGACTTGATTGAGAAGGTCGCAAAGCCCCTCAAGGAAGTGGACATGTCTACACAAGACTGCGCACTCATTTTTGAGGCCCTGACCCACACGTTTGGCAAGCTAGACGATCTGCAGGGTGTGATGCACATCGGGAGCAGCTGGCGAGACCCAGTTGTGCACAGCTGGACCCGTTACCTCACTGTGGTGAAGGCATGCACGATCTTGTGCGTGCCTGTCGTTGCCTGATGAGAGCTGAGAGCTGAGAGAGCTGAGCTGAGAGCTGAGAGTGTGCTGTGAGCTGTGAGGGTGTGTGGGCGCGTGGGGTCTTGTAAAAGAGCTGTATGTGCAGGTATATGTACGTGTGCATTGTGTGCATTGTGCATTGTGCATTTATTTATTTTCGTCCTCGATCCTCGATCTCGATCTCTGTGTGCGACACTGTGCTCTGACTCTGACTCTGTGCTGCTGCTCTCTCTGTGTGGAGAGAGTGGAGTGACACTGACAACTGCTGACAACACGTGACACTCCTATTGCACGTTACACACTGCCTTCATCTTCTCCTGAAGGGGATCTGAGTTCTCTGAGCTCTGAGTTCTGCGCAATTTATTCCATGTCAAAGCCCGTCATGCCGTAATTGATTGCCAAGCCGAGCATTTGATCGAGCTCTTCCAACGTGCTGTAAAGCGGCAGGTCGATGCGGTTGAAGCAAGTGTGCGCACGGGGCATAGAAGACTGCTCCTTCGTCACACTGACGATGCAAAAGAGCCGAAGCTTACCATCGTAAGACTGTTCGCAAGGGGGTGCCCGCACGTGCAAAAAGGCTGTTAATACGCATGCAAGAGCGCGAATGTTGCACGTGGTAGTGCAGTTGCTGCTGTATGCAAGCTCTCACCTGCATGGCGCCGAACCCTTGTGCTGGTACGTTGCTCGTTCCTGTCGCAAACTGCAGCAGCTTTGCACGTTCCTCCTGCAATGCGGGGCGAGGGCAATGGAGGGTAAGCAACGCTACAGAAGCTGCAACGGACCAATGACGGCGGCAAGTTGCGCACCTGTGACCATTCTCGCACGATCTGCCAGAACCACCGGATGACTTGATGGTCATCCTTGTAGTCGCCTCGATACTCGGTGTGAGCCTCCCAGTCATCCACGTTAATTTCGGGAAGACCACACAGCAGAATCTCAAGCTCTTGGTGGTCAAACATAAGCAGCAGGTGCTGCGGAACCACCTCGTACAAGCCGTTCAGCAACTCAAACAACTGTTCGCGGCTCTGCTCATAGGTCATCCTTCTCATCTGGAGCTGGACATACTCCACGACGTTTTCGCCGGTCAATTCGATGTCTGCCCCCCCTGGTTTCAGCTCGACGGTTTGAATCTCGCCAAATATGCTGATGTTGCAGGTGAAGTCCAGGCACAGCATACCAATGGCATCTGGTGACATCTCCAGCATCTGCGCAAGGCATCGCAAAGTGGAACACAGAGGGGGCGTTGGCAGGGTGAGTGTGCGCCAGCGAGGCTTTTGCGTCCGCTTGCATAGCGTGCACAAACCTGCTTCATGTTGTTGTATAGCTCGGCATCGATGTGCTCAATGTCAGAGAATGTGAGGGGGGCACCGATCATGTGCTTGAAAAGAGGGCGCACGACATTGGCGTGCATGGTCTGGCCATCGAGCAGCGCCTTTCCGATTATGCGGCCGGCAAAGCGGAAGTACTCGAGGTGGCGCTCATTCGCGATGCCAGAGTGCGGCGAAATTTGGAACGCCGTGTTGCCCGCGCCTGAGAACCCGAACAGGCCAAAGTCGACGTTGAATATGTGCTTAGACACTTCCGAGAACCACTCCCGCGCTAAGCCCCCCGCATCAATGCCCTCCTCGCCTACAAATTGAAAGCGCCAAGTCTCACGCATCTGCGCAGGCTTAAGCTTCATGACTGCCTGGAACGATGTCTCCATGAGATCGGAGCGCTTGACCGGGATTTTCTGATGACCCATTTCCCAGGGCACCTGCAGCTGGGTCATATACTCGCGGAACCGGTTGCGCTTGTCTCTGAACGTCAGTTCTGACACCTTCTGCAGATCTTGCAGGAACGCGGCAGCAGGGGCGGCCGCGGTCATCCCAGGCCCAAGGACCAGTGTGTACCCTTCCTCCGCAGGGACCATCTCGATGCCTGATGGCGTCAGTCGCCGGACCCAGCCGTCCGCCTCCACTTTTTCCAGCAGGGACTTTCCGTCGCTGCGACTGGCGGGTAGCCACACGCAGCGGTTCTCGCGCTCTTTGATCCGCTTGAGCCAGCGGTGGCCGCCGAGCGTTTGGGGTAGGTCAGGCACGTCGAGCGACTCCAGGTACTCCTGCTGCTGGCTCATATCTACCTGCTGCTGCCGGCGGGCCTCCTCCACTTGCCGCTGCTGCTCTGCGAGTCTCGCCTGCGTCTCGCGCGGGATCGCCATCACACCAGAGCAGTGCGGGCAGCGGCACTGCTCGGCGCCAGGGGGCGGCGCAATCGTGCGCATGCACCGTGGGCACCGCACCAGGACCTGCGTGTTTTGGCGCGTGAGCAGACGCTGCTGCCGCAGCATCTGCTCGCGTGCACGTCGCCGCGTGTCCGCGGCCGCATTCTGCGCCGCCGACGCCAGAGTCCGGACGCTTACAGCGCCCGCACCGCCACCCGCGTCGGTGGGCTGGGCAGCCGATTGCTGCTGCGGCGGCATGGCCGCGAGCCGTGCCAGCTGCTGCTGGGTCTGCAGCGGGATCTGCATCACCTGGCGACAGTGCGGGCACTGACAGCGTGGGTGGCCAGGCGGCGGCTGAATGGTTTGGCTGCACGTCGGGCAGCGGATGTAGACCGGCTGCTGCTGCTGCTGCTGCTGCTGCTGCTGCCGTTGTGGCGGCGGCACCGGCACCGGCTGCCGCGGTGGTGGCGCCACCGCTGCCGGCTGTTGCGGCGGTGCTCCCACCGGTTGCGGCGGCGCTGCCTGCCGAGGCGGCGGCGGAGGGGCGATTGCCTCACTGACCCTGCAAATCTCCCGAATCCAGGCGTCCCGATCGCCAGTGCTGGCTACAGCGAACTCGAGCGCCGGCTGCTCGATGGAGGGTTTCACCTCGAACACAACTTTGTCCCTCGTGTTCACGATGCGGCACGTCGCGCGCACCAGCGCGAACGTCTTCCGCGGCGCCATTTTGGTCCTGTCCTGCGAGTTCTCGAAGTAGCTGATGCGACCATGCGGCGCGCCACCCGGGGCTGCGCGCGTGAGCACCAGATGACGATTGTTCCAGCCCCATATCTTGGCTTGTTTCATCACCCGGCCCTCCTTCACGATGTCGCTTTCGCGGAGGATACTACCGATCATCGGGCCGGTGTCCACCCTCACCCTGCCTCTGTGCTGGTCGTGGAAAATTTTCGTTGGTGTCAGTCCGAATTCCTGAGCCGTCCGGGTTTTACGCCGACCGACAAGGTGGAGTTCTGCTGAAACATGCCCGACACGGAGGTCGTCGACGCCCTTGCGCGGGAGTACATGAAGCGCAGTGGCATGGCGGGCGCCTTGGCGGCATTCGATAAGGAGAATCCCCGCACAGAGGCCTCGATCAGCAGCACCAAAGGCATTGTGCGCGCGCTGGGCATGGCGAAGCAGTTCGAGGCGAACAAGGCGCGACCGGACCCGTACAAGAGCGTGCTCGAGCTGCTCTGCTGGGAGCTCGGGAGCAGTGCGGCACTGCCCGCTGCTGCCAAAGACCCGCCGAAGGCGCTTCCCGCCACAGCGCTCTCCGTGGACGTGGAGACCGCCGCGCAAGAGTTCTACGAGCGCAAGCGCGGCAGCGCAGGCAGCTCCGGCAACGCTGCCTCGCGATCGCAGCACAGATCGCTCCGCTTGGGTGCCAACGGAGGCTCGGCGAGGGTGATCACCCAAAGTCCCAACTCGGGCTCGACGCCGAAGCGGGAATGGGGCTTTGACGGCGCCAAGCCTGCGACGACCATCCAGGAGCTGAGCCCATCGGCTTTCGGACGGCAAGGCACGGGGCCGGCGGGCACACCAGCTGCTCCCGCTGTACCGGCGGGCGACATGCCGTCTTGGGCGACGCCGGGCGATCCGAACAACGTGACGATGAACTCGAGCAACGCAAGCAAGTACTGCGTGGGGCAGCGCGTGGAGGGTCTGGCGGGCGGCGCCGTTTGCGGGTGGGTTGTTGCTGTCTCGTTAGAGCAGGGCGCCGTTGAGGTTGCGACGAAGCCACCTGCGGCGGCGAGGGGTCTTTCGCCTGCCGTGGGCAAGGGCTACTCGTCTAAACAACCTGTAGGCACACCTGCGCCAAGGCGGGCGGCAGCGCCGATCGCAGGAACACCAGTGCCGCAGCGTGTTGCTGCAGACGATCTCCTCGATGAAGCCGACGACCTCATCGGCGACATCATCGCCAGTGTCGATGCTGGTGGGCAGGAGGACGAAGATGACCTGTACTCATTCGGCTGAAAATGTCAGCATCTAAGTCAGATTATAAGCTTACCCCCGTGACCTGTGCGGGAGGGTGTGTGAATGTTGGTGGTTGGTTGTCATGGTGTGTGGTCGATAAACTAAATTTTATGATTTGCTGTGGCTCGCATCTCAGCGCGGTGTGCGTGTTGTCAGTGTGTGTGTGACGTGTGTGTGGTGCGTGCGAGACGAATTCGGCTGGAGTGCTGGAGTGATCAGCCCGCGGTCCTGTGCATATCATTCACCCACAGTGAATTCACCAGGCGCGCACGTGTGTAAGCAGTGACCAGCACGAATTCGCGCATCTCTTCCAAAGCCGCTGTTCCACCTTCCCTCTGGGTCTTTAACCTATAAGCGCACCGCTTGTGACTTCGCAGATACGTATGCGTATAAGCTTACTGAGCGACGCATACCAGTGGGCAGCTCACAGGTCGTCCTGTTTTGCGCTGGAGCGCCTGCGAATGCCATCGTCCTCCGGATGCCGGCCGCCACCAGTTCGCCTGGACTTGTACGACGCCTTGCGCGCCGCCCCTGCGAACCCCGCGCGCTCCGACGACGAGCCCGTCCATGAAGGGGAGCGCCGCGTCAGCTCAGCCGAGCCTCCGCGCCCCCCCCCGCCTCCGTCCGCATCACCGAGCAGCCCGGAGCCGACGGCTTCGTCGTCGTCGCGAGCCCGCTCGCGCCGTTGCCTTGCACGGCGCGAGCTCAGCACGCCGTCCTTGTACATGCGGTAGAGCGCGTAAGCGCCCATGAACGAGAAGACGGTCACCGCGCCCAAGCCGACGTCGAACCACGGCATCGTCTGCGGGGCATCCACGCGGATCACCTTGAAGGCGATGTCCGAAGGGTCCAGGCCGGTGATGTGGTAGTACCCGTCCTCACTCATCTCAGCGATCACCTCGGCGGCAAACCCGGACGAGGCCAGGCGCTCCACCGCCTGCGCCATCGCCCGCTCGCTCACCAGCGAGAGCTCGAGCTCGACGCCGATGCGGGTCGGTGTCTCCTGAAGCACATCGACGATGTCGCAGTCCTCAGATCCGACGTCCACGGCGGCGGCGACCGCTGCGGCGAACTGCCGCCGCTTGAAAATACCAAACGAGTCCACCGTCTCGTCCTTGATGTGCGCCACCGCCGACAGGACGACGTCGTTTGCGTCCGAGCACCGCCGAGCGCGCACGTCGAGCCGCACGATCGACGACTCGTCGGGCGTAATGAAGAGCATGGCGGATGCGTTCCCCCCGAGCTCCGAGTTCATCATGCGGCAGCGCTTAGCGCTTGTGCAGGGGCACAGGCGCGGGTGCAACGTCACCTCGTCGCCGTACCGCGCCCACTCCTCGATGGTCGCGAAGCAAACGGATACGTCTGCATCTGAGCGCACGCGGTACTCGATGCAATCCTCGCCATGGAACGCGCTGAGGAAGTCCGGGTGGCGCTCGTCGCTGGTGAACTTGGTTCCGCAAGGGAGCGAGGAGAACGCCAGCGGCTTCTCCGGATCGTACGGCCCGTTGCGGTGGGGGTCCACATACTTGCACATCGGTGCATGGTGGTGGTTGTGCTTGGCGCGGCCGTCCACCGTGGACACGAGCACGACCGCCGTGAAGGCAAGGTGATGCATGTGAAGCGGCGGCGGCGGCGGTGACGGCGGCAACAAGGCGAATGCCTTTTTTGAGACCCTGTGTTGTTTGAGAGCCTTGTCTGTTGAGAGCCTTTGAGAGCAGCCTGTTTGAGAATGACGATGGGGAAGGTCGGCGCGGGGAGAAACTGGGCCGCTTCTTCGCAGTTGGCCGGTGATGCATGTGAAACGTGCGGCGGCGGCGGTGACGGCGGCCACAACGAGGTCAGATGGCCCTCAATTTCACAAGTCCCACAATATTTATTTATTTTACTAGAGGTTTCCGAACACCTGAGCAGAACTGCTAAAAAAAAGATTAAACCATGCGAGTGCCTTGCATCTCCCTCCTGCCGCCAGCTGTACTGCTTCTGCTGTTGTCCGTGCAGTCCGCGGCGGCGCCGACGCCTGCCTCCTGCCGCCAGCTGTACTGCTACAACTCTGCCGCGTCGGCCCGTGAGACCGCGCGGCAAGAGGCGTTTGTCACGAAATACTTGGCGAACCGCGGGCCACACTACCTGAAGACCGCGAACAATCTCATGAAGCGCATGGCGGCGGTGATCGGTGGCGAGGAGGACGGAAACGAGGCCGTGTCGTTCGAAGTGGGCTTCCCCTTCGCGTGGACGAGCGTGCAGCACATCGTCGCGGCGATCGAGTCCGCGCCAGAGAGCGCTGGGTTGTGGGAAGCTGCAGTATCAGTGCTGTTGAAGATGCAAGTGCACGATGAAACGCTGGGTCTCGTCAGCGACGCCAGGCTGCTGGTGTTTGTGCGTGGCGCAACGGAGCTGCACGCTCGCTCGAACGCCGCAAAGGCCGCTGCCTTCGCACGCTCGTTCCTCGGCAAGAAGCCACACCTGAAGGCCGCGGTCCAACGCGTGATGGACGCGCCGAACCTTGGCGAGTTTACCGGAAATAAGGCCGACCTGGAGGCCAGGCTGCTGCACGCTCAGATCCAACGCGCCGCGACGGAGTGGCGCAATCTCCTGACGGGTGCAGCTGCAGACAGCAAAGCGGGCAGCCGCACGGGACCTCCGCTGGCAGCGCTCGATGTGCTCCCACCGCCTGCTTCGCGCCTTCTGACCGCAATTGACCCCGACGCGCGGTTATCACTTGGTGGCATGGATACGCGCGAGGTCTGGCCTACACGAGTCTCTAAGCTTCACCTCCCGTCGACCTTCCCGTCGGAAATGGGTGATGATTTCGTACAGCGCCTGAACGCGGCGGCATCCAGGATTTACGGCCGTTTCCGGGACTCCAAGAACGAAGAGCGGAGGCAGGCCGGACGCCCCCCCCCGAAGTCGGACGAGATTAACAACGGCTTCTTTGCGGAACAGGGCTCAGAGGAGTAAGTGCAAGCCGCGTGCCCGCCCCCATCGCCCGGCGTTTCGCACTAGCTCACGCCCCTCCCCAATTTGCACTCGGCCCAGGTTTGTGCCCGGCATCGGCCAGAACCCAGGAAAGGTTTGTGTGCTTGCGCTTGCGGCGTCTGCGATTGCCCTTGTCGAAAAGCACACAGCCTGACGTTCCGCGTTGCCATCTCGCTTGCTAGGAGTCGTTGTTCCAAGGTGTCCCAGAGTACTTCAAGCTGCAACAGATCGCCTGGGACGCGTGCGTTGAGCATGCTATGCGTTCTGGTAAGTGGCGCTACCAAGGCCACGGAGCAACAGGTGCCGACCGCGACTGGTTCAAGCAGAATACCAGGCTGTCTATCTGGGCTGCCGTGTACACCGACGGCACTTTTCATAACCCCCACCAGCACGAGGATTCGATTTGCTCCGGTGTATTTTACTCCAAGGCCGAGAATGGTTCGTCGCCGATCATCTTCTCGGACCCGAGAGGCGCCAACATATTTTCCATTGCCCAGCAGAATGTGAGCGCTGCTGCTTGCTTCTCCGTCTTGCGACCGTGTGCTCTGTCACTCCGCGCTGATGCAACCAAATTCCCTTCTGCCCCCCAGGTCGCGCAAGCGTTAATCAAGGATCATGAGGATACAAAAGCGAAACTCGCAACAAGCGCGGAACCAGGCGCTCCATTTTACCACCAGTACTCCTTTTTCCCCAAGTCTGGCGACATGATTTTGTTCCCGTCGTACCTCGTGCACCGTGTGTTGCCTAACCCGTCTCCCAAAGCGGAGGCCTCTCGCATCGCATTTGCGTTCAACTTGTTCGGGGAGTTCGATTGCTGGGCAAGAAGCAATGTGTGAGTGTGAGGTGAGAGATGTCCGGCAGCTGGCAGCTGGCAGCACACCAACGTCGCGTAGCGAGGGCGGCAGCATCGCCCAAATCAGGTGTAACCGGACTACCGGACTTCCTGATCCTGATCCGGCATCCACTTGATAATTAATCTTAGCTGTGTGATCTGTGATCTGTGATTAAAATTTTAACGCAAAAGATTACGGTTGCTGTGTGAGTGTGAGACGGATGCGCTGTGTGCACCCAGCACCCAATCGTTCCAAGTGAGTACATGTAAGTCACAAGTAAAGTCACAAGCGTCACACAGCAAGAGCGTCAAGGTCAAGGTGCCCGTGAAGAACGCGACGCGGCGTTCAGGCCCTTGCACACACATGTACATCCATGCCCACCATCGCGAGCCACTGCACTGGATGCTTTCTCGATCGGCAATCAACGACGCTGAGACAGTTTGCTCGGAGCCAATACGCTGCGCCGAAGCTTACTCGAACGCTTGGCAATCTTCAAAATGTGGCCCGTGGACGCAGAATTGCGCGCGGCCTGGCTCTTCTGCAACATATGCCACACCCGGATGGAGTGCGGAGAGATGGGGCAGGCAGGCTCGCTCCGCCCCGCGAACCCCGCGCTATTCTGCTCCGTCGCCACTGCACCGTCAAACTCCACCTCGTTCCCATGCTCCACGCCGTTGCACAGGTCCACGGCAGGTGCGTCGACAGCGGCGCCCGATAGCATGCGCTTATTGGCCACGAAGGCGCGCCCCTGCAGCGCGCGCGACACGGGCGAGAGCATGGCGTCGCACGGGCTCTTCGGCGCGGTGGAGCGCAGCATCGAGCCGTGCAGCAGCTTGCGCTGCGGCCGCTGCGCACGAGTGCACGCGCGCTTGGCCAGGAAAGCGCGCCCCTGCAGCGCGCGCGACACGGGCGAGAGCATGGCGTCGCACGGGCTCTTCGGCACGGTGGAGCGC
>Ga0308021_10001735_pt1 | contig 9940 bp, 6 predicted proteins | sample Neamet351_FD_201296 | JGI IMG/M metagenome (GOLD analysis project Ga0308021, IMG submission 201296) | Marine microbial communities from water near the shore, Antarctic Ocean - #351 | ecosystem: Environmental > Aquatic > Marine > Unclassified | place: Southern Ocean | collected 2014-10-02
CAGTTATGGTAATTGACGGAGCTAAAGGTGTTGAGAGCCAAACCCAGAAACTGTTTGAAGTCTGCAGGATGCGGGATTTACCAATCCTCACATTTTGTAACAAAATGGACCGAGAAAGCCGTGATACATTTGATATTATTGATGAAATTCAAGAAAATTTGGCGATTGATGTCACTCCAGCCTCGTGGCCCATTGGCCGCGGTCGGGATTTCATAGGAACCTATGATATTCTGCGAGATCAGTTGGAACTTATGGACCGTGCTGATCGCAATAAAATTTCTGGTTCCATCAAAATCAATGGATTAACTGATCCTGCCCTAGCGCAACATGTTCCTGCTGATTTATTGGCTATTTTTCTTGAAGAAATTGAAATTGCGAGGGAATTGCTACCAGCCCTTGATAATCAAGCATTGCTCGACGGCACAATGACCCCAATATGGTTTGGCTCTGCAATCAATTCTTTTGGCGTGCAAGAGTTGATGCAAGGGATCGCAGACTTCGGTCCAGAACCACAGCCACAAAAAGCACAACCACGCCATATAGCTCCTGAAGAAACTAAGGTTGCAGGGTTTGTTTTTAAAGTTCAGGCAAATATGGACCCAAAACACCGAGATCGCGTGGCATTTTTACGCCTCGCCTCAGGTCATTTCAAACGTGGTATGAAGTTGACCCATGTGCGCAGCAAAAAACAAATATCGATCTCTAATCCAGTGCTGTTTTTAGCTGCCGACCGTGAGCTAGCTGAAGAGGCTTGGGCGGGAGATATCATTGGCATTCCGAACCACGGTCAACTACGCATCGGAGATACGCTGACAGAGGGCGAAACAATTCGTGTCACAGGCATTCCAAGCTTTGCACCTGAACTGCTCCAAACTGTGCGTGCGGGTGACCCAATGAAGGCCAAGCATCTTGAAAAAGCCCTGATGCAGTTTGCCGAAGAAGGTGCGGCAAAAGTGTTCAAGCCTATGATTGGCTCGGGCTTCATAGTTGGAGTGGTGGGGCCATTACAATTTGAAGTATTGGCCAGCCGGATAGAGCTTGAATATGGGCTACCCGTACGTATGGAACCGAGCCAATTCACCTCCGCGCGCTGGGTCACAGGGCCGCAGGACAAAACGGATACCTTTGCTCAAAGCAACAAGCAACACATAGCCACAGACAATGATGGTGACATGGTATTTTTGACCCGCCTACAATGGGATATTGATAGGGTGATCAGAGATTATCCGGATATACGTCTAACCGCCACAAAGGAAATGATGATTTAGGCTAAAGTGATACTTAGAATACAAATTATTTTCAAAAAGCGACTGCACCGCTGTCAAATGTACGAAAGCCATGCGCGTTTGACCTAAAGAAGATTACCTCCTATACCAGCCGCGTTGGTATCTGACCAACAGATCGATGGGCGCGGTTGATATGCGTCCGACACTTGCTGCTTGAAATACTTTACGGCAGCGTATCTCATTGGACGTACATGATAAAATTTACTGATTTAAATTTGGACGCAAAAGTTCTTAAAGCCATTGCAGACGCAGGCTACGAAACCCCCACACCGATTCAGGAAGGCGCTATCCCGCCTGCTCTGGAAGGTAAAGACGTTTTGGGAATTGCACAAACTGGGACTGGTAAAACTGCCAGCTTCACTCTGCCAATGATCACATTACTGGGACGGGGACGTGCACGAGCACGGATGCCACGCAGTTTGGTACTTTGTCCTACGCGTGAATTGGCAGCGCAAGTGGCCGAAAACTTCGATACCTACACAAAGTACAGTAAGCTAACTAAAGCCCTGTTGATTGGTGGCGTCAGTTTCAAAGAGCAAGACAAACTAATAGACCGCGGGGTTGATGTCTTGATCGCCACACCCGGTAGGTTATTAGACCATGTCGAACGTGGAAAATTATTATTGACCGGTGTGCAAATTATGGTGGTCGATGAAGCTGATAGAATGCTAGATATGGGCTTTATCCCGGATATTGAGCGTATTTTTAAGCTTACCCCTTTTACGCGCCAAACCTTATTTTTTAGTGCGACTATGGCCCCAGAAATTGAACGCATAACAAATACATTTCTTTCAGCGCCAGCAAAGATCGAAGTTGCACGGGCGGCGTCAACTTCTGAGACAATCACCCAATCTGTGATAATGTTCAAAGCAAGCCGTAAAGACCGTGAAGGTACTGAAAAACGAGCGTTATTACGTGGAATGATTGAGAGCGAAGCCGAAAAATGCACCAATGCAATTATATTCTGCAATCGAAAGATGGACGTAGATGTAGTAGCTAAGTCCATGCAAAAACATGGCCTTGATGCATCTCCCATCCACGGTGATCTGGAGCAGTCCAAGCGCATGGAAACTTTAGATAACTTTAGATCTGGCGAGTTACGATTTCTGGTCGCCTCTGATGTTGCGGCACGTGGTTTAGATGTGCCTAATGTTAGCCACGTGTTCAACTATGACGTTCCGAGCCATGCTGAAGACTATGTGCACCGCATTGGTCGCACAGGCCGCGCTGGGAAGCTTGGTACTGCTATGATGATTTGCACCCCACGTGATGACAAAAATTTTGCTGATATTGAACGTCTGGTCAAAATGGAAGTTCCACGTGCAGGGCATGCAATGGCGGGTAATGTAACCGAAACAGTTCCTACTGCCGAAGTAAGTGAAAAACCAACAGTCAAACGTACCAGAGGTGGTCGAAACAAAAAACCAGAGTCCGAAAAACTACATCCAAAAATCGAAGTGGTGCCTACACCTGTGCATACTCAGGCGGACCAACTCGTTGAGGCGGTAAAAATTCAGGAACCACCATCGGTTGAATTTCCAAAGCAAGAGCGTGAGCAATCTGATAATCGTCGTGGCGGTCGTGGTCGCGGTCGCGATAACAACTCCAGCGGAAACCGCAACAATCACGGTCTGGCAATTCTCGATGAAGGTATGCCAAACTTTATTTCGCAAAGCTTTATTGAACGTTTGATTTCTGAGGGCAAAAACCCAAATGCTGCAGGTGATATTCCCGAGGGTGATGAAATGCCAGATCCAACATCCGAAATTAAAGATCTTGCCGTTGAACAGACAGAGGATGATATGAAAATATCTGGCGCAACCGAGTTGTAAATCTTAGAAGAAAATGTACCTGCCTTTTGTTGTCCAAAAGGCAGGTATTTTTATAACATCTGCTCGGTAACTGTTTTGATAAATGCCCCTACCATCATAATATAGAGTATCGGGCCATTTTTTAAAAAAAGGCTGACGTTTATGACAAACGGCTGATCACCACAGTAACTTCAGGTTTTTTGCCAATCTCTGAATGCGCTGAGTGTCGCGTAATTCGACGCAGTTCATCTTCAAGTTTTTTGTCATCACCTAGGGTTTTACGGCCAGCCCGCATCATGAATTGATTTAGATCTTCTTCCAATACTTCGGTCAAACTTGCACGGCTATTACCAATTTCTGGCAGGCCTTTAATTTCGCACCAAGGTTCTCCCAAGGGTCCATCATCATCCAATATCACACTGACCATTATGTGGCCGTTCAGCGCCAGGCGGATGCGATCACGAACAACGCCATCCAAAGCACCTATCTGCACAGAACCATCTATATAAACCCTGCCAGTTTCAACAAATTCTTCAACCTTTGGCTTATTGCCAGAGAGGTTTATCACCATTCCGTTCACAGCCACAACTGACGCCAAGCCTTTTGCCTTGCCCAAATTTGCATGTGCACGCAAATGGCGATGCTCACCGTGCATAGGGATCAAAATTTGTGGCTGCATCAACGCATGCATCGCCTCAAGGTCTGGACGGTTAGCATGCCCAGATACGTGATAGGCACCAGTATCATCGTCAACCACATCCACACCAATCTCAGACAGTTGGTTAATGATCTTGATCACACCCCGCTCATTGCCCGGAATGGTTTTGGAGGAGAAAAGAAATAAATCACCTTCCTTTAATTTATGGCCCCGATATTTACCATTTGCTAATTGCGCAGAGGCTGCACGACGTTCACCTTGACTACCTGTTACCAGAAACATCAGATTGCCACGAGGTATGTCCAAAGCTTCCTCTGGGCTAATAACTGGCGGGAAATCAGTTAAAACCCCAGTTTCAAGCGAGGCCTCGACCATTTTATTCATCGCTCGGCCCATTAGACAAATGGAACGACCTGCCCTACGGCCCGCCTCAGCCAAGGTCTTAACCCTAGCCACATTGCTGGCAAAAGTTGTAGCAATAACCAATTGATTAGCAGACGCAACCAATTCAGTGATGTTGTCACCAAGGGTCGACTCTGATCTGCCCGGAGAAAGCGAAAATACATTGGTACTATCACAGACCAAAGCCTTCACGCCCAGCTTGGCAATTTCACCCCAAAGCACGGGATCCCAGCCCTCACCAACAAGCGGGGTTTGGTCAAGTTTGAAGTCACCCGTGTGAACAATGCGGCCATCAGGCGTGTCAATCACAAGACCAGAGCTCTCCGGGATTGAGTGGCTGATAGGCAAAAATCCAACTTTGAAGGGCCCAAGTTTCACTTGATCGGGCCAAACCCCCATAACCGTCACGGCATTCTCTGCCACGCCATGCTCTTCCAGTTTCCGCCTTGCTATATTAGCTGTGAAGGCACGAGCATATATCGGCACGCCCAGATGTTTGAACGTATGGCCAACAGCCCCTACATGGTCTTCGTGGGCGTGAGTAATAAACACCCCATCAATGCGATCCTTCCGGGCTTCAAGCCAGGTAATATCAGGAATAATTAAATCAACACCAGGGGAGCCATCCATATCTGGGAATGTGACCCCCAGATCTACGACAATCAATCGTTCTTTATCACGTGGCCCATAGCCATAGACATAACAATTCATTCCCACCTCACCGGCACCGCCGAGAGGAAGATACATTAAGCGATTTTGGCTCATCAAATTTCCTTGTTGAATTGATGGATCACGGTCAAGCCGTGCATCGTCAGCTCATCTTCGAACGCATCAAAAAGATGAACTGATTGTTGAAACAGTGGCGCGAGACCACCAGTTGAGATTACTTTCATCGGGCGGTCATGCTCAGCTTTAATACGGTCACAGATTTCACGCACAAGCCCCACATAGCCCCAAAATACGCCTGATTGCATACAGGCAACTGTATTAGTCCCAATCACACTTTGCGGCTTCGATATATCTACATGAGGCAAGGCGGCGGCGGCTTGGTGCAATGCTTCCAAGCTCAAATTCACGCCCGGAGCAATACACCCACCGATATAGGCGCCATCACTGTCTACCACATCAAATGTAGTAGCCGTCCCAAAATCCACAATAATTAGATCACCACCAAACAAATTATGCCCAGCCACAGAATTAACCAAACGGTCGGGACCCACAGCTGTACCAGAATCGACCCGTACCGCAATTGGTAATTGGCAATCGGAACGACCTACAACCAAGGGCCGAGTGCCAAAATATTTATCCGCTAAGACCCTAAGATTAAACACAACGCGAGGAACAGTTGACGAAATGACCATTTTATCAATCTCATTATCGATACTGTCTAGGTTCATGAGTGTTTTCAACCAAACATAATATTGGTCAGCCGTACGCTTATGGGACGTCGCAATCCGCCAATTTGCGATAAATTTTTCACCATCCCAAATAGCGAAAACGGTATTTGTATTTCCACAATCGATTGTGAGCAGCATAGCTTAAGCCTTAAAAATAGACGTCAGCGGCGGGTATGACCCTCTTACCGCTCGGCGTCAACAGTAGCAGGTTTCCATCCGGGTCCAGCCCCTCAAAGATGCCCGTATGGGTCTCTCGGCTGGTTCGGGCAGTGATCACTTGCCCCAAACGGGCAGCATGCGCGGTCCATTCGGCACGAATATCGGCAAAGCCTTGCTTAACCAGCTTAAACTCAACTGCTGCAAAGTCAGCGGCCAAAACCTCAAGAAAGGTCTCAACAGGCACCGTCTGGCCTGTCACATCCGCCAAACTCACGGGCGCAAAGCTGGCGTTGGGCACATCCTTAGGCGCATGGCCCAGATTTACGCCAATCCCAATGGTCAGCCGTTCAACGTTTAATCCAGAGCCAGAGGATTCCAACAAAATACCAGCAACTTTGCCTCCCTGAAGTAACACATCATTGGGCCATTTTTGGGTCAGAAGATTGGGATCAACGTAGGTCGCAAGCGCCCGGCGCAACGCACAGGCCGCAACAAAAGATCGTTGAGCTGCCATCGAAGGCGGGCAATTGGGTTGAATCACCAGGCTGGCAGCAAAAGCCCCTTGCGCACTTAGCCATGACCGTCTCTGCCTGCCCCGCGCTTGGGTTTGGGAGCGGGCCATAATCCAGTGCGGAAAACCCTCGACCCCATCATAGGACCGGGCCAGATCCATAGTGGAGCTGGCCCGGTCAACAATCGTGGCGCTCACGCCAACTGGTAAATTAATTTGCAAGAGAGTCCGCTGCAGTTTGCGCCAAACTCTCAATACCAAACAGGCTGAAGAACGTCCCAGCAATCATCAAAGCGGCAGAAACCACCAGGATGATATGCAATCTGCGCGCAGGGTTGGCATCCAACGGCTCACACACCTCACCAAAATACATAAAATAGACGATGCGGATATAGTAGAACGCACCGATCACAGAAGCCAGAACACCCGCAACAGCCAACCACGCCATATTGGCCTCATAGGCCGCGCGCAGAACGTAAAACTTGCCGAAAAAGCCCACAAGAGGCGGAACACCAGCCATTGAGAACATCAAGGCAGCCACGCAAAGCGCCTTAAGTGGCTCTTGTTTGGAATACATATGCAGCGACGCGATATCGCTGACCGGGCGTCCTTCACGCTCCATCGTAAGGATAAAAGCAAACATACCAATATTCATCGTCACATAGATCGCCATATAGATCAGCATCGCTTGAACACCAAAGGCGGTACCCGAGGCCAACCCCATAAGCGCAAAGCCCATGTGGGCAATGGAAGAATAGGCCATCAGACGTTTGATGTCACGTTGACCAATTGCAGCCACAGCGCCCAAGAACATGGAGATTACGGATAAAACCGCCACAACCTGCTGCCAATCGCCAATAACACCACCAAAGGCATCATGCACCACACGGGCAAACAAGCCCATGGCCGCCATCTTAGGCGCTGTGGCAAAAAATGCAGTCACTGGAGTTGGCGCGCCTTCATAAACATCTGGCGTCCACATGTGAAACGGTGCGGCAGACACTTTGAACGCCATGCCAGAGATAACAAAGACCAATCCCAGCAACAGACCAATGGACAGATTATCGCCCTGCGTCGCTTGCATGATACCTGCAAACTCCACGGTGCCCGCAAAGCCATAGACCAAGGACGCTCCATAGAGCAGCAGACCGGAGGACAAGGCCCCCAACACAAAGTATTTCAAACCCGCTTCGGTAGATTTTGCACTGTCACGGCGGAAGGCCGCGATCACGTAAAGCGCCAATGATTGCAGTTCAAGGCCCATATAGAGGGTCAAAAGACTGCCCGAAGAGACCATCACCATCATGCCAACCACCGACAAGGCGACCAGCAATGGATATTCAAACTTCAACATATCACGCTTGGCAGCGTAATCTTGCCCCATCACCAGCACAATGGCCGCCGACAGCAAAATCACAACCTTGGAAAAACGCGCAAAGCTGTCATCCACAAACATCCCGTTGAAGGAAGTTGTGTCAGGCGCATTGCTCAGACCTATAATGGCCGCCAGCAGCAAAAACACACCGCTGGTCAACCACATGGAAAAGACCGCATGTTTGTCCTTGCCGGTGTAGACAAAAATAACTAAAGCCAGCATCGCATAGAGCGACAGAAGAACCTCAGGTAGAACAGTCGAAAAATCAGACGCGATCATTTTCCCAATTCCCCTTTACTGGGACGCAGTTGATGCAGCCGTGCTCACTATACCATGAGCGGCCACATTGCTGTGATAGGTTTCAACCAAAGCCGCAACAGACGGCCCAATGATATCAAGTACAAGCGCAGGATAGACACCCAAGAGCAGGGTCATCACAACGAGAGGGGCAAAAATCATCTTCTCTCGCCGTCCCATATCTGTGATGGATTTTAAGCTCTCTTTGATCAGATCTCCTAAAACTACCCGCCGATAAAGCCAAAGTGCATAGGCTGCAGACAGAATTACTCCGGAGGCTGCAAAAAGAGCGACCCAAGTATTAACTTGGAAAATACCCATCAGCGTCAGGAACTCCCCCACAAACCCAGAGGTTCCTGGCAAGCCCACATTGGCCATGGTGAAGAATAAAAAGATCAACGCATAGCTCGGCATCCTGTTCACCAAGCCGCCATAGGCGTCGATGTCGCGAGTGTGCATCCGGTCATAAATGACCCCGACGCAGAGAAATAATGCACCAGAGATAAAGCCGTGGCTGATCATTTGGAAGATCGCCCCATCCACACCTTGTTGGTTGACCGCAAAAATCCCCATGGTTACATATCCCATATGCGCCACCGATGAATAGGCAATCAGCTTTTTCATGTCTTGTTGGGCCAAAGCCACCAAGGACGTATAAACAATCGCAATCGCGGAAAGCCAAAACACCAAGGGCGCCAAAAGATCTGAGGCAACTGGGAACATTGGCAACGAAAAGCGCAGAAAGCCATAACCACCCATTTTCAATAAGATTGCCGCCAGCACCACAGAGCCCGCAGTGGGTGCTTGAACATGCGCGTCTGGCAACCAAGTGTGTACAGGCCACATCGGCATTTTCACTGCAAAAGAGGCGAAGAAGGCGATCCACATCAAAGTTTGCGCACCGCCAAGGATCTGGAAGCCAAAGACATCCAGTGTTTCAGAGCCGAAGTTATGGGTCAAAAGCACAACAATGTCAGTGGTGCCGGCATCCGCAAACATTGCCACCATCGCCACCAGCATCAAAACAGAGCCAAGGAAGGTATAGAGAAAGAATTTAAACGAAGCATAGATCCGCGCTTTGCCACCCCAGATCCCAATAATCAGGAACATAGGGATCAAGCCTGCTTCAAAGAACATGTAAAACAACACAAGATCCAGCGCACAAAACACACCGATCATCAGAGTTTCTAACACCAAAAAGGCGATCATATATTCCTTAAGGCGGTTGCTCACATTCCACGAGGCTGCAATCACCAAAGGCATGGTGAAGGTTGTCAGCATCACAAACAAAACGCTGATACCATCCACACCCATTTTATACTGCATGCCCAGAAACCAGCTGTGTTCTTCTACAAACTGAAAGCCTGTGTCACTGGAGTCAAATCCAAACAACACCATAAGCGAGGCCACAAAGGTAAAGACCGTTGCAGCAAGTGCTAGGTATTTCACATTACGCTTAGAATCTTCATTGTCGCCACGCGCCAGAAGCGCCAGAATGACAGCTGCAAAAAGGGGAATGAAGGTGACGAGGCTCAGAAGGTTGCTCATTACTTACCTCCCGCAATGGTCACCCAAGTGACCAAAACTGCGATACCGATAACCATGCCAAAAGCATAGGTGAAGATGTAACCAGATTGCATACGGGCAGCCCATTTTGTAAAGAAAGGGATGATCCCCATTGCCAATCCATTGATGCCACCATCGATGATTTTGCCATCACCTAATTTCCAAAAGGTGCGACCCATCCATTGTGCCGGCCGTACGAAGATCACATCGTAGATTTCGTCAAAATACCACTTGTTCAATAAGAAACGATACAGCACAGGATTGCTTTCCGCCACACGCCCTGGCAGATTTAGCTTGGTCATATAAAACAGCCAAGCCGTGATGAAGCCCAAAGCCATGGCAATGAAAGGTGAGACCTTCACCAGCCAATATACATGATGCGCATCATCCAAAACTGTATTAGTTGGAGACATGTAAATTGCCCCCTTGCCCAACTTATCGCCATATTTTTGAGGCTTATCGCTCTGATTTGTTGTGG
>Ga0308021_10001737_pt1 | contig 9939 bp, 6 predicted proteins | sample Neamet351_FD_201296 | JGI IMG/M metagenome (GOLD analysis project Ga0308021, IMG submission 201296) | Marine microbial communities from water near the shore, Antarctic Ocean - #351 | ecosystem: Environmental > Aquatic > Marine > Unclassified | place: Southern Ocean | collected 2014-10-02
TAGAAGTGAATAAAATCGGTGCCTTTTTGAACTGGGGTTTACCTAAAGATTTACTTGTACCGCACGGCGAACAGCATTCTGTAATGGAAGTGGGTAATTATTATTTGGTGCGTATCTATTTAGATTTACGCACTAATCGTATTGTTGCTTCAAGTAAATTAGATAAATTTATTGATATATGGCCAGCTGATTATCAAAAATGGGATAAAGTTGAGCTAATTATTGGTGGTAAAACTGATTTAGGCTTTAAAGCTATTATCAATAATTTACATTGGGGTTTATTGTACGATAACGAAATATTCCAACCGCTTAGAATTGGTAAAAAAGTAACGGCTTATATAAAACAAGTACGTGAAGATGAACGTATAGATTTAAGCTTATCTCGCCCTGGCGAAGGTAAAGTGAAAGACTTTAGCCAAAAGCTTTTAGACTTTATTGCCGCAAATGACGGTATTAGCCCACTACACGATAAGAGTTCTCCTGAACTCATACAACAAACGCTTGGTGTGAGTAAAAAAACGTTTAAAGCCACTGTGGGCAACTTGCTTAAAAAAGGAAAAATAGCGATTACGCCTGAAGGCATTACCCTTATAAAATAGCTTCATTAGTTTTTAAAAATAAAAAAGGCGCTTAAGCGCCTTTTTAGATTTTTATACTACCGTTTTACGCTAGCCGGATATAAATAATTACTGTGTGCCGCCGATTGTCATTTCATCAACTTTTAATGTTGGCTGGCCTACACCGACAGGAATACTCTGTCCGTCTTTACCACAAACACCCACGCCGCCATCAATAGCAAGATCGTTACCTACCATGCTCACTTTTTTCATCGCTTCAGGTCCACTACCAATAAGTGTTGCACCTTTAACCGGTGACGTTATTTCGCCATTTTCGATTAAGTAAGCTTCAGAGCTCGTAAAGACAAATTTACCTGACGTAATATCGACTTGTCCACCGGCAAAGTTAGGCGCATAAATACCTTTTTTAACCGATTTAATTATATCTTTTGGATCGCTCTCGCCAGCAAGCATATAGGTATTTGTCATTCTCGGCATAGGAAGGTGAGCATAAGACTCTCTTCGTCCATTTCCAGTAGGTTTAACGCCCATTAACGACGCGTTATGCTTATCTTGCATGTAACCTTTTAGAATACCTTTTTCAATTAATACATTATATTGCCCTGGTGTACCTTCATCATCAATGGTTATTGAACCTCTACGATTTAGCATTGTGCCATCATCAACAATAGTACAAAGTTCAGATGCAACCTGTTGGCCGATTTTTCCGGAGAAGGCTGATGATCCTTTACGGTTAAAGTCGCCTTCTAAACCGTGTCCTACAGCTTCATGTAATAAAACGCCAGGCCAACCAGCACCTAAGACTACCGGTAACGTTCCTGCTGGCGCTTCGATTGCTACAAGGTTAACCAAGGCTTGGCGTACGGCTTCTTCAGCATAATTTAAGTACCGGGCTTGCTTACCTTCTACTTCAAAAAAGTAGCTGTAGTCTGTTCGTGCACCACCACCTGAACTTGCTCTTTCACGCTTACCGTTATCTTCTACTAAAACAGAGCAATTTAAACGAATAAGTGGGCGGATATCTGTTGCATAAGTACCATCAGTAGCAGCAACAAGGATCTTTTCAAAAACACCTGATAAACTAACAATCACTTGTTTTACACGTTTATCAACGGAGCGAGCATGTGCTTCAACTTCATGTAACAAATTAATTTTTTGTTCTTGGCCTAAGCTTCCTAAAGGGTCAATACCTTGATAAATTTCAGGTTGAGTTTGACGACTAAAGGCTTTAACGCTGCCACTTTGCTCAGCTTTGGTAATACCTTTAGCTGCATCAGCTGCTTTTTGTAATGCTGCTGGAGAAATATCATCTGAATAAGCAAAGCCTGTTTTTTCACCTGAGATCGCTCTAACGCCTACACCACGTTCAATATTGTAAGAACCTTCTTTAACGATACCGTCTTCTAGCATCCATGATTCATGTCGGCTTGATTGAAAATATAAATCAGCAAAATCAACATTGCGTTGCACCATACTGTGTAAGGTTTTATTTAAAAAATCGATATCTATTTGGCTATCAGCCAAGAGCTCACGCTCAATATTATTCATATGAGTTCAACTTTGATGTAAATTTATTATGTTCCATTACTGGCATCGCTTCTCTCACTCGAGCCAACTCTTTTCGTGAATATGTTGTAGTGATAATACTTTCGCCTTCGGACGCACAAGCTTCGATGACACCCCAAGGTGAAATAATCATACTATGCCCCCATGTTTCTCTTCCGTTTGCATGTTTACCTTGTTGCCCTGCGGCAATGATATAAACTTGATTTTCAATCGCTCTTGCTTGGAGTAATGCCTGCCAGTGAGCTTTACCTGTGGTAGCCGTAAAAGCACTCGGTACGGTAATAATATCGGCGCCTAAGCACCTTAATTTCTTATATAATTCAGGAAAGCGTAAATCATAGCAAATAGTTAACCCTAACTTTGTACTTTTTGTTGAGGCTATTTTTAAGTGTTCACCCGCTTGCGTATAGGTAGATTCAGCATACACTTTATCGCTTTCACTGACTTTTGCATCAAAAAGGTGAATTTTATCATAAGACTGAATCAACTCACCAAGAGGAGAGAAAACTAAACAGGTATTAGTAAATTTTTGCGAATTGTCTTCTGGTATAGAACCTTCAACTAATAAAGGAAGGCTGCCTGCAACAAGATAAACACCATACTTACTCGCTAATTGAGACAAAGCATTTGTCGCAAAGTTACTATGATTATTTTTTATTGCAAAAGCTAATTGATCTTTATCTGAACCACCAAAAAATAAACAACACTCAGGCAATACTACTACATGCTCTGTAGTCACTTGTAACGTTTCAAGTAAGGTTTCAATCGTTTTAAGATTCTCTTCTACGTTAGGTTTTGAACAAAACTGTATTGCAGATAAGCTAACCATCTACACGGCTCCTTTTAGGTAACACTATAGATTCATTGAGTTTTATTTGTTCTTTACTCTTTACTGGAGTAGTAACATCATCAACAACTTTAGGTGGCGTTGTTTTACCTACGCTAATATTGCGCGTTTTGCGATTAACATCTTTAAAAATAGGTGTCGATATTGTACCGGTAAGCTCAAAGTTCATTTCGTAATATACTTTTGAGGTTATAACTTCTTCAAGTGCTATACCTGCTAAAAAGGCAACCGGGTTAAGCGTAGCAATCCACGCTAATGCAGGTAAGCTAGAGGTAACATTAGGTTTATATGACATACGAATATCAAGTGTTTCTTTTCCTAGATCTGTGTTGCCTTTAACCTCTAAATCGCCAGCAGCACCTTTCATAAACATATTATCTGTATACATAATGCCATTTTCAAGTTGGAAGTCACCATTAATGCTACTGTAAAACATGCCGTCAGAAAAAATATCTCTAAAATCAAAACTTAATTTACGCACTAACGATTGCAAGCTTAATACTGAAAAAACACGGGCTTGGTCGGGTACTTCGGCTAAATATCCATCATCAAGTTTTGCATTAAAGTTTCCATTGAGATTAGCAACAGAAAATTCATGTGGGCTAGCTTGCCAATTAAAAGTAAAGTCACTTTTTAGTCCACTGTCTTTGATGGTGGGTTCATAACCTAATTTAGCCGTTTCTTGTTCGAGTTCACCAAGATCAAGCATTCCTTCTACTTTTGTGATGTATTCATTTTCATTTTGAATCCAAAGCCCATCTAATTGTAAATCGAGATCCTCTCTTACTGCTTTAAATTGATTCAATGCAATATGACGTTCTGCATTACGATCAATCGAGAAACTTACGTTACCCAAATCTATATTATCAATTTTACAACTACCGCAATTAACACTTATCGGAGGTAATTGTGTATATAGTTTTTGATTAAAGGCATTAACTTCAACTTGCTCAGATGCCGTTAACGCTTCCTGTTTTCTGTTTTTGTTAATATCATTAATGTCACTATGATCAGGTTCCTTATCGCTAAGCTTTTGATCATTAGGTTCATGACTATCAGGATCACTTGAAACACTCTTAACAATATGAATAAAATCAGCATCAACTTCTATGCCTTTTATTTGTAAATCGTTATGTAATTTTAATTGGCTACGTACTTCCTTTGAATTTAGATCTAATAACCATGTTTTATCTATGCTCTCTAAATTAAACAAGGTGTTAGTCAAAGCATAATCACCATAATATAATGAGCCAATTTCACCTCTTATACGTTCAGGCGTTTCAAATAAAGTACTGTTAGGCTTTACCACATTTTGAGCTAACTCTAAGGGGCCAGCTAAGGGGACTTCATTATTAACCGTATTAATTGACTCTATGATATCAAAAATGAAAGGTTGCCACTGTGCAGCATTTACTTGTTCTAACTTGGTAGAAATATGAAAACCTTTTGTGGGTAATAACATCTCTTCCGAGCCTAAAATTAGATGTGCTTTTGAAAAAGAAGCCTTTTCATGATTAAGTACACCGTAAAACTTTAATTGTTCTCCAGCTGAAGCATTAATCGTTGTATTAGCGGCTTGTCCTGTAATATGAGCGTTAACTGCAACCAATTCATCAGCTGATTTTTCAAAAGGGGAAGGTAAATTAAGTAACGTATTTTTTAGTGTAGAGCTAATATCAAGATCATAGGTAAAGCCACCATCATGATACATGTTTAATGAAAGCAATCCTTTCCAAGCTAAATCTCCAGCGGCATAGTTTTGGAGGTTTTCGGGTAATTCTTTTAGCCAACTATTGTCTTTCCAAGGTGCTTCAATTGCAATATTGGTATCATAAAACAACCTTTGATCACTGGCATTTACTACAAAGTTTAGTGGCATATCTCGCCACATTAACGTTAAATCATCAGCAACTATTTTATCATTATTATAAGTTAACAGCCCATTTACCTGAGTAAAGATCATATTCGGCGCTTGTAGACTTACCTTGTTATTTTCAAATTCAATGGTCCCTTTAGCAATAGATTCTTTAATATTCTTTAGAGGTAAATTTAACGAAAATTCGCCTGAAACAGGTTCAGTAATAACGATACGATTTAATGTATTACCGACCGTATTTCTTAGCGGACTTTTATTCATTAAACGAGAAATTGATTTTGGCTGAGCCTTATTAAAATGGGCATCTACTACTAATACTTGTTCATTTGACAAATCGTCAATTCGAACAGTAACCCCTTTAACATCAAGGCCCTCTAAAGATCCACTTCGCCCGGTAATAAGCATGCTATTGTTAGTAAAGTTTAGATTAGCATTGAAGTTTTTAATGGCTGGCCAATTCTGCTCAAATTTAAATTCGGCTTTACTTAACTCGGCATCAACCGTAAAAACACCTTCGTTGTTATTAAACGGAAATTTATTAAGAGGACCATTAAATAATATTTGAGCTTGATCGACACGACCACTCATAATGGCTGAATTTAAGTAACTCACTAAATTTTCACCCATTAATAAATGTGGAAAATAATGATTAATAAATTCAGCTTTACCATTCTCGATACTCGCTAAAAGTGACATTTTAGTATCGTCATTTTTAGTTTTCCCAACATTTATAGATGCTGCAAGGGTTAATTCATCAGAAAACAATGCAATATTATCACTCGATAAAACCCATGAATCTTTATCAAAATCGAGTCTTAAATCAGTGGATAGTACATTATACGGTATAGGTTTAATAAAGTGTTCTGCGAAATCCAACGCGCCTTCAGTTGCCGTTAACGTCAACTGAAGTGAACCGTCACTAAAAGCAATATCTCCACCTACATTTGAAATACCGGGAATACCGACATAAGGGGATGTTGTTACGCCTTTAATACGCGCAAAAGCTAATTGTTTATTCGGTGCCTTTTGTAGAAAAACATCTTTAATAATGCCTTCAGGATTGATCTGTTCGAGTAATTCAATTGCTTTTTGGTTATTTAAAAATAAAGGAACAATATCCGTTAAGCCTTTCATACTTAATTGACTGACATAACCATTTAAGATGCTTGATTCTTTAGAAAATTGAAAACTTGTTGGTTCCCAAGTATTTTTATTAGTAATAAATGTTAGCGGGTTTGAAAATATACTGAAAGATTTTATACCTTTGGTGCTGTCTTCTTTAGTCACTTTTGCTAGAAGGTCACCTTGATTGACACTAAAGAACTGATTGATATTATTGTGAGTCCAACTAATTTCATTATTACCTAACGAAACTTGCAGCTCTGTAGGAAAACCATTCTGTACTGTTAACCATCCATCAAAATTTATTGCAGAGTGAGTATCTTTATTATCTATGGCAAAAACAGTATCTAACCAAGGGGTTATATTTAATTGGTTTGCCTGCAAATAAACTTGCCCATCAAGTTCATCAATTTCATCCCCATGAAGGTCAAGCATCACCTTTATATTATTAGAGGTTAGTCCATCAACAATAACGTAACCTTTTGCTTTGTGGTTATCCCCATTATTTAGCCAATCTAATTGATTAATCAGTAATAGTTTTTCAGTTTTATTGGTTTTAAAGACAACTTGGCTATTTAATAATGAAAATCGATTAATACGGTCTAAAAAGATGTCAGCGATACGATCAATAAGAGGATCTTTTTTATCATTATTTTTTACTGTAGAACTATATATATCTTTAATAAGGACATGTACGCCATCGAGTGTAACGTTTTGTGTGATAATTCGACCTTTAGCTAAACTTTGCCAAAAGTCTAAGTGAACATGAATACTATCAATACTTACATCCGTGGATTGAGTTTCTAATAAACTGACTTTCTCTACAATAAGTAAAGGACCTAGTTTTTCCCAATTCATACTAAGGTTACCAATCACTATATGGCTATCGTTAGCATCGTTGATAATATTTTGAATATGCTCTTTATAATGATGAGCGTAAGGTAAAAATAAACGTAATGCGCTAATTAATACAGCCAAAAGCACCAATAAAATGGCAATGCTTTTATAAACTCTATTTAACCAACGGTTAATTACACGAGAAGTACTCATTAATTTTTACAATATCACTTTATAGATTACTTATGGTTACTTATGGTTACTTATGGTTACTTATGGTTACTTAGTTATAAATTTTATACATACAACAATTGAACGTGTTACCACTTAATTACTTTAAATATAATGCTATATAACCGTAACAATACATTACATCATCACCACATCAAATTGCTCTTGATTATACATAAGTTCAGTTTGTATTTTAATATCTTTCCCTATAAACACTTCAAGCTCAGCTAAATTATGATATTCATCATTAAGCAAGGCTTCGCTTACTGCAGAGGATGCGTAAACAATAAATTTATCAGCCTCATGAGCTCTATTAACTCGAACAATTTCTCGTAGTATTTCATAACATACGCTTTCACACGTTTTTAAATGCCCACGACCTGCACATACAGAACATTCACCACATAAAATATGTTCAAGGCTTTCTCTAGTACGTTTACGGGTCATTTCTACCAACCCTAAAGCTGAAAATCCACTGATGCTAAATTTAACATTATCTTTTAACATTCCTTGTTCTAAACTGGCTAAAACACGGCGTTGATGATCTTTTTCATGCATATCAATAAAATCAACAATGATAATACCGCCGAGATTTCTTAAACGTAATTGTCTTGCTATCGCTAGAGTAGCTTCAATATTTGTATTGAATATTGTTTCTTCTAAATTACGATGCCCAACAAAGGCTCCCGTATTAATGTCTACGGTTGTCATTGCTTCAGTTTGATCAATTATTAAATAACCACCTGACTTTAAATCAATACGACGATGTAATGCCCTTTGAATTTCATTTTCAACATCAAACAAATCAAAAATGGGACGTTCACCGGGATAATACTCAAGTCCATGGCTTAAATTAGGAGCAAACTCATCGGTAAACTCTACGACTTGATCATAGGTTAATTTTGAATCTATACGTATTCGTTCAAGATCGGTTCCTACAAAATCTCTTAGTACTCTTAATATTAACGATAGATCTTGGTATATTGCTGTTTTAGTGACTTTACGTTTTTTTCTATCGACTACTTTAGCCCACACTCTACGTAGAAATTCAGCATCATGTTTCAATTCTTGTTCTAATGCACCTTCCGCAGCAGTTCTCACAATAAAACCATGCTCATCATCACAAAAAGGACTAATAATATTTTTTAATCTATTACGCTCTTTTTCATCATCAATACGTTGAGAAATACCGGCTCTACCTGCATTTGGCATTAAAACGAGGTAACGTGCGGCTATCGTGATATCTGTTGTTAATCTTGCACCTTTAGTACCTAAGGGGTCTTTAACAACTTGTACCATTAGGTATTGCCCCTCTCTGACGAGCGTTCGAATATCGGGTACTTGATCACTTAATTTTTTATCACTTACGTCTTTATTACTAGAGACATCATCTTGATTAAGAATAAGTTTCGAATTAATATCCGAGGCGTGCAAAAACGCAGCTTTGTCTAAGTTAATATCAACAAAAGCGGCCTGCATACCCGGTAATACTCTTATAATTTTCCCAAGATATATATTACCTACAATGCCACGTTTTGCTTCACGCTCTACATGCACTTCTTGAAGAGTACCATTTTCAATTAATGCAACCCTAGTTTCACTCGGCGTTACGTTAACCAGTAATTCACCACTCATAAATCTTCCTTCAAGCTTAATTGTATTGGTGTAGTAATACCTAATTTAGACAATAATTTTGTGGTTTCAAATAAAGGTAAACCCACAACAGCAGAGTAACTACCTGATATATTTGTCACAAATTGCCCCGCCAAACCTTGTATACCGTATGAACCGGCTTTATCTTGTGGTTCACCTGTAGCCCAATAACGTGTTATTTCACCAAGCGTTAAATTTTTAAAAGTAACGTCTGTTGCAATAACTTCTGATAAACAATTACCTTGATGGACACCTGCAATAGACGTTAATACCTGATGCGTATTGCCTGAGAGCATTTGTAGCTGTTCTTTACATTCATTAAAGTTTGACGGTTTACCTAATATATTGTCTTTATAGACAACACTGGTATCTGAACCAAGAATAACGGTTAATTCTCTTTCAGAAACTGTTAAATTTTCAGCCACTGCTTTTGCTTTTTCAATCGCTAATCGTTGCACGTAATCAACAGCATTTTCATTAATTTTAAATGCTTCGTTTATATCGGCTGGTATAGAAGAAAAGGTATAACCCACTTGAGTAAGTAGCTCTTTTCTACGTGGCGATTGAGAGGCTAAAATTAACGATAATGTCATAAGGTATCTGTTTAGTAAGCGATCAATTGAATAAAATTTATCTATTTTATTTTGAAGTGACGACGGATTTTTCTTAATAAAAGTAATGCCCATGGCCAAAGTATAATGGTCGTTATTACGGGATATAAATAACTGGGTAAAAAAACTACGTCAGTTAAAAAGCGCTGCATCCAAAAAACAAGTAAATGGTACAAGGCAGCAATAACACCTACAATGATAGACTGTTGCCAGATGGAGAAGTTTCGAATTTTTTGAAAGTTTTCAGCAATAATAAAAACAGTTATCGCTAAAGCCGCAGCATGTATACCTAGTACAGAGCCTAGTAATACATCCAAAATAAAGCCTATAACCCAAGCAGTAATAACATTTACGCGTGAAGGCAACGCTAAACACCAATATATTAATACCACTAGAACCCAATCAGGTCGAAAAGCATCAACACTCAGTGGCATAGGAATAATGGTTGCAATTAACGCCAACAACAACGTTAGTAATATAATAATACTATTATGGGCTAACACTATTCTTCACCTTGATTACTTTCTGGAAGCATCACGCTTTTTGAATTTGGCCATAAGAGTAATAGATAACGTAAACGATCTATTTGAGCGACAGGTTTACTAATAACTTGTGCAA